>Ga0326513_10001840_pt1 | contig 15977 bp, 14 predicted proteins | sample 2_2465_0518_D_FD_203654 | JGI IMG/M metagenome (GOLD analysis project Ga0326513, IMG submission 203654) | Bovine rumen microbial communities from UC Davis, California, United States - 2_2465_0518 | ecosystem: Host-associated > Mammals > Digestive system > Stomach > Rumen | place: USA... | reverse complement strand
GCGCCCAAATACAACGTGGCCAACCTTCACGCGGGCTGTGTCGAGCTGTATGTAGGAGAAAACGCGACATTGCGCTACTCCACCATCGAGAACTGGTCCAAGAACATGTACAACCTCAACACCAAGCGCGCGCTGGTAGAGAAAGGCGGCAAAATAGAGTGGGTCTCGGGCTCTTTTGGCTCCCATGTATCCTATCTCTATCCCATGAGCGTACTAAACGGCAAAGGCGCCCGCGCTGAATTCACCGGCGTCACATTCGCAGGCGCGGGACAGAACCTGGACACCGGCTGCAAAGTCGTCCACAACGCCCCTGACACAACCAGCTACGTGAACACCCGCTCCATTTCAAAGAGCGGCGGGATCAGCACCTTCCGCAGTGCGATCGTGGTAGGCAGCAAAGCCCATGGAAGCAAGTCCTCGGTCTCCTGCGAATCGCTTATGCTGGACTCCGAGTCCAGATCGGATACCATCCCCGCGATGGACATCCGCACGAACAAGGCGGACATAGGCCACGAGGCCAAGATCGGCCGGATCTCCGACGAAGCTGTCTTCTATCTCATGAGCAGAGGACTGTCTGAGGAGGAGGCGAAGGCGCTGATCGTCAGCGGCTTTGCGGAAAATGTCTCCAAGGAGCTTCCGCTCGAATACGCCGTAGAAATGAACAACCTGATCCGCATTGAAATGAAGGGAGCGATCGGCTGATGGAAATGATAGTGAATAAGCCGCTGGCAGAGACCTTCGGCTGGCTGCAGGCGGGCGCAAAGCGCATTGACCTGCAGCAAGAGATAGAAAATATACGTTACACACTCGGTCCGGGTGAAACAAAGACTCTTTATATCGAGGATCCCGGAGCGGCCCAATATGACATTGAACTTGGCGAAGGCTCCCGCCTTGACCTGATCCAGCTTCGGAAAAATCCTGAAAAGGAGCTCAGCTACAACGATATCAGGGTCAAATGCGGGAAGAAAGCATATTTTGGCTGGTACCGGCTGGTGCTTGACGGAGCAAAGAGCTACGACAACTGCTCCGTGACGCTGCAGGGAAGCGAAAGCTCCTTTGGCGCCCATATTGCATACCGTCTTGGCGGGAATAAAAACTACGATCTGAACTGCGAAGCGATCCATGAGGGAAAGCGCACGGAAAGCGAGATCACCGCTTCCGGCGTTCTTTCGGACAGCGCCTCCAAGCTGATGCGCGGAACGATCGATTTCAGGACTGGCTGCTCCGGCTCCGTGGGAAGTGAGTCAGAGGACGTGCTTCTCCTCAGCGAAGAAGTCCGCAACCAAAGTGTCCCTGTGATCCTCTGCGGCGAAGAGGATGTCTCCGGCAATCACGGCGCCTCCATCGGAAGGCCGGACGAAAACCTGCTCTTTTACATGGAAACACGCGGTGTCGATGAGGAGACTGTCTGCGAGATGATGGCCCGGGCCAAGATCGATACAGTGATCAACCGGATCCCCGATGAGGCGGTCCGAAATGATCTTCAGTCAAAGATCTGCTTTGAGAGGTCAACAGCACTGATCAATAAATAAGGAGGATGATCATGAACTCTACAAATATCAGGAATGATTTCCCTATATTCCTTGAGAAACCCTCCCTTGTCTATCTGGACAACGCGGCGACAAGTCAGAAGCCTTCCGGCGTGATCGAGGCTGTCAGCCGGTTTTATAAGCGCCAGAACGCGAATCCGCTGCGGGGACTCTATGACCTGGCCCAAGAGGCTACAGAAGTCCTCGAAGAGTCCCGCGAGATTGTCGCCGGCTTCATCGGCGCAGAGAGTCCCAAGGAGATCATTTTCACCAGAAATGCCACTGAAAGCCTTAATCTGGTAGCTTACAGCTACGGGACTTTCCTCAAGGAGGGCGACGAGATCCTCATCAGTGTCATGGAGCACCACAGCAATATCATCCCCTGGCAGCAGCTGTCGGCGCGCAGCGGTGCTGTGCTCAAATATGTCGAATGTTCCGGCGACGGGCAGATCACGGAAGAAGCTTTCCGTGTGGCCCTCTCTCCCCGGACGAAGATTGTCTCAATGACACAGATCTCCAATGTTCTGGGGACCCAAAACGACATCCGGACCTTCGCCCGCCTGGCCCACGAGGCCGGCGCCGTCTTCGTCTGTGACGGAGCGCAGAGCGTGCCCCACATTCCTGTCAACGTGCAGGATCTGGATGTCGATTTCCTTGTGTTTTCCGGGCACAAGATGCTCGCTCCCATGGGCATCGGCGTATTATATGGCAAAAAAGAGCTGCTTGAGAAGATGCCCCCCTTCCTCACCGGCGGTGAGATGATCGAATATGTGACCAGGAGTGAAGCGACCTGGGCGGAACTGCCCCACAAGTTCGAGGCCGGTACCGTCAATGCCGCCGGAGCCGCAGGTCTGAGGGCCGCCATCGAGTACTATCAGGCTCTGGGGTTTGACGCCATTACCGAGCGGGAAGAATACTTGAGCGAGCTGGCTTTTGACGCCCTGTCCGCTGTCCCCCATCTGCACATCCTGGGCAGCAATGAGGCAAAAGAGCACAACGGGATCTTCTCTTTCACGCTTGACGGCGTTCATCCCCACGACATTGCAGAGATCCTTAACGCGGACGGCGTCTGCATCCGGGCAGGCCATCACTGCGCGCAGGTTCTGATGCAGCATTTGAACACTCCGTCCACAGTGCGGGCAAGCCTCGCTTTTTACAACCGCAAGGAAGACATTGAGCAGCTGGCGGAGAGCCTTAAGAGCGTAAGAAGGAGGATGGGTTATGTCGAATAGCTTTTACAGAGAAATTATAAATGAGCACAACCTGCATCCGATCCACAAGCGCATTCTTCCTCGCGCAGGTCTCTCCCGCCGCGGGGTCAATCCCAGCTGCGGGGATGACATCACACTACAGCTGACCATTGAAGACGGTGTGATCAAAGAGGGCGCCTACTCCGGAAACGGCTGCGCCATCTCCCAGGCCTCAGCCGACATGATGCTGGACCTGGTCATAGGAAAAACGCCCGAGGAGGCGAGACACCTCTCGGACATTTTCTTCAGAATGATAAAAGGCAAAGTTACTGACGAAGAACTGGAGGAGCTTGAAGAAGCAGGCAGCCTTCAGGATGTATCGCACATGCCCGCCAGGGTCAAATGCGCGGTGCTGTCCTGGCATACGCTGGAAAATATGTTGGAATGAATTAAAGGGGCTAATCTCCCACTAAGTTTAACGATGCACACGCGCGCAGATATTGAATTGACGCTGGCACTGACGGTTTGGCTTCCAAAACGTCAACGAAGCGTCAATTTGACCGGAACCGGAATGTAGATGGTACCTTACAGGCAACCCGCACACAATGTAGCAGGCCCGCAAGGCGGGCCTTAATTGAGCTGAAGGATTTCCCTTTAAAAAAAGAGATTCAGAAACCATAAATTCCGAACCTCTCTGTCTGCATCTATATATTCAGATTAGCATTTTACTTCACTTTTTCCCCTCTCACATACACCTGCTCCAGTTCCAATTCCGGACTGCACACCAAGAAATCCGCTTTCTTTCCTGCTTCAATAGATCCTGCCTCTCGGCCACAACCAATCACCCTCGCAGGGCGAATCGTCGACGCAGCTACTGCCTCCTGTACAGGAATTCCAAACCTAATAGCGTTCTGCATACATTCAAATAAGTTTGTTACTGACCCGGCGAGAGTCCCATCCGCGAGCCTGGCAACACCGCCGGAGAGATAAACCGCCTGTCCACCCAGCTCATAAGTGCCATCCGGCAACCCGCAGCAGCGAATCGAATCCGAAACAAGGCAGATCCTTTCCGGAAACAGTTTGAACGCCGCCCTCACAGCGCTGGGATGAGAATGAACTCCGTCGCTGATCAGCTCTGCTGTGACCTCATCATTTTCAGAGGCCGCTCCGATCACTCCCGGATTTCTGTGATGAAAAGGCGGCATCGCATTATAAAGATGTGTCAGGTGCGAAGCGCCTGCCCGTATCATCGCAACAGTCTCATCATAATCCGCATCGGTGTGAGCGATCGCCACGCGGCATTTCTTACTTACTGCCTCAGCAAATTCACATGCTCCGGGCAGTTCCGGCGCCACACTGACGATCCCGATCATCCCGCCGCATCCCTCATACAATTCCATAAAAGCGTCGATATCGGGGCTGCGCAAATAGACCGCATTCTGGGCGCCCCTCTTCTTTTCAGAGAAGAAGGGTCCTTCCATATTGATCCCAACCGGCTCCGCGCAGTCTTTGGGCAAATCACGCCTGAGCTTCGCCGCAGTAAGGAATGCTCGGGAAAGCTGCTCATAGGGAAGCGTCATCGAAGTTGGCACAAAAGATGTTATACCCTTTGAGGCAAGGTAGCGCGCCATCTTTTCAAGACCTGCGGCATCTCCGTCAGAAAAATCCGCTCCGGCAGCGCCATGGATGTGGATGTCCACCAGGCCCGGAAGCACGAGCTTTCCGCCCAGATCCACGTCTCCTGCCTGTCCTGCTTCTGAAAGGCAGCCGGTCTCCACAGACTTGAAGACGCCGTCTTCTGCGATGAAACTACCCTCCGTAAATCCATTTTTTTCTGTAAACAGCAATGCATTTGTGTAGCGCATTTGACAGCTGCCTCCTGATACTTTTATCTCATCTAAAATCTACACTATACACTATCCATTAGTCAAAGGGGACGATCCCCCATAACTCAACCAAAAAACCGGCTGATACCCTTCCAGGTACCTGCCGGTTTTTTGGCGGAATTTTTAACAAAGTAACAGCCCTGATCGCCGCATAAGACCACAAATATTTCTGTTATCGTGGAACCGCACCCGCACCATCGTATGTTTTAACATGACAGCGTCAATAAATAGTTAAGATACAGGAGATCATAAAATGAAAAAGAGATTGGCGATCACGCTCGCAGTTATCGGAAGTGTACTTGTCCTGGCAGCTTGCGGAGGTAAACAGGAAACTGCTACCGGCTCTGAAGCAAAAGATGCCGCACAGGAAACCGTTCAGGAAACATCTGAAGAAACCGCAGAGACAGCGAAAGTCGAGATCCCGGACCTGTCCGGCGCCTGGGACGATGAGGTAAGTCAGCGCGCTTCCATGGACGTCACTAAGAATTCGGACGGCAGCTACAGCTTCCTGGTCCACTGGGGCGGCAGCGCCACCGAGACCGCGATCTGGGAGATCAGCGGAAAATTTGATGAAGCCACCGGCGTACTCACCTATGAAGACGGAAAGTACTCCATCCACACCTTCGACGATCAGGAAAAAGAAACCATATCCGGAGAAGAGACAACAAAAGGCTCTTTCACATTCGAGAACGGCAAGCTCCGCTGGAGGGACTCCAAAAACAGTGAAGACGGCCTCTTCTCTCAGCCCCGGTAATGAGCGGTCCAGACTCGTTCTGCGGGCCAATACCGACGAAGGATCCCGCCGGAAAGTCAATTCCGGTGGGATTTTCTGTCGTTATTTCTGTTTTTGTTCATGCAGTAAATATAATAAGCGATCAATATCGGCAAAGTATACACGATCGGAAATGCGTATCTGGGATGTCTTCTGATCACCGGGGCCAGAATGATCACGATCACACTCATAAATCCCGGGAGCGCCGCCGTAAGATAAGTGTACGCTTTTTTCTGCAGAGCGAGGATCATGCTGGCGAGCAAAATGATCACATAACTTGCGTGGTGCAGCAGGATCCCGGTAACCGGCAGTGAATAGAGCAGACACTGCAGCCTGTGAATAAGGGCCCTGAGCATCGGGAACAGCCTGACATCCGTGATCCCTGTCTCCTGCAGGACCGTGGCCATAAGTTCCTTTCTTCCCCCTTCGAAATTTAGAAGATTGGCATAAACCGCCACGTTCTCTTCCAAGGGATATACCAGCAGGTAATTCTGGTTAAGTGTGGCTTTCACATATGTAAACGGATATTTGAAGAACATTTTGAACCAGGTGGCGAGATATCTGCCGAGCGCCTCTTTATCAGCGTCCGCTCTGGCCGTCGCTTTTACGGGATCGGATATATGAGGCGTGTACTTCGCGGCCAGGCTGTCGTACTCCAGTACTGCGTCGATCGCTTCTCTCTCCTCCTGTGTGATCTCCTCCCCGTGCTCCGCCACTGTCCGCGCAGTCTGCTGGAATGGCAGGGACAGCGCCTCCGCGATGCTTCCCGGACGGATATCATAGGCCCTGATCACAGCTTTTTCCAGAATTCCGGCAAAAGTTACAGAGGCCAGGATCAGCACAAGAGCCCTGATCACAACAGCTTTACCAAGTTCTTGTCTCTTTTTCAGAACCAGAAATGCGGCAAGCAAAAGCGTCGGATACAAAATGTGTTTGCCGTTATTTCTAAAGAGCAGGACTCCCATGATCGAAAGAACAGACAGGATCCGGTGTCTTTTTTGACTCAAAAAACCTTTTATGTCATTGAGCGCGCAGATCAACTCGTCCACAAAGAGAAGGAGCATGATCGAATACAGGCTGTCTTTGAGGATCACACAGACATATGCCAGATAGTGGGGAGCAAAGGCCGCCGACAAAAGGAAGAAAACCTTCAGCCAGACCGGGGATCTGAGCCGGACCATCAGCTGATATGTATATGCGAGGACCGCGGCGAACACTACCGCCTGAAACAGCACAAAGCCAAACAGACCCGCATTCGTGCTCCCGAGCGCTCTTCCCGCATGGGTGAAAAGCCCCACCAGCAAGGTGTGGACCGGCGGATGGTGCGAAGTGAAATCGATATATCCCCAGTACTGAAGAAACTGCGTCCAGGAATCATTGCACATAAAGGACGGATAACAGTTGACCAGCGGAAGGGCCCAAAGCAAAAGGATCCCCGCAAACACGGAAAGAAACGGCCTTTTTCTTATCTCCTCAGGGATCCTCCCTGAAAGTGCCGACGCATAGTTTTCTTTCATGACCAGATGGCAGAAAGCCGCAAGGATCTCAAAGATCAGATAGGCGGCTCCCAATACATAGATCACGGATTTCAAGATCTGCCCCGCGTCAGCATTCAGATAACGGAGCGTGTTGTCGATCCGGAAGCTCTCTGCTGTAAGCCAGATAAAGGCAAGAAGCAGCGAATACACCATAAAGGCAGCTCTCCCCGGCATGTCCCTGTCATATCTTCTGGTCCCAAGCTTATACAGAGCACAGGCCAGGACCGTCGAGATCAGCGATGACCCCGCAAGTGACGAGTTCAGGCTGGCGAGCATATTAACGAGCACATATTTGGTGGGATCTCCCGCCGGACTTTCTATATGCAAAAAAGGCATGCAGGCCGCCAGAACAGAAAACAGCAGGATCACTGCCTTGTTTGTTTTTGTTTTGCGATTATTCTTCATACTGCCTTTCCTTTATATTTTGTTAACAGTTCACATTATGTAAGCCTGCCCGCTGTTTTCCGCCGGCAGGACACCTCATCCGGGGGCCGGCATTGTACAGTCTGTCAAAGAAGTATTTCTCTTCTCAGCCCCTTCCGACACATTGTTCCGTACTGCAGTGAAGAGCACCTGCCAGACGGCTGACCGTGTCATACGATGCCTTGCGGATATCCTTCTGCCTCTGTTCATACTGCTGAATGGTCCTGACAGGGACATCGGCTGTTTCCGCCAGTTCCCGCTGGCTCATACCAGCCTGCTGACGCAGACGTTTGAGCGCAGGATATTCGGCATAAGCCGAAAGCATTCGGATCCTGCTGATCTCATCGGCGGCATGTTCCGGATCCATTTCATGATATTTCCGGTACATGGCAGCGATCGAGGAACAGGGAATCTCCGCAAACAATTCCTTGAAAGAACAATTCGACTTCCATTGGTACCACGCAAGAGTAAACCCTGTCCAATAGGCGTCCGAACGTTCATAAAACGGCTTTGATTCCACGGTGCATCCCTTCCCCGTGACACGGCAGAATACCTGGTCTGCGAGTTCCGTACCGGACATTCCCGCAACAAAACGCGGATTTCCCTTTTCAAACTGCTCTGCCACGCCGGATTGAACAAACAGTCTGGAATAAGGATCATAATCCATGTCAAGGTCATAAACGACATAATGCATCATCTGCGCCAGGACTTTCTGCGCGTTTTCAATATATAATTCGCTGTATGCGTTCGTCATCCGGTCCGATCTCCTCATCCAGGATCCGGGGCATATACAACTCGCCCTTCTGCCAACCTTCCCGGTCCATCCGGAAATATTGCTGACGGGCCGCCCGGTCCCGTTTCATTCTTCTCTGATACCACTCCGCTGTATCCACCGGCTCATAATCCAGAAAGCGGATATGCCGAAAGCTCTCTTCACTTTTAAGGACAACCTGCTCTCCCAGCCGGCCCAAAAACATCGCCTCTTCCAATTGAGACAAGGAAATGGTCCCGTTCAAAAAATCGCCGGCAAAGGAAAAATAGCTGTCATCCGCGCGATACCCGACAATGAGATCTGCAGATCGGTAAGGAACGCTGAATTTTGACAAGATATACTTTTTCGCCTCCCTTGCCAGCCTGGACGTGATCTGAAATCTCCGGTTCTCCAATAAAATGGCAAGCCAGTTCAGAATACTGTAGTCACCACCGTTCAAATACAGGACTGAAAGACCTGCTTCATTGAATTCATACAGGTTAAGGAAGCCGTCCCTGTTTTCATCAACGCTCCACTCTCTGGCGAGATCTGTATTTTCCGTACAGTAAAAACCGTTCCCGTAATCATTATAATCTTTGCTGCCCCCAAAAAAGGGCTCTCGGATTATTTTCTCCGAACCATGATACAAAGAGAGCATTTCTTGTCCTTCTTGACAGTAGTCAAAACTACATCAAAGCAACTATACTCCTATAGGAGTATAGCTATTATAACAATGAAGGGATTAAACTGTCAATGGCATCTGCACACGCCTCCTTTTACTCTCCAGAGCACTATTTTGCTATAACTGCCGCCTTACATTTCATCAATATACTCTTTCATTATACACATTTCTTTTATGTTATACTTTTCATATCTTAGCAGAATGGAGTATCTTCCACATGAAAGAAAGCAGACGTTCAATCTGTCCCTACGACTGCCCCAACACCTGCGGCTTCCTGATGGAGGTCGCGGACGGCAAGATCATAAAAGTCAAAAACGACCCGGACCACCCGGTTTCCCGTGACGGGATCTGCCGGAAAACCGCTCACTATGAGAAGGACATCTATTCCGACAAGCGCATCCTGACGCCTCTGAAGCGCAGCGGCGCCAAAGGCAGCGGCAGCTTCTCTCCCATCTCCTGGGATGAAGCGATCCGCCTGATCACTGATAAATGGAAAAGCATCATCGCCGAGAGCGGCCCGGAAGCGATCCTTCCCTGCACCTACTCCGGTGTCATGAGCGACATCCAGCGCGGATGCGGCGACGCCTTTTTCGCCCGTATGGGAGCTTCCGAGCTGGTCCGCACTCTCTGTGGTCCCGCACAGAACGCCGGCTATAAGGCTGTTGCCGGAAGAACCGGCTGTCTGGATCCCCACGAGCTCGCTGACAGCGACTTCTACCTGATCTGGGGCAACAATATGGCGGCCCATAATCCGCAGGTGCTTGCGATGATGAACCGCCCGGAAAACAGAGCGAAGCGCAGGATCATGATCGATGTCTACGCAAATCCCACTGCAAAATATTGCGACACCATCCTCCTGATAAAGGCCGGCACAGACGGCGCCCTGGCCCTGGCAATGATGAATGTCCTTTGCAGGGAGAAACTTGCGGATCTCGATTTTTTGGCAAAATATACAGAAGGCTTTGATGTCTTTCAGAAAACGCTGGATCCTTACACGCCGGAATGGGCAGAAAAAGAGACCGGCGTTCCTGCCGGTCAGATCGTCGATCTCGCCAGAGAATATGCGGCGGCCAAGGCTCCTGCCATTATTGTGGGCAGCGGCAACTCCCGCTATATAAACGGCGGCATGACGACCCGTCTGATCCTGATCCTCTCGCTTATGACCGGTTCCTGGCAGCATCCGGGAGGCGGGCTCTGTGGGTGCAGTCCCATCGATACGGATTATGTAAACCAGGATCTGATCAAGCGCCCTAATTTCCGCAGGAAGCCTGCACGGAACCTGAATATCAATCAGATTGCGACTGCCCTTGCGCTGACCGGGGACGAGACCGTCCGCTCGCTGTATGTGTACGGCTGCAATCCTGCCAACACAGTCTCCAACCAGGACGGCGTCATCAAGGGACTGCAGAGAGAAAATCTCTTTACCGTGGTTCATGAGCGCTTTATGACGGAGACTGCGCTTTACGCGGATATCATCCTTCCTGCCACTTTTTCCGTGGAACAGCACGACATCTATCGCAGCTACGGATACTGCACTTTGGGAACAGCCTGGCCCGTCATCAAGCCGCCCGGAGAAACCAAAAGCAACTGGGATACCTTTGCCCTGCTGGCAGAAGCCATGGGCTTTGAGGAGGAGTATTTCCGGCGCAGCGAAGAAGAAATGCTTCAGTACATTCTGGATCATCCAACTCCTGCGGTTGCGGCTCTTCCTGAAGAGAAAAAGCAGGTCCTGAGGAACGGAGGCAGCATCGCAATGCCCTATTCGGACCACCTGAAGATCGGTACGCCTACCGGCAAATTCCGCATTGTCTGTGAGGAGCTTGAGGACCCGATCCCCTGCTACACCAAGGCTTATACCGATACTTACCCGCTCCGGATCATCGCTTCGCCCAGCCTCTACTCTCTGAATTCTGAGTTCCGGGACCGCGAAGATCTTATGAAGGAAAGAGGTCCCCAGAAGCTGATCCTGCATACCCTGGATGCACTGGAAAGAGGCATCAAAGACGGCCAACAGATTGAGGCCTTTAATGACCTGTCCTGCGTGCGCTTTACTGCGGTCGTCACTGACAATATTGCCCGCGGAAATGCAGTGTGCGAAGGCGTTTATCGCCGGGATCAGTGTGATGGCGGAAAGGCTTTCAATGCGCTCACATCGGAACGGCTCTCTGACCTTGGGGAAGGAACGACAATGAATGACAACCGGGTTGAAATAAGACCGGTATGAATCTGACAGATTGCCAATAACGAATTAAATCACGCAAAAAGAGATACTCCTGTACGGGAATATCTCTTTTTTGATCTCCATAATACTGTATCCCTATCGGATCACCCAGCGGCCTTCTTTCCTGCGCGGCGCCTTCGATGTGATCTCAGGATATCCCAAAGTGATAAGACAAGCTAAAGGTCCCTTATCCGGCGCAAAGGTCTGCCTCATATTCTCCATCGTTTCCTCAGAGAAATTCGGACCGATCATACAAGTTCCGAGCCCCTTATCCGCTGCCGAAAGACAAAAGTTCTATGCCGACGCGCCAATTGACATCACCATCGTCACTTTTTCCGGTTCCTGAGGGGTCTGATAGAACACGAGCGCGCAGGCAGGCACCGAGAACCGGAATACTACCTCTTCTATCTGCATCAGTGCGCAAATCCGCGAATTTCGCTCCTCTTTGTTACCATGTTGTGATACAGTCCGTCCACCGCCATCAGTTCCTTGTGCGTGCCGCGCTCCGCAATGGTTCCATCGTGGATGACCAGGATCTGGTCCGCGTTCTCAATGGTATTCAGCCTGTGGGCGATGACCAGCAGTGTCTTGCCCTTTACCAGCTCTGAGATCGCCGCCTGAATGTGGCTCTCATTGTCCGCGTCGACACTCGCTGTCGCCTCGTCGAGAATGACGATAGGCGCGTCCTTTAAGATGCAGCGGGCGATGGAAATACGCTGCTGTTCGCCGCCGGAAAGGCTTGCGCCGCCTTCTCCGATGACTGTGTCAAAGCCGTCCGGAAGCTGCATGATGAAGTCGTAGCACCGCGCTTTTTTGGCCGCTTCCTCTACTTCCTCTCTCGTCGCGTTCATGCGTCCGATTGAAATGTTGTTGTAGACCGTGTCCTGGAAGAGGTACACGCGCTGGAACACCATACTGATGTGGTCCATCAGATCTGCCAGCGGCACTTCCCGAATGTCCTTTCCCCGCACCATTACGGAGCCTTTCTGAATATCCCAGAAACGGGGCAAAAGATTGGCGACAGTCGTTTTGCCGCTGCCCGAAGGGCCGACAAGAGCGGTCATGCTGTCTTTTGACACAGAGAAAGAAATGCCTTTCAGAACTTCCCTCTCATCGTAACCGAAACTCACATCCTTAAATTCGATCTCCGGTCCATCCGTCTGCGCCGGGACCTTTCCGGTTCCCGCATTGTTCAGCTCTGCTTCTTCAAAGACAGATTCAATGCGGTCCAGGCAGGCGTTCATGACTGTGAGGCGCGCAACCTGATTGTAGAAAGCTTTGATCGGAGTGAAGAGTTCGAAAATAAACAGGAGCATTCCGATAAACATAGCCAGAGAAAGTGTTCCGTCCAGATAGAGGAACCAGCTCAGGGCCAGCATAGCTGCGCTGCCGATGCCGTAGGTGGAGTTAATCGCGACCGACCAAGGAGTATAATCCTTTTCAAATGCAATATTCTTGTCGCGGTTAGCCGCAAACGCCTCTGTCAGTTCCTCCGATTTCTCTCCCATCAGATTGTAGGTCTTGATGATCCCTATGCCTTCCGTAAAATCGATGACCGCGTCTGTCACCTGCTGCGCAGCGGCCTGTCTCTCGGCCGAGTGCATGAGCGTATTCTTCTTCATGGCCTCTCCGATCCCGTAGAAGACCAATGTCACGATCAGCGCCAGGCAGAGCACCAGGGCAGCCCCCGCGAGAAGGCAGGTCTTTCCCGTGACACTGTTCTCTATGAACCCCTTGATCATGAAATAGGCGATCACTATAGGAGCCTTCCCAAGGAACGCTTTAACAAACGAGCACACTGCCGCGAGGCGGATCCTGGTCCGATACCCCTCTGCAAGTCTGAGAATTCTTTGAATCAGGGCGATCATGCTCTCACCTCCCATTCCACGCTCTGCTGCGCCGCAGCCCAGAGTCTCCGGTATACTTCCGATTTCTTCAAAAGTTCCTCATGTGTTCCTTCCGCATCGACACTGCCTTCATTCAGTACAATGATCTTGTCCGCACCGACGACCGTGTGCAGGCGGTGGGCGATGATCAGCACTGTTTTGCCGCGTATGACCTCTGAGATCGCCGCGTTCATCTTCTCCTCATTTTCCGGATCGATGAAGGCTGTCGCCTCATCCAATACGATCACAGGCGCGTCCTTGAGCAGCGCGCGGGCCAGAGAGATCCGCTGCCGCTCGCCGCCGGAGAGCATCTTGCCGCCCTCTCCCGCCATGGAATCGATCCCGTTCGGGAGCCTTTGCAGGAACTCATCGCACTGTGCAAGCGACGCCGCTCTGAGCACTTCCTCCCTTGTCGCATTCGGTTTACCGATCAAAATATTGTCATATAAACTCGTATTGAACAGGAACTGCTCCTGGGATACGAAAGAGATCTGATCGTTGAGCGCTGTGATGCTCATATCTGTGAGGTCCTGCCCTCCCAGCGTGATCCGGCCGTTTCCGAGTTCCCGGATGGTTCCGAGCGGCTGCTGCTCCAGCTTCCCCTGCAGCGCTGCCCGGAGATTTTTCAGCGTGTTGTAGGCGCTGTAATGACTCATATCGAGCCCATATCCATAGAGAACCGCATTTCCCACCAGGCACACCGCTGACAGCACGGCCCGCAGCATCACAAAGCCTGTGGAGATCTTCTCTCCCGCCGTGAGCGCAGCGATGATCTGGTACAGGAAGAAATACGGAACGACACTCAGAATCACGGCGGCTGTAACTGCAACAGCTGCGCGCTTCGTGTACCGGGTGTACTCGCCCATATAGGGCTTCACTTTTTGAAACATCTGACCACCTCTTTCTGTCTTTTTGGATTAGTATAAACTAACCATCCCTTAAAATTTTTGTAACTACCGGGTTTCCTGAATAGTTACAATTTGCCGGGCTTTCTCAGTAGCCCAGAACTGCTGTCCAATCGAACAGTTTTGCCACATTTTCACTGTGCTGCAGCGCCTTTTCCCTCGACAGACCGTGTATGACCGGTTCAAACATCGTCGACCAGTACGCGGTCAGCAGCATGTGCAGCTCCTCCTCGTCGATGAGGAAGGGCGTCATCCCCCGCCGGTAGGCTTCCTCCGTGAACCGATAAGATCTGTCCGATACATCGGTCACGAAATCGTGAAGGAAACCGGCATATTTTGTCCCCTCCGCGTGACAGAGAAGAAGCCGGAACCCATCGTAGTTGTCATAGAGCATGTTGATCGTACGGCTCTGCGTTTCAGGGGTCATCTCCCAGATCTTGCGCAGCTCGTCGTCGTTCATCCGCTCGTAGCTGACAGCCTCGGTCTGATCACAATACATCCTGACCAAAGCGACTGTTTCCTCGACAACTGCGTCAAAGAGTTCTTCCTTGTTCTTGTACCGCTTGTAGAAGGCGCCTGTCGTGACGCCCGCCTTGGAGCATACCTCCCGCAGTGAAACCTTTTCATAAGGTTTGGAGAGGAACTCCTCCTTCGCGCAGGTCAGGATCCTGAGATCTATGCTGTTGTCCCGGTTTGCCATATGGTGTCCTCCAATTATTGATAACATTGTTATCGATAACATTGTTGTTTTATTATATGCATAGTTAGTTGTCAATAAAGTGAACTGCTTCAGGTCCGACATTCATATTGCTTTTTTCCGGTTTCATAACTAAACTATCTTTATTCATTGCAATATGAAAGCTGGTTTATATGAAACAGGTTGACTTTAAAAATGGCAAAATATTCAGCAACGTCATGCAGAGCATGCTCCCCATGCTGGTCGCGCAGGTCCTGAGCCTCCTCTACAGCATCGTGGACCGCATTTATATCGGCAGGATCCCCGGAGAAGGCACTTCCGCGCTGGGTGGCGTCGGACTTTGCTTTCCGATCATCATCATGGTCACCGCCTTCACAAACCTGTTCGGTCTGGGCGGTGCGCCGCTCTGCTCGATCGCCCGCGGCAAAGGGGACCTGAAAAGAGCATCCGAGATCATGAATACCGCATTCTCCATGCTCGTCCTTACGGGAGCAGTTATCACTGTTGCCGGTGAACTGTTCGCCGCCCCTCTCCTTCGCCTGTTCGGAGCCACCGACGGCAATCTCCCGCACGCACTGAATTATCTACATATCTATCTTCTCGGCACTATTTTCACCATGCTGGCAACCGGGCTCAATCCCTACATCAACGCGCAGGGCTTCGCTTCCACCGGTATGTTCACCGTTGTGATCGGCGCAGTGACAAATATCCTCCTGGATCCGCTGTTCATTTTCGTTTTCGGCATGGGAGTACGCGGTGCCGCTCTGGCCACTATTCTGTCCCAGATCCTGTCGGCAGTATTCGTGCTGCGCTTCCTGACCGGAGAAAAAGCCGAGCTGCGTCTCACTCCCATACAGGACCTGCGGGCACTTCCCGCAGAGCTTTCCGGAAAGAATCCCGACAGCAGATTCCGCTCCACAGCTCTGGACATTGCAGGACTGGGTGCTGCAGCTTTCGTCATGCAGTTCACCAACAGTCTGGTCAGTATCGTCTGCAACAGCACTCTGTCAAAATATGGCGGAGAGGTCATGATCTCGGTATACACCATCATTAACTCTGTCCGGCAGGTTCTCGAGACACCGGTCATCGCGATCGGCGAGGGAACTTCTCCCGTGATCAGCTACAATTACGGCGCGCGCAGGCCCGGGCATGTCCGCAAGGCGATGCTCCTCATGGGCTGTCTCGGCATTGGCTACACGCTGATCGTATGGATCCTGATCGAGCGCTTTCCTGCTTTTTTCATCTCCATGTTCAGCACAGACGCCGCCCTGATGAAAGACGCGATCCCGGCGCTTCACCTGTACTTCTTCGCATTTGTGTTCCAGTCCCTGCAATACACCGGGCAGACCACTTTTAAGGCATTGGGAAAGAAAAAACAGGCCATCTTTTTCTCCCTCTTCCGCAAGGTAGTGATGGTCGTACCGCTCACGCTCCTTCTACCGGGTGTCTTCCACTTCGGATCCGACGGCGTGTTTATGGCGGAGCCCATCTCCAATG
>Ga0326513_10001838_pt1 | contig 15985 bp, 12 predicted proteins | sample 2_2465_0518_D_FD_203654 | JGI IMG/M metagenome (GOLD analysis project Ga0326513, IMG submission 203654) | Bovine rumen microbial communities from UC Davis, California, United States - 2_2465_0518 | ecosystem: Host-associated > Mammals > Digestive system > Stomach > Rumen | place: USA... | reverse complement strand
CAGTTATGAAACAACAGCTTGTATTTTCCTGTACGGCTTGAATAAATGCCGGATAGGTCAGTATAACAGAATCCTGATACCTGACAGGAATTTCTGTAAGCGAATCATATTCCTGTTCCCATGTGACGAGCACGGGCAGAAGCAATTCCGGAGAAATCCCGTAACAGGCGAATAAATGCAGAAATTCCCGAAGCTCCTGAATTTCATGAATGCCATATGCAGAGATATATTTTTCCGTCATCAGACTGACGAATTCGCTTTCTATGCCGAAGCCGGAAACAATAGCGGAATCCAGTTTATTCTGAGCTTCTGAGATAAAATCAGCATCTACGGACAAGAGCAGATACTGTATTGATTTTTCGATCATGATTGCATCAAAATATTTTTCATAATTTCTCTGTATATCCGAGCCGGAAGCGAGCAGAGCAATAAATTCCAGCATACTCACAGCCGGAGCATCATACCGGAAGCATAATGCTCTGAAAATCCGGTTATCTTCACGGAATACAGGAAGTTTTTTTAAAAATCTGAGCGATTCTGTATCATAAATTATTTTTTCATGACTGGTATTAAAAAATTTATAATTCTGATGAGAATCCTCATCAATCAGCAATCCTGAAATCAGATTTTCCGGCAGATGCTTGGCGAAACTCTGGAGCAGTCCGGCAACCTGCTTCTGACTGAATTCAACTCTGTGAAATGGCGAACAGCCTGTCAGGAAATTTTCAACAATCTGAGGCCATGCCTTATTTCTGGTATCTGATGCGAAAACACCGTCCTCATTACGGAAATCATCTACAGTATAGAGAAAAGATAATCTTTCATCAAATTCCGGATTTTCTGTTTTCTGTACTTTCAGGACATTGCCTCTGTGAAAGATATAATAATTATGCGAAATATTTTCGCACTGCATTAATAAATCTTTAATTTCAGAAAAGCTGTCCGGAGCGTTTTTATCCCATTCATAGCCGGTAAGCGACTGAAATACAGTATAATGATAAATCATGCTTTCGCCTCCGATGCATATTGAATAATTCTGTGCAGAAGACTGTCTACATGACGTGGCTGATATAATTCTGCATGGATTTTTCCGTTTTCTGCGGGTGTTCCCAGCGGAGCAATGCACATAATATCGACTTTCCGGCCGGAAATCTGATTACAGCAGGAAATAATATCCTGTACGATTCTGTAGATATTCTGATAAATATTGGAATTTTTCTGTTTATCGCCGAGTTCACTGCACATTGCACGGATCAGCATTTCAGTATTATCCATAAAATGATAATTTCTGATGACTCTGAGTTTATCATGATCATAGCTGTTTTCCTTGCCTTTGAGCGGATAGAGCATGATATTATCAGCCGTATCAGGATACAGATCGCATTTGGTAAAGCATAGAATAATCGGCTTTGTTTCGTTTCTGGTACGGCAGTGACGCTCCAGATCAGCGAGATACTGCCGGAGTCTTTTCAGACCGGCAGTCTGTTCAGATTCAGAAAATTCATAGACAGAAGCAATATCCAGCAATATGATCAGCATATCTGACCAGACGGCTCTGTCAATGCGGATTTCTTTTGTTTCCTCGCCTCTGGTGTCGATAATATTAATATCCTGATTTTTATCTGTCCGGAACGTGATAGGAGGCTGAGGAGAGAGCGTTGTTTCCGGAACATTGCCTTCACTGAGGGCTTCTTCTGCCTGTGTAAAATACTGTTCAATAAAAGGCTCTTCTGTCATCAGCCGGAGATGCACCCGATTTTCAGGCTTTCTCATAGCGAGCAGAAGATTTGTTTTTCCGGCCTTGCTTCCTGCGATCAGAGAGACTGTAAAATTACTTTCCTGCGCATCATCAATAGATTCCCATACAGTTTCCGAGCCGATTTCCGTTCTGACAACATTTTTGGAAGATAAAATCAGATGACAGTTTTCGCATACTAATTCTGTAGCAGTCATGGGACGGAACGGCTGATAGATAAACAAGGCTTTTCCGTCAATTGTAGCCGCATTTTCTAATTCTTCGATACTGTCAGGATATTCTTTCATGAGTTTCTGAATAGATTTGACAACAATTTTCAGACCGCTTTTTAATCTGAGAGTTTTTTCAGAAGCATCACAGCTTAATCTCTGAGGCTCGTCTTCTGAAACGGAAATGCCGTAATAATTCAGTTTTGTTTTCATAATGCTGTCAGTACGGGTACTGTCAAGGCCGACAATATCCGGAGAGCATTCAAAATAATTCGCATTGAGAGCCTCGAAATGAGCCGGAATCAGAAAACGGGGATTCGTGACATCTTTCAGGCAGTGAATGCAGACACACTTGTTAATCATAATATTCTCAGTTCCTTTCTTGTCATCCATGCAGACGGACATCCAGTTTGATTTTTACAAGTACTTCTTTCTGATTCAGATCAGAATTCACATGATTGAACTGATGATAAAAACTGATCGTATCATAATAATGACAGGAGTCATAATTTTCTTTTTCTGTGAAATCTTTTCTTGCAAGCTCAACACTCTGCTGAGTCTGACCAGAGAATTCAGAAGTCAGTGATTTGGAAGTCCGTTCGCCGTAGGTTTTGAAAGAAATTTTCAGACCATCCGGAAAAATTCTTAATAACAGGCCGTCATCCTGAAGATTGCCTTCTTTCGGAACGCCAAAAATATTTTTCGATAAGCTGATATATTCTTCAGGAAGATTGCTTTCCGGAAACAGAGGCTTCCAGTCAGAGACCCGAAATGCCTGCTGATATGTGATGATTTTATTTTTATTCAAAAGCCTGTCCCAGAAATGCGGATAGATTTCTTTTCGTCTGAATGCGTTTTTATTGGCAAGATAATATTGCAGAATCAGCGAACCGGAATCAGGCTCTTCGGCAGTAATTTTAATAATCACTTCGATATTTCTGTTCAGTCGCTTTTCAGATTTTTTTGCATCTGTATCAGAAGCAGAGAAATAAATTTCTTCAAGCGTTTTCTTTGCAGAGGCAGAACGTTTTTTTACAGGTCGGGAATGCTGTTGTTCTTCTTTTCTCGGAGAATCCTGAGCTTTTTGCTTCGGCTTTGTCTTTCTTTTCAGAGGCAGGGCATTTTCTGTCTGCTGATCCTGCGGAATAATAATTACAGTCTGCTGTTCTTCTCTGACAAGTCCGGTACGGATGAGATAATCCACGCTTCTGTTGAAATCTTTCAGATTTGCCTGAATCTGTTTCATTTCTGTCCGGAGTGACTGAAAGTCCTGATTTTGTGTATATTTTTTCAGAGCATTGACAAATTTCCTGATTTCCGGAAGCAGATCAGAATCATAACAATTTTTTGCTCTCTGCTCTTCGATATGCTCCATACGTTCACAGCTCTGTCTGAGTGCAGTTTCCGCCGGCTGAACAATCCGATAGGCATCGACTTCATCATGACGGCGGAATGAAGAGACGGCAGTTTCAATTGTATTCAGATCTTCCTGAATATTCATGTAATATCATCCTTTCTGACTTCCTGATTGATCTGCTCTGCACAGATGCGGACGGCATCCAAGGCACATTGCAGATTCTGTGTATCATGACTGCTCAGAGATACATCGCATTGTCTGTGCTGAGTTACGGAAAAGATATTCAGATAATACAGATGCCATACAGAGTCAGCAGAATCGGCCTTTTTTTTCAGAGCTTCATAAGCCGAGCTGAATTTTCTGAGATATTCAGAATCTTCCGGCAGATACATCCGGTAGGCATTCTGTATAATTCTGTAATGTGATAATAACTGTTCTGTCAGAAGCCGTTCTGTGCCGGTGATGCAGTCTCTGAACAATCCGGCACATCTGTCATAGGCAGAAGCAACAACGGCATAATTCCGGAATTTTTCACGATAAGCAGAATATTTTTTCTGTGATTTCTTATCTTTCCGGCCGGATAATTCCAGCAGGTTCTGACTATCCGGAATTCGGCTCAGAAGTGCCTGAGCCTGACTGAATTTTTTTTGCAGTTCTTCAGGAAGAGCTTCGGCCTCGGTTTCAGAAACTGCATTCTGAGCGAGCAGTTCCGGATATTTCTGCATGACATATTCAGCAATAATCTGCAAATCGCCGACAAGTATCACCAGAGGCTGATACATCTGGGCAAGCATCAGACAAGTATCAGAATCATAGGGATTATCTTTGAAATATCTGCCTGTGATTTTATGGGAAGCGACTGCTTTCAGATAGCTGTCAATTCCGGTCAGACTTTTTTTAGTCTGTTCCGGATAGCAATGATTCAGAAAATCAGCCGAATTGAGCAGATAACTCCGGAAATCATGCCGGAGTATCTGAGCGAATTCCTGTTCGCTGTAGGCATCCTGAAAGACATCGCATTTTCTGGTAAGTTCTCTGAATTCTTTTTCGAGATTTCCGCATTGTCTGAGATTGGAAAAAATTTTAGTTATTTTTTCAGGTCTGAGGCTTTCGGCATCTTTCTGCAATAATTCGATACGGCCTGAAAAATAAGTTGTCTGTGCGATGGTTTCACGCTGTTCGGGATAATGCTCCTGAAAATAGGCTTGTGCATTGCCGCAGAGATTCTGAATATTCCGGATATAATTCAGATATTTCATGCTGATATATTTCACAGCGGCAGTATTGATAATACAGAGCAGTACCGGAATTCCGACATAGATTTCCAGTGAAGAGAGCAAAAAATCTTTTGTCGCAGAAACAAATTTCCTGTTCAGGAACAGACCGTCATCATAAAGAAAAATCGGAAATTTTACAAAGCAGACATAGATCAGAAACAGGATAATCAACAGCATATGCAGCAAAAACACGATCACAGCGGCTTTATTCCCTTTCGGAAACGGCTTCTGATTCATTTTCATTTCCCCTTTCCTGAGCATAGGCTTTATTTATAAAATAAACAATACTGTCAGTAAACTGTAGAATTTTCTCATCTTTGCTGTAAAGCGTAAATGCTTTCTGAATTTTTTTATCTTTTGAGAGAATCACACCAGTGATGTATTTAAAATCCGCATATTTTTCCGGCTGATATTTCATCACAGAGATCTGATAATCTTTATGTGTTTCAGAATGATAAGTTTCATAATCAGATTTCAATAATTTCAATATCGGCTGATCTGAAATATTCGTAACAGGATAATCCGGCAGAAGACTGACTTTTCTGCCCTGCTGATCAAAAATCTGATCAATCAGTCTGGGCGTACCGGATATGCCTGAGAAAATTTTCTGTGTGATGCTGTTCAGATGCAAAGGGCTGATTTCAGAATCATCAGATTTTTTCATATTATCAGGTTGTTCAAAAATCAGATCAAAATCTGTTGTAAAGCAATATTTAAGAATTTTCTGTTCTTCTCCGGATTCAGAATCTGTATGAGAAAATTCCGCAGTCTGGACTTGATAATCAAAATATTTTTTTAATATTTCCTGTTCTTCGATGGGATAATTCTGCATAGTTTCCTGCATAAAATCAGAATTCAGACAGGCTTCGAGCTGAGTCAGACCGCTTTTTTCGCTTTCGGTACTGGTAACGCTGGTTGCTGTCATGACTTCGATCTGACCTGTCGGCAGATCCTGAATAATACATCCGCCTTTGATATGATTAATTTCCAGTAAATCATAGATCTGCATTTCGAGTTCTGAATTCAGGAATAATTGAATATCATAGCCGGTCGGGAATTCTGGAAGCGTATCGGCAAGGGAATCAGGATTACTGTTCGGGACGGCACGCATCAGAGAAGAAATGCCTTCCGTTCCGGACAGATCGCCGTAGAGATATTTGCAGACTCTGTTCCGAGCCTGTTCGTAAAAAGAAGTATATAATACTGGTTTTGTTTCGACAGAATAGATGATATTTCCGTTATAATCCAAGAGCTTTCCTCTCTGGGCATAGAAATTATAATCTGTATATTTGATATTATAGCTCTGGAATTCTTTTACAAGATTCTGACGGGCATTTGCTGTCAGATCATAGCCGTTATATTTCAGAGCAAAACTGCTTTTTGACTGAACAGGCTCGGCGTTCTCTTCTTGATAGAAACTGGTAAAAAATGCATAGACAGTATCATAAAAAATCGTACTGAATAAAATAAATATAAATATTAATATCACAAAAATCATAAATAATTTGTGTTTCGGCCTGACAAGGCGGATTTCAGATTCCTGTTTTATCATGAAAGCTCGCCTCCCTCAGACAATAGATCACTGGAATCAGAAGTATCAGCATGATAATAATATTCATAAAACCATTGCTGATAAACGGCAGAGTCACACCAGTAAAGAAAATCAATCCGAAATTAGATAATACATGCACAGCTCCTGATGAAAATAACAGCAGACAGCTTAATTCTGACAGCGTAAACAGAGAACTGTTGATATATTTTCTGTTTTTTAATTTATAATTATGCAGATAAATGCATGATAATAACGGCACAAGCAGATATAATAAAATCAAAGCGGCCGCACCCAGTCTGCCGAATACGGATATTAAATTCAGATAAGAAAAATCTTCGATTCTTGTATAAAGCGAACCGACCATATCAACAGCGTAGGGCGTTGTACTCATACCGGCACTGCTTTCCAGAAGTACCTGATTCATATCACGAATCTGCCGATAACTCTGCAAATTGAATAATCTGTTCAGAATCTCCAGAGATACAAATTTATTCAGCACCCACAGACTGCAATAGCCGATGACAGTAACGCTCAGAGCGATGCTTCCGGCTTCTTTGCGATATAATAAAAATAATATCAGAATCAGTGTCAGAAGCATGACGATCATAGTGCCATGTTCGCCGAGGATTAACAATCCAGCCATCAGACTGCCGAATAATATGCCTAATTCCCAGTATTTCACATAAGGTTCAGACTGTTTTTTCCGTTCTTTCTCATTCCAGAGCATGAGACAATAAAAATCAAAGAAAAATAATAATTTATCCGATTCGACAATAGCCACCCGCATAGAAAGATTATGATTCAGCCATCCCCGCATGATGAAAAATACAGGCAGATTTAATAATATATAACTGCCTAATAATAAGATTCTGCCATGAGCGAGCCGACCGCACCAGTAACGGATAATATCTGCATCCGGATTATGAATCGGCAGAATCAGTGTCATAATCCAGAGCATCAGTGCGATTCCGGAGGCCTCCAGTCCGGCAACGGGAAAACGTTCCGGATTGCATCCGCTGATGGTGATAAAATTCAGAATCATCACACAGAATGCAATAAAAATATATTTTTTTCTCTGATAAAATTCTTTCAATGCATAGTACAGCATCAGAAAAATGCTGACTGTCAGTGAAGCAGGCTTCAGCAATCCGAGCAGATATTCCAGAACTGCATAAAAATTCCCCGTCCGGAAGCCGACAATATATAAATTCATAAAACAGCCGATATTCAGCATCAAGACCAGATAAGTAATAAAACTGCACTGTCTTGTATAAGTCGTTTCTGTCGCAAGCAGTTTCCGGAAGATCAGAAATTTCACACCGCACATCAAAGCGAGAAACAATGCATAAATGCCGAATACACTGCATTGATAGCCGATTGTCCCGCCGGATGTGAACAATAACGGTGAACATAACAGAAGCATTAAAATTTCCGGAAGAAATAAATTACTTATTTTTTGCATAATTTCACCTCCATGATTAATAATATAAAGCCTGAATCATCCGGTATCTCAGAACAGAATCCGGAACATACAGGGTCGAATCATTCAGTCTGATGCCGTCTTCTGCTGACGGCAGAACAGTGCTGTATTTTTCCTGACGGAAGCAGTTTTGATAACGGGATTCTGAAAGCATCAGTGTATCATAAAGATTTTTGATTTCCGTCTGTGTCATAGTCGTCCGGAAAGGTTTGTTTTCTGATACCGGAAGATTCTCCTGTACGGCAGAAGTCAGCAGAGATAATAAAAACTGATTCTGCATAACAGCAAGCTGATTTTCTGATATAATTTTTCTGTCATACTCTTCGCTGTTGAGATAATGCTCTAAACCGTGCAGAATGCCGGAAACTTCTCTGATTGTATAAATTCCGGATTCCTGCCGGCCGATTCCGGAACAGGCTGACTGTTCCGGAGAAAGTTCCAGAGACATGCTTTGTTCAGGAGGAATTGCTGTCAGAAGCATATCATTTTCAAGAATAATAATATGATTCACCGCAATGCCGAATATATCCTGAATGTCAGTTCTGATCTGACTGAAATCTTCTGTATTGAGAATATTTTTTAATAATCTGTATTCAGAATTATTTTTAATTAAATTATTATTAACTGTGATGATTTCGATTTCTGCTTTTTCAGTATTTAATTTCAATATTTTAATCGCATCGACAGTATTTTCAGTTTTTGTGATCACAAGTGTCAGCAGATCTTCATGATGATAAGTTTCGGCAGTTGAATGCGAAACTGCTGTTACGGAAGTTTCTGTCTGATATTTCAGAAATCGCTCCAGATTTTCAGAATTCTGCCTCAGCATGGAAACAGACAGCACCGGAATTACAAGCAGAGTCATCAGGACTGTATATAATAAATGCTCCGCACAGGGAAAGAAATGCTTTCTGTGATATTCTGCCAACGGCAGTTTTTTTATATCTGCCGTGCCGATGACAAGACAATTCTGTTTCTTTCCGTCAAGCATATAATGATAATTTGTAAATTGATAAGCAAAAAATTCTTCTTCCGTATCCGGCGTGCGAAGCATGATAAAATTATCCGGCGTTCGATAGGCGTGTAATTCTTTCTTATGCGGAAAGGCTTCCGGAGACGGATAAATTTCTTTCAGTTCACAGGAAATTTTTCCGAACTTCCGGAATGAAAAGACAAGCAGTTTTCTGTCAGGCTGATATTCTGCTTCTTTATGGCAGATCAGATAAAATAAATAAAAAAAGAAAAAAGCTGTCAGCAGGACGGAAAACAGCATTTTCCGGTAAGAAAATGATAAAATCAGCAGAAACAGAGATAATATTCCCTCTGCTGTGAGCAGAACCGGCATGAGCCGGACGGATTTTTCTGAGGCAATTCCCGTCAGAATCCATGCTGATAATAAAATCAGACAGAGAATTAAAATAAAAATGCGAATTGTCATGCTGTTTCACCGCCTTCAATGACTCGCCGGAGAATCTGTTTATAGACATCCGTATAGCCGGATGCAAATTCAGAATCCAGTTCTGTTCCATTATGGATATATAGTGTAACAGCCCAGCCTTCAGGAATTTCTGATTCCTGAGGTTCTTCGGATTCTGTGATAAATCCGGTCAGTAAGAAACGCTTGAAAGCCGAGCCGTCATCAGCAGTACCCGTTTTGACATAAGCTGTATAGCCGTCGTAAGTATAAGGCATGATTTTTTTCATGCCTGCCCACAGAGCTTCTCTGTAGGCTAACGGAATTGATTTTATCTCTGTTCCGGTATCATATTCTGAAAGCTCTGGATTTTCAGGATTTTCAGAATGATTATATTCCATATCTTTGAGTTTGGCTTCTGTAGAATCGCTTTTGATTCTGAAACGATACATATCGCCGGTTGCAACGGCACTTGTCACGGCATTCAGGAATAAAGGCGAAGCATCGAAATAATTTCCGGTGGGCTGATTATCAATAATCTGACCGTCACTGCACATGCCGATGGCCATACGGGCAATGAGGAACTCCCGATCTCTGGAATTTTCACGGGCGGTATTAATTGCATTCAGTGAGGGCTGTCGTAAATCCATCCAGTCACAGGGATAAATATAGCCTGCTTTCTGTGAGCCGAATTCATTGAAGCCGAAATATCTGTTCATGATTTTGCAGACCGTCCGGAAACCGTTTTCAGGATCAAGCAATTCAGAGGCATTTTCTTTCTGAATGTCAAAATCTTCATAGAAACTGCCTTTTGCGATGCTTTCATAACCGGCGGCAAAGAAAGTATTATAAGAATTGACAAGAGAAGTCAGCATATTATGCCATGCCGGATAGCCGCCTTTGCCGTAATTATGATTAAATATATTTTTATTATAGCCGTAATTAATCACACCTGCATCATAATACGAAGTATCTTCAAAACTCATTCCGGCTTCCATCAGGACAATACTGGACATCAGTTTTGCCGTACTGCCATAATAGACACCATCAGAATGATATGTCCGGCCGTTATGGCCGATATACATCTTGTCAAACGGAATAATTTCATCTTCTGCACCGGATGTATGATGCAGAATATAATTCTGAGTATTCTCATCTTTTTCTAAAAGAATATCAAACTGATCATGATCGGCACTGATTTTGAATTCACCGTCAGAATAATACTCGATCATATTAGTATAATCAGCGACAGCCTGAATTTTTCCGTGCATATCACTGATGATGATACAGCCGTCAAGCTGATGATCTGCTAAAATCTCCAGACAATCCTGAGTCAGATCAGTATCAATATCAATTGCATAGCGAATATCAGGGCCGATAATGCCATTATTTGTAATTTCAGAAATCAGTCCGTAAATCTGCTGACCTGATTCAGAAACATGCCACGAACCGTCACTGCGTTCTGACAGAATATTCCCGTTTTTATCCGTGACTTTTGTATCATAATCATATTTTGACTGCAAATCTTCAGTTTCTCTTTCAATTTCTTCTGTACTCAGCAAATAAGAAGCATCCACAGTTTCCTGATTGGTATGCAGAGGGTAGGCTTCTGCACGGTCTGCCTGACTGCATCCGGTCAGCAGACAGCACAGGCCTGCTAATAAAAACAGTTTTCTTTTCATTGCTCACTCCTGACTGTAATAATACGTATTGCGATAGGCTTCCAGACCTTTGAGCGACCATGTTTCATGTCCCGAAAGATAAAGCAATAATATTGCCGTATCTTCGTTATTAATCATACCGTCCTGATTCAGATCAGCACATTCCAGATCCTGCTGGGTATACACACTGTTTTCAGACAGATAAAGTTCCTGCATAGCTGTGACATCATCCCATGTAATCCGGAAATCGGCATTGACATCGCCGAGATAGCGGCTTACTTCCGAAGCGTTTCTGACATGATAGCTATAAAAAGAATGATAAGTAAAAAAAATCACAACCGACAGCACCAGACATATAATTGTCATGACAATTGCAACGATGACAGAATTTCTGATATTTTTCATTTTAATCTCCCCGCATCCGGAATGTATTGATAATCCTGAGCATTGTTTCTATATTTTCGGCAGTCGATTCGACAGAAACAATTCCTGTCCCGCTTTGATGGGAATAAACTGCATTTTCCGGAGATTCCGGAATATCAAAAAACCAGTAGCTGATTAATCTTGTTTCTGTTCCGGTATACAAACGAAAATCCAGTCTTCGGGCCTGATAGCCGTTGATTTCAAAAACTTCTTCATATTCATGAAAGCTGTTCAGATCTGATAAATCAGTACAGACATCATGCAGATACTGCTGATAGCATCTCTGATACTGTTCTTTAAAGCGCATTTCGAGCGTGATGAGATTTTTTCCGGAAGCATCAGCAAACCGGACAACGCCGTCACTGTTTCCCTTATCATACAATTCAGCAGATTCGGGCAGATCAATATTGAAATATAAATTTTTATACAATTCCGGAAATCTGTCTTTCAGGGTATAGTACTGATCTGAAAGTATCGGAACAGCAGAGCTGTCAACAGATTCCAGATAAACAAGAGATTCTGTTTCTTTCTGACAGGCTGTGCAGACAGACAGGAACAGAAACAGCATCAGACAGGCTGTATATTTTATGTATCTTCTCATTTCATTCCACCTTGAAAAATAAAAAAATATCTGATTCTTTATGCAGTTTTCGTCTTTATTATACCATGTTATCACAAATAAGTCAAGATTATTATTAGTTTCAAATTTTTGCAGAACAGAAACAAAGATGACAGAATAAAAAAACGCTTGCTTTTTTCTGAAAAATATGGTAGAATTAAATAAATAAAATGCAATTCTCAGGAGGAATTTTTATGTTATATGAAATCAGCAATCAGCATCTTTCTTTCACGGCTGATACGTTCGGAGCAGAACTTCATTCTCTGAAAAAAGATCATCTGGAATATCTTTGGCAATGCAGAGAGGCTTGGAAACGCTATGCTCCGATTCTGTTTCCGTTTATCTGTTCTCCGGAAGACGGAAATTATCAGGCGAATGGTAAAACTTATCATATGAATGCCAATCACGGCTTCGCAAGAGATCTGGAATTTCAATTTCTGGAACAGACAGAAAATTCTGTCGCTTTTATATTAACAGATTCTCCGGAAACACTCGCACAGTATCCGTATCCGTTCGCACTCACAGTTAGATATACGCTTCTTGAAGACGGAATTAAAATAGAAAACATCGTCCGGAATACTGGTGATACTGCTATGTATTTCTATCTGGGCGGACATCCGGCTTTTAACTGTCCTCTTGAATCTGGAACAGATTTCACGGATTATTATATTCAATACGAAAAAAATGAGACTCTTACCAGAAAGATTCAGAATCAAGATGTCATTCTGACAGAAAATCAGAATATCATCCCTGTGACAAGAGAATTATTTGATTATGATGCGATTATTTTAGATCATCCTAATTCTAAGAAAATTTCTCTGAAATCTCAGAAATCAGAACATTCTGTTACTGTTGTATTTCCTGCTTCTGATGCTATTGCCGTATGGTCTCCCGAAAAAAATGATGATGCCCGTTTTGTCTGCCTCGAACCGTGGACGAGTGTCCCCGTCTATTACGATGACGATCAGCCGGAAATTGAGAAAAAAGCTCATGCGATCAAATTAGAATCCGGTCAGGAATATTGCTATTCTTATGAGATAATAATTAAATAATCATGAAAAGATTATTTTTTCTTATCTGTTCGGTTCTGATTCTGTTTTCAGGAAATTTTAATTTTATCGTCCATGCTGAGGACGTTTCTGAGTATCTGAACGGAATTATTTCTTATCATCTGACACAATCCGGCTCTGATTCCGTTCAGAGCTGGATTGATACGACTCTGACCGAAAATGCCGGTATCTCCTCAGAATGGTATATTCTCGCACTGAGTCAGTGTGATGATTATAATTTCTCATCTTATCAGAATGCATTGCATAGTTATCTTGATCAACATGAGATTTATTCTGCCTCTTCAAGACTGAAATATGCACTTGTTCTCGCTTCGATCGAAGATGATTCGCCTTATATTACAGAATCGCTTGCAGATTCTGTCGGACAGCAGGGCATTATGAGCTGGGTCTATGCTCTGCATCTGATGAATAACGGCTATACCTGTGAGAATGATTCTATTGATGATGTAATTCATCAATTATTATCCATGCAGTTATCAGACGGCGGATGGGCTGTCATGGGAACTGTCGGCGATATTGATGTCACTGCTATGACAATTCAGCCTTTAGCCGTGCATTATCATGAAAATCCAGAGATTCAGAATGCCTGTGATACGGCTCTGCAATTTCTTTCAGAGCATCAGCTCGATTACGGAGGCTATCAGAGTTTCGGAACGGAAAATCTTGAAAGTACAGCTCAGGTCGTGACAGCTCTTGCCTCGCTCGGAATGGATGCTTTCTCAGACGAAAGATTTATCAAAAACGGGAACACGCTTTTAGATGGCATGAATGCTTATCGGCTTTCTGACGGAAGCTACAGTCATACGCATGATGAAATTTCTAATCCGACTGCTACGATACAGGCTTTTTACACATTCGTAGCGTATCAGAGATTCCAGAACGGGCAGAGTCCTTTATATATCTTAGACAAGCCCTGTATTCCGGAAACTGTTCCCGAACCTGAACCGGAATTATCAGATACTGAATTTATAATTCCTGAACCGGAATTGATTCCGGAGATCATCGAAACGACTGTGACAGAAATTTCTGAGATTCCTGAAACAGAAACTTCCGTTACTTCGATTTCTGAACAGACTTCGACTGTATATTATATTTCAGAATCAGAATCAGAAACCACAGCGATCATTTCCAGTACTACAGAAACTACGACTTCTTATTCACAAACGGAAACAAGCAGTTCATCTGTTTCAGATACTTCTGTGACCTCGACAGAGACAAGTATGATTCTGACAACAGAAACTTCCGTAATTTCTCCGGAATCACAGGAAATCAAAAAATCAGAATTAATCAGTCAGGAAAAAATCATGATTCTTGTGATTCTCTGGAGTATCGGCCTGTTGATTTCTGTGATATTCTGGATTCTGAAAAAGAGAAATTTCAAGAATTTTATTTTTCTCGGCATAATCTGTCTGATCAGTTCAGGAGCTGTTATTTTCATCCGGATTCAATCAGCAGAAGAGTATTATCATCAGATTCAGAAAGAAAATTCAATTGGCAGTGTGATAATTACAATTCGATGCGATACGCTGATAAATAAAGCTGATTCTGAATATATTCCGGAAAACGGGATTATTCTTGACCGGACAGAAATCCCCCTCGCTGAGGGCGAAACGGTCTATGATATTTTAACGCAGACCGCTCAGGCCTATGGAATCCAGATGGAACATAACAGTAATTATTATATCTCTGGTATTAATTATCTTTATGAGATGCAATACGGCGATTTATCCGGCTGGATGTACCGAGTCAACGGCGAACTGCCTTCGGTCGGCTGTGCAGAATATTATCTCAAAGACGGCGATTTCATAGAATGGCTGTACAGCTGTGAAATCGGCAATGATCTGAACTGAAAGGCGAATTATGATTTATATTCAGAATTCTGTATCAAGAAATATTTTAAAAAAACTGATTCCGTTTCTGTTATTTCCCCTGTTGGTTTTTATAGGTTCAGTGATACTCAAAGGCGAATATTACTTGCCTGTTGCGATGATCGGAGCTGTATTGTCAATGATTTTATTTGCATCGGGATTCGAGAAGAAAAAAACAGGTACTCGCCGGATGGTGATTGTTTCCATCATGACGGCTCTGTGTTTTATTGGCAGATTTCTGCCGATTCTGAAACCTATGATTGCCCTGACTGTGATCACTGCGATCTATCTGGGCAGTGAAGCAGGCTTTCTGACCGGAGCACTGACAGCGATATTATCTAATTTCTATTTCGGACAAGGGCCATGGACGATATTTCAGATGCTTGCATGGGGAATGATCGGCTATATTGCCGGAATATTCGCTGAATCACTCAAGAAAAATAAATTGATTCTGATTTTTTATGGCATCATAGCAGGAATTTTCTATTCATTCTCAATGGACATCTGGACAGTACTCTGGTATGCGAAAGGCTTTGACTGGAATCTGTACGGCTCGGCATTGATCACAGCAATTCCGTATACGATTTCTTATGTTATTTCTGATATTATATTTTTAATATTATTAACACCGGTTTTCGGCGAAAAACTGGAGAGAATCAGCATCAAATACGGAATATGAAAAAAGTCCGGCTTACCGGACTTTTTTATGTTTTTCCTGTTTTTGTTCATACATAGCGGCATCGGCTTTCTGAATCATCTGACCGAATTCAGTATCTGCCGAGAGTTCCCCTGTATAGCCTCCGACACTCGAAGAGACTTTATATTCCAGACCCGAATGCTGATTGTATTCATCCAGATAATCATGAATTTTCTGAATTATATCAGGAACATGATATTCACCTGCGATCACAGCAAGCATTTCATCACCGCCGAACCGGACGCATAATGCATCCGGCGGACAGGCATGTTTCAAGGCTTCTGCCACTGTTCTGATCGCATTATCTCCGGCATTGTGACCGAACTGATCATTGATTTTCTTGAGTCCGTCCAGATCGGAGAGAATCACTGCCATAGGAGCAGTTTTTCCATGCAGACTCTCTTTCAGAGCGGAAAATTCTTTACTGAAACATAATCTGTTGAGCAGACCTGTCAGAGCATCGTATTTATAAATAAATTCGAGCTGTTTCATGAGATAATGCTGATACTGCCAATTCATGACCCCACCGAGTCCCTGACCGATAATATTCACAAGCTGAGGAATTTTACAATAATTTGTCAGTTCATAATTATCAAAATAGA
>Ga0326513_10001837_pt1 | contig 16001 bp, 21 predicted proteins | sample 2_2465_0518_D_FD_203654 | JGI IMG/M metagenome (GOLD analysis project Ga0326513, IMG submission 203654) | Bovine rumen microbial communities from UC Davis, California, United States - 2_2465_0518 | ecosystem: Host-associated > Mammals > Digestive system > Stomach > Rumen | place: USA... | reverse complement strand
GCATTCCTGGAAATCAAGGGCTTCCTTGAACTTTTCAAGCGATTTCTCACTTGTGGCAATATTCTTTTCAAAGTCCTTGTTGTCGAATTGCATCTGGACAATCCGGGTATCTGTATTGCTAGCCATTACCTTGTGACCTCCTTCCAGCTTTCATCTGCTATTTTTTCAAAGATTGGACGCATGGCAGGATTCACAAAGTCAACTCCCTGAACATAGCTTCCATTTTGAAGTCCGTGACCGTAAATCAAAAGAATCGCGATGTTGACGCCTTTGTTCTCATTTGAGTTTGTCCAGTACAGGGTAACGGTTCCCTTGCCTTCCTCTATTCCGAAATCCCAGCTGTCGGCAGTCTTTCCGCTTTCGCTTGGCGTGGCGTTGCGAAGTGCCTGAACTCCAACCTGTCCGTAATGTTCGAGAATATTCAGGTAATCGCGCTTCAGAACACGGTTAAAGAACCGCTCCGCTTTATTGAAATTTCCCTTATGCTTGATCTTAATGAGCGCCAACCCGTGTCCCCCGCTTTCTTATCCGCGGGAACCAGTACGGGCCCGCCGCATCTGATTCAGTGCCCGATTCTCAGCGATGACGTCTTTCCGGCTTTTCTTCTTTCCGGGCTGATTCTTTTCATCGCAAACCCGGATCAGAGTCAGAAGCCGATTCAGATGCCATTTCTGGCACTCCATAGGAATCTCCAGACTGATCATCCAGTAATAGATGATCTCGCTTGTAATGATCTGACGATTCGGCCTCTTTTGGCTGTTTTTAAAAGTTGTCGCCGTCATTGGATCGTCAATATACCGGTTAACGGCATCAATGTTTGCTTCCGACAGCCCGAGAAATACATTTGGATCAACGTTCTGGCTGATTGTCATACAACGAATGTAATCGATGGTCTCCTCACGGCTTTTTGCTGCGCCGCTCAGAAACGGCTTTTTCCATTTGCTTTCCCATTTAGAAATGGAGACCAGGCTGTGCTCAAGCTGCAGCTCTCGTCCGTTCACCGTGATAAACCGTTCTGTCCGTTCGTCATACAACTCCCCGGAAGGAACCATAATCTTAAGCATGAACCCGGTCTCCTTTCCAGAACTTTATTTTGAGGGCATAGGTGTAACGTTCGTGGTTGCCGGCGTCAGCGTGCCTTCCGTCTTGGCGGACTCGGCCTCAGCTTTCTCGGCAACGTCCTTCGGCACGATGCCCATCAGGAATTCATGAAGCTCGTTCTCATTTGAAACCAGGTTCATGAAAAGCACGTCCCAGGCTTCGCTGATCTTGAAAAAGCTGGAAAGCCTGCGGCCATACCGGTCTTCCTTGACGAAACGTCCATCCTCGGACTTCTCGCCGTAGCTTTCAAGAATGAGGATGTCCAGCAGATCGATAAGCCGATCCTCATCCTTCTCCTTCATGATCTGATCGATCATGTTCTGAAGCCCTCCTGGAATTTTCCGATCCAGGACACGGAACTCCATCTTACTGAGGTTGAAATAGAAGTCCTTGGTGACCTCTTTACCTTCAAAGTCCGGAAAAGTAACTGTCTTTTTAACCATTTTTATTTACTCCTTTCAAATTTGCACAAAAAGAAAAAGAAGGGGCCCCGCGTCACAGCAGGGCCCCATAGGTTCCATTTTGATTAATCTCAGGTGGTGGCCAGAAGGGTGGCGACGGTCTCCGGATCCGGCAGATAAGGATCCGTCTGCTCGGTACCGTACAGAGCATTTTCCAGCGCGGTCAAGCCGGTAGAGGTCGCCGTCCTGCTGTCCACGGTGATCACGCTGGTGGGCTTGGCGCCGCCGACGTTTACGTTCACAGGCGTAGAGTCAAACTCCCAGCTGAAAGTGATCGCGTCGGGACTGTCGTTGATGGTCTCATACGCGCGCTCAGAGGGAGAGCAGGTGCAGTTGTATACCAGATGCAGCTTGTAGCCGGCGGCAACGGTACCGAGGGCAGCTTCGTCGTTACCCTGTTCGGTTCGATAGCAGAAGCCGAATACTTCACGGGCCTGCTGGCCGATCACAGCTCCGGGCGCCAGAGTGGCTTCGCCGTTGCAGCGCTCGAATTCGGGCGGATAGGTATAGGCTTCGATGGTGCCGCCAAAGGTTTCAGCCGCACGCATGGAAGCATACTTGATGTTGTCAGCCCACAGGTCGGTCTTATCCGCGCCTTCAGGGCTCTCGGTTACAGCGGTCAGGCCGTTCCAGGCGACCCCGATCCACTTGGCGGGCGTTTCATTATTTTTCAGATACAGAACACCCTTGCTTACACCATTTTCATACTTCTTCTCACCGGTTCCATCCCAGTGCAAAGCTTTCGTAGTAGGCATAGTATAACCCTCCTAAATTATTCGTAAATTCGGAAAACATAATGATGCAGACCGTCGGATTCATAGCTGCGCGTAAACCGGCACAGCGGAAGGCGAACAATTGCTTCCCGAAGTGGGCTTGTCGGATCCCGGTCGATAACCGTAAGATCATAGGAATGCTCGATCTTGTAGGGAGAATTGTTCGCACGGTCTACGGGGATATCGGTTAGCTTGTATAAAAGGCACGGATAGCTGAGCTTCGTGTCGGAGCCAGGTTGAAAAAAGACTCGGCCTTTTGAGCTGAGTCCTGTTGCACCTTCAAATGTCTCCTGAAGCAGATGATGCAGATCAAGCCGTCGGGCCATTGTACACGCCTCCGATCGTAATCAGCAGACGGGGCCGCTGAACCTCAACGTTAGTGACTGTCCAGCGGTTCCCCATCCACTTTACATATTTGATGCTCCCGAAATGCGCGTAGTCGTATTCTTCGGCCATAATGCTGATCTGATTGTTAATCCGGAGATTGTCCAGAATATCGCTTCCGCCTTCCCATTTCCTGGTATTGCGAAGAACGTCGCCGTATCTGTATTTCTCAACGATGACGTCCTCGATGATTCCTTCCCTCTCTCCGGTTCCTTCTCTCTCCTCGGCATAACCTACCGCGTCATAAAACTTGGGCATCTCGGTTCATCCTTCCATTTTGAATTAGTTGCCGCCGCCTTCGCCCTCGGTCTTGATCGTGAACTCTTCCTCGACAACGATCGCGGAGAAGGGCCGGACCAGAGCACCGGAGCACCGGGTTTCGATCAGGTACTTCTGAGCGTTGTAGTCGATGTCGAAGTCCTCGAACATGTTGACAGAGCCGCCCTTATCGGCGCCCACGTTGTAGTCCTTCATGTTGACGATAATCATCAGAGGACGGTAGCCCTTGGTCGCGTCGTCCTCATCCACGCGATAGGTGGAAGGATCAGCCATCGGAGGCACAGTCACGATGTTCTGCACGCCCAGCACGCTGGCCACAACGTCCTTGGTCGGATACAGGAAGTGACCGAAGCTGTCTTCCAGCAGGAGCAGATCGCTCAGGGTATCCTCGGACAGATAGGCCGTCGCGTTTCCGCTTCCCTTGTAGTCCTTCCAGGCCTTGCGGACCAGCTTGATCAGGGTCTTGGCCTTCTCTTCACCCTGCACGGCGGTGTACTGCTTCCGGACAACGAACAGGTCATCGTCATCGTGGAAGACGCTGTGGATGTGATCTTCGCTGATGTGGTCATCGGAATCCTCAGCGCGGCCGTCGCCCACCAGGATCGCCCGGGCGATTTCCTCGTCCAGCATCGTCCGCATTTCCTGCTTCATCCAGGCAACCACGTCGAAGTCAGTGATGTCCACGACGTCGTCACGATCCAGCTTCTGCTTCTTGTAAATGGTCTGGGGATCGGTCGTCCGCTTCAGCAGCTTGAAGACCTCGGTCTTCTTCTGCCGGCCCTTGATGTAACCCCGCGCACGGGCCTGTTCCTCGGTAATATCCGCGAACAAAGTCTTGATGCGGGAGAAGGGAGTGTGGGAAACAGCGTTCATCACCTGGGTAACCCAGCCCATGTCACGCTGAATGAACTGCGGAGCACCGCCGGGAACGCTCCTGTCTTCCGGGAAAAGCCAGTCGATCTGGTCGATGCCATACTCGGCGCTGTGCTCCAGCACGGACTGCCGCAGGCTGCCGATCCTCTTGGCATCCTTGATCAGGGTATCCATCTGCGCATGGGTCAGGACGTTCTGGTCGTTCGTCTCCATGGCTTCGTTGTCAAACACATTCTTTTTCATGATAAATTCCTCTCCTTCAATATCGCTGTGCGCCGCTTCATCGGCGTCTTCGTTGTCTTCTTCGTCCTCATCGGACTGCTCTTCGGCGCTCTCCAGCGCCTGGGCTACCAGGTACTCCGTAACTTTCCGCTGCTTCTCGGACATGGAATCCAGAACGTCCTGGACAGTCTCGTCACTGCCTTCCTCATCGGCGTGACTGATAGAATCCTCATCATCGAAAGCGGACTGCTCTGCTTCCTCGTCTTCGTCTTCGTCGTCTCCGCCGAGCGCCTGAGCGACCAGGTATTCAACAACCTTCCGCTGCTTGTCGGTCATGGAATTGAGAACGTCCTGGACGGTCTCGTCCTTATTGGCTTCTTCCTTGGCCGGCTTTTCCGCGGCAGGTTCATCTTTTTTGGGCTCTTCCTTCTTGGGAGCTTCTTCGGGCTTCTTCTCAGGCTCGGCATGCTCCACGGCTTCTTCGTCCAGCTTCATGCCGGATTCGAATTCAAAGCCCTCGTCGTCTCCGTGCCAAATCGTCGCCTCGGTTTCGCTCTCCTCGCCATGGGCCAGAATCGGGAACTCGATCTTGGCTCCGGGATTCGCACCGGCCAGTACCAGGCTCAGTTCACGGATCACACCGTGAATGACGTCGCCGCCGCGCTGCACCAGCTTGTTTGCATAGATGCTCAGGCTGTCGAAGTCTCCGTGCCGGACGCATTCCCTGGCATGGCGTCCCATGTCTGTATTGTTAAGACTGCAATAGGCGTAAACGCCGTCTTCCCTGTTTTCCAGCAGAGCATGGCCGATGACCCGGGTGGGGTCGTCGTGATTGTGCTGGTATACCAGCGGAACCGTTCGCCCGTCGTCGTCTTTGAAGGCGTCTTTCCGAATGGTTCTGCCATCAGCGCACAGAAGATCGTTCTTCGTCGCCCATCCGCTGAAGTCGAATTTGTTTTTCTTCATCCTTACTTACCCTTTCTGTATTTTTCCCCAAAAACAAAAAAGCAGGCTTCCATTTTGAAGTCCGCGATCCTTGCTTAAGGTTTATGGTATGTCAGATACCTTCATGTCCGCGAGCGTGGTTTCCGCGCTCTCATCGTTCTCCGCGTCTGTCGGAACAGCTTCTGCTCCAGCGCCTTCTCCGGGAGCCATGCCTCCTCCAGGATTGATGTTGGGATTCATCAGCTGATCCGCTCCCTGGTCTTCAATCGGTTTATAGCCCATCCGCTGCCGAAGCTCATTCTTGGTGATAACTTCGCCCGTCACCAGCTGGATGCCATTCGCAGTCATGCTGTCGGCGGTGGCCAGCTTGAAGATGTCGTTGAAGTACATCACGCGCTGATGTTGGCTTCTCGCGGTTTTGGTCAGGAATTTCCGATTGAATTCGTCGGAAATGGCGGATACGATTGGCTCGACTGTACGGCTGATATAGTTCATCATCACGCGCTCATCAGCGGTTCCCTCAAAGACTTCCTTCGTCATCCCCAACTGGCTGTATAGCATGCTCGTCAGATACTCGATCTGGTCCATGAGCTTGTTTTCAACCGGCCTGGAGAGCTGCGTGAATTTCTCCGTACCATCCGTATAGGCGATTCCGTATTTGTTGCCGGTAAGCTGCGTTTCAATATCTTTCCGCCGCTTCTCGGCCTCCTGTCTCCGCATCTCGGTTTTAATCGGATACGGGAGCTGCACGATCAGATCCAGCTTTCCGCTTGAGGTCGTCTCGTCCACAGCGTCCAGGAGATTAAACTTATAAATGAGCCGTTTCAGCGTGGAAATCGGCTCGTTCATAACAGCATAAAGAGGATTCTCAATGATGGCGACCTGATCTTTGGGCAGGTAAATATCCTCTTTTTTACCTGTCCTATCATTGTACAGCCTGAGACCAACCGTCCTCGGTCGCCACTCAAAGATCTGAGCGGTCCGCATGGTCTGAATATCATAGCTTCCGGTCTCCATCGGGTTATGAGTCGTGTCCACGGGTACCGCGGCGACGACACCTTCGTCCAGCATGCTCATGACCAGGTCCTGCTTAAAAGCACGCGCGGTCTGGTCGATGTTGGCCTCGGTTCCAAGACAGTAATTAAGTCCGCTGTCCATTCTCTCAAGAAAACGGTCTTCATTGTCCAACCTAACATGCTGAATATCGACTGCCGCGCAGTCAATAGCGATCCGGGTATAGATACTGGCCAGAATGCTCCGTTCGTTTCCAAGGCGGTATCGAACCCGGTCCGGCCGAGTATAGCTGACGGTGCCGTAATCCGGCCGAGTAAACATGTCCTGCTGCTGTTTCCCCGTAAAGGCGTTCCATGCGTGCTTAAGCCGTGTCCCAAGCCCCATCGCTTCCTGTTTCATTTCACTTTCGCTCAAGCCGCATCACCCCCTGGATCTTGCGTCATTAAACTTTTTCATACGTGCATTTCGCTGCGCATATATGTCACGGGCTTTACGTCCGTCTTGTCCGTAATTATTCACAGCATTGCGAATAGCGTTTCTTGTAGACTTAGGCTGACGAATCTCCGAAAGTTTATGCTTTGAATACTGCTCGATACTATTTTGAGCTTTTTTATACTGCTTCGTCATGGCGGCAACAGCCAGCGTAACTGCAGTCGCGACAAATATCCGCTTTACGGCTTCCTTCGTCCAGTCCTTAGCGGTCTGTTTTGCGTCCTTCTTCCACTTAGGAGTGGTTGAATCTCTGTACTGCTGTTCCCGCTGCATCCGGCTGTTCCGTTTATTTAGCTCTTCATCAGACAAATTCTCAGCATCTTCCGGCTTCCAATCACGGTGATTCCTTTTAGTAGATCCTTGAGCTTTGCTCTTCTTCAGCCCGCCGGTTTTTACCGAAGATCCGGATGTCTTCCTGTACCGTTCCCGCCCAGCTGCAGTATACGTCCCGTCCTCTTCCTGAAACCGCCTCTGCCCCCACCTCTGGCCTTTGATACCGTAATGCGCAAGTTCAGGCGGCTGTCTTGCGCCGCCATATGTAAATACCGTGGATTCCCACTGCATATGAATCCCTCTCTTCTGTGTCATTATGCTCTTCTGCGTCGCCTGGCCAGAAGTTCATCCAATTTTCTTTGAGCGTTTCTGGCACCCTGATGTGTTGCCTTTGCGCCTTTTGAAATAGCGTCGGCGGTAGTGTTCCCGGCCTTTGAAATCATCTGCTCAGCTGTTCGTATTTTATTGTGGATCCGCTGCGCCCCAGTCGGGTTTCCGGTACGAAGATATCTGTATCCGGCTTTAGCTCCGGATAAAGCCGCCTTTCCCGATGCCTTAACTCCGCGGCCAATTGCTTTTCTGACTTTCGGCGCATTTCGTCTTGTCGACGAAGCCACGGCCGAAGTGGCTTTAGCAATTCCCTTGGTCACTCGACCCGTTAAAACGTAGTTGACCGCTTCCTGAATCTTTTTCTGACCTTCTTCGTCCTTAAGCGTGTCATAAATCTTATCGAGGCCTTTGTCTTTTTGCTCTTTCAGAAAATCTTTTGCTTTTGGAAGAAACGCATCGACGCCGTATTCCTTGGCTATCTTTTCCAGACCGCTTTTCTTAAGAATGAAATCCGTACCTTTATCGACGACCCGGTCAGAAAAGCTCTGCTTGTTCTTAGCTTCTTTTCTCGCAAGAACGTCACTGACTTTTTTCTTAATGAAATAAGTGTCTGACGCAACGCGCTGTCCACGCTTATAGCCTTCCTCAAACTGCGCTTTTGCCTCGGCTTTTCGTTTCTGCTTTAGGATGGCCTGCCGTCTCGCGATGGTGTTATAACCCTTTTTGACGTATTCCTTCGTCGTGATGCCCCAGTGCATTCCGGGTACACCGTGATGGGACAACGTGTTGGAATCAGGAGTCAGCAAGGAAAATCCCCCAAAATTTCCTTCATCGCGAATACTCCAGATCTGCGCTGGAGTCAGCTCTGCGTGTTTCACTTCGCTTTCCCAGCGCATATCGACCACCCCTTATTTATTCATCTGAGCATCCACCCAGTTCTGAACAGCTTTCGAATTGGGATCCGCATTCGGATGCTCTTTCAAATACAGTTCCTTGTAGTTCCGCATTCGCTCAGCTTCGCTTAGTTTCTTTACGCCGGCTACCGCTTTGCTGTCTCTGTTCTGAGAAGAATCCGCGTTCGAGGAGCTTGATTTAGCTCGTTCTGATTTAGCGGTCTTCAGTCCATTAGACTTATACTCGGCGCAAACCCTATTGATCCCTGGCATATTCACTTCCAGATTGTCAGTTCGGATGAAGCCGTTCTGATCATTGTTGGAATAAAAACCGTATTCCTGAAGCTGCTGTGCAGTGTGTTTCTCGTTTCGCTGAGGATCAATAACAACCAGCTGATGGTCTTTAATCTCCCAAGCCATACTATGTGCGAAGAAGGGAGCCGTTAAATGTAGTTCTCCGCGGGCTCCTTCCGGATACTTTTCAGCGGCTTTCTTAAACATATCTGTGAAATTCCGAGCTTTAATATTGTCTACCTTTGCGTCTTTGTAGAGATCCTTGATAATCTGATCCGGATAATTTCCGGTTTCGCTCGCAAGCGCGGCGACGTCGTATCCTCGACGACGCATGTCATAAGTGAAAGCGCAAAGCGTACAGTTTGAGCTTGTCCCGGGAACAACGCCATCTTTATACCGGGGATTGCAGGCAAGCATGTCGTCCTCGATGCTGTGTTCTCCGGTAATAGGTTTTGGAGGGTTGTCGTCGCTGAACTGTTTGTCCATGTCGACAATATCGCCAAGAAGATCTTCGGAAAGTGCTTTGTTCCCTTCATAGTACTTTTGCTGTTTTTTGTTCTTTTTACGGTCGATGACTTTAGGATTGCTTAAATAAAGGTTTACACCAATAAGCGTGGCAAGTGTGACAAGCTCCGGAATAAGCCCTGTGCGTGCGCCGCCTTCCGAGTCGTACTTTGATGAGCTGTTTCCGACCTTGCTGGCGTTTTTTACAACTTTGTTGTGCGTCTTCTGATCAAGCGGGTAAGGTGGACCATTCCGTTTTCCCCAGCTCTGTCCCTTGATTCCGTGATGCGACAGGCTCCCGCCGTAAGTGAATCCATTACTTACTTCAGAAGCCGAACGTTCAAAAGGGTCGCTGCCACTTCCATTTTGAATTTTTCGAACACTGTATCCATGCTCGCCTTTTCCGACGCCATAAAGCGAGGAATGACTCACGCTCTCTTCGTGATTGGCAACAAGATTTGGCTTTTTCCACTTTTCACGGAAACTCGGATCCTTAAGGAATTCCATAATAGAAATGCCGCCACTGACGAATCCGGTATCCGGATCAACGACGTGCATATCACTGACAGCCTTATGCGGGTCATAGCCCTTCTGTACAATATTAAAAATGTATTTCCCGTTCACCTCGATAAAGGTATAAGGGTAATGTTTCGGGTATTCTTTTTTAATCTTCTCGATACATTCTTGAAGAGTTAAAGACATGCTGCATCACATCTCCGCATTTATTTAAAATGAATGTTCCCTTTTTCATCGATCCAGGTTCGAGTGGTATACGCATCCTTAGGAACGGTATACGCATCCTTAGGAACGGTATACGCGTTGTTGCCATTATGCCAGTCATAATCTTTTACAGACGGCTTTCTCATACTTCTGGCTTTCCCGATGATGTCACTTACGGCTTTCTTTCCGAGTTCAGCGATCTTTTTATCAGCTCCGGTTAATTTCGCCACATTGTAGATGGCTACAGCGGCCATAGAAGCTGATCCGACGCCCATAATCAGGTTTTTAATTCCGCGTCCGGTTTTTGCAACCGCGTTCTTTGCATCCTGTGCATGACGTTCTCTATTGGCGGCTTTCTGATGCTTTGACATATCCTGGGCCGCCAGCTGCTTCTCATATTCAGCCTTATAATCAGGATCCTTCATCCGTTCGCTGATTCTGTTCCGAATCTGCTTTCTTCTATTTCCTGCTCCCTCACCATAATAAGCCTTAGCCCGGGCCATATCTTCAGCGTCTTTCTTGGCATCTTTCTTCAAACGATCTGTATCTTTTGTGCCGTCCGGCCGGTCATAAACGCCGTTCGTCTTAGGACCCATTCCGCGCATCGGTCCGTTATTAGTCGCCCTTCCGGGACCTTTTTTAACGGATTTATCATGTAGGTCCCTAAGCGCTTCCCCGGCTTTGTTAACGCCATATCGTGCTTTACCGTCAGCGGTTAAAGTCCCGTCTTGATTCTGAAAACGCCTCAAACCCCATTTCTGGCCTTTGATACCATAATGCTGAAGCGAATTTGTTTCATAAATCATCGCCATATATCCCCCAATATTTGCAATTTCTATACGTGCTTCATACTTTGCGCGGCACGTTCGGCATATCGTCTACGCTTGCGCTCAGAATAAGGCTTAAATTTCCCTGTAATTTTTGATCTCTGATATCCCTCAACAAGCTTTCCAGTACGTTTCTCCATGATTTCGCTCATTTTTCTTTTAGCAAGATTATTGTCCTTAATAAACTGTCGGGTCGCTTTAGAACCCTTCAGATTAAGCACTTTCTTTGCCGCGTATCTGGAATTAACAGCCTGAATGTCATGCTGTCTCCACATTGCGTGTTTTGCCCGATCCTGAGCGGTTTTATTCAAAGATTCTGTGCTCTTGTAGCGCTCGTGCACCTGGTTCTTCGCAGTTTGAATCAGATTATCCGTCGTTTTATTGTACCTGTGTACGCCATATCCTATCGCTACGCCAACGCCTACCAATGCCGCCGTTTTAAGAAGTCTCTTCGCTCTTGTTTTCCGGGTTTGAAGCTCTTTTTTGCTCAGCTCTTGAGGCCTCTTTTCAAGCATTCCTGTGGAAGCTTTTCCATATTTCCGGACTTTATAGTTATGAGAGGATGAACTTGCTGGAGATACCTGACCGGTTCTGCTGCGAGCTTCTCCTATTCCGTAATGTTCACGGCCTTCGGCAGTCAGCGTTCCATCCTCATTTTGATAACGGCGCACTCCGTTCTTGGAGCCTTTCGTCCGATAGTGCATCAAATAGTTCGACTCGTACATCATCTCAATTCATCTCCATGTTTTTCATATAAAGCTCGACTATTTCCAAAAAAGGCAGCAATAGCCTATCTATTTTTTCAACTTTTACTGTGTATCTTTTCCAGTTTCTCGCGTATAATGGTCATATAAACAAAGCCGACCAACACTCGGCTAAGTTATGAAAGGAGATTATTGAGATGTACAAAATCATCTTCGATGGTTACGAACAGGAAGGAACTTATGCAACATACGAAGAGGCAGAAGCAGCGGCCTGGGTTATGGTAGATGATTTCAACGCGGGCGCCGCAGATCTATGGGCGATGAATCCCGGAGATTATGAAGAAGAAATGGATGGGGCAACAGCTAATTACAAGATTATTGAGGTAGACGAGTAATATTTTATCCGCGTCCTGCCGGCAAATTATGCCGTTTGTCGATTTCATACTCATCACTTCTAAGGACCACAGAATTCTTAATCTTCCTATTCTTCACACTCTTCATGAAGGACTGATACGCTTTATTTCTCTTAACGGCGTCGTCCGCTTTATGGAGATTATCCGAAATATTTTGACGATTATTGTAGGTCATAGCCAAAAGAGCCGGTATTGCAACGCTCGCAGCCATAAACGCCGCCGTATTCCGCAAATACCGCTTGGTCTGCTCTTTATGCACCGGCTCTTCTGCTTTGCTGAAAGACATTTTCGGATTATCTTTCATTCTCTGTATAATCTTGCTCCGCTCTTTTTTATTGTAATGCCGGGACATCCATTCGATGTCGTCTTTTGTGACGCGCTCTTTATCTTTATTGAGCCCGGCCCTGTCAACTTCTTTCCGTGCATTCCGCTTGCGAAGTTCGTATCTTGTCCTGTTTACGGCATAAGTAGTTACGGAAACTTCTAACGGACCGGGCATTCCTCTGGCAGGACCGCCCGAACGGCGAAAACCCGCATTATTAGTGGGCCTGGCATTTTCTCCTTTGGAGTCTCCTGAATTTCTGCCTTTGGAATCTCTGGCCTTTCCTACGCCGTAATGCTCACGTCCCTCCGGTGTAAGAGATCCGTCAGGATTCTGGTAGCGCCGTTTACCCCATTGCATCTTCGGTACGCCATAGTGCGCAAGAGAATTCTCATCCTTTTCATAATTTACAGCATAATACTTGCCCATAACGGCGTACCTCCAAAATTTATTCATACATGTCTGTATTTAGCTTATAGGCCACATAGGCATCGATCATAGCAGCAACAGAGTCGATCTTCTGATCATATCTCTTTTTCCAAAGCTTTCTGTTGCCATTCGTGTCCTCCAGCGTAATGGCGTTCCCCATTGCAAAGGACATGATGTCCTGATCGAAGATCAAAGCTCTTTCCCCGCTCAGCTTCTTGAGCTCTCCAAGCGGAACGCTCTCCGTCTTCGCGCCCTGAATGACCTTCTCGACACCGAACTCGCCGTTTTCACGAACCCATCTTTCAACAAACTGCCTGCTGTTATATGGGTCGAATCCGAACGTCCTGACGTCATAACCCGACTCCTGAATGTGTCGGTCCAGATCGTCATAAACGTCCATCATCTCAAGAACGGTGCCCTCCATGATGATAAGGCTTCCTTCATTAATAAAGCCGTCATACTTCATTCGCATGGCGGCTGGAAGCTTACTCAAAGTAAGAGACGTAATATAGCATCTTGTCTTCACGCCGAACTGTCCTCTTCCCAAAGGAAACAGGAAAGTAAACGCGCAGAAGTCATCTCCCTGAGAAAGGTCAGCTCCCATGGAGCATGGCATTTGCCAGAAGTCCCGTCTTCTATGCGGAATGGTTTCTTCATAGGTAAAGAAGTATGTGTATCCCTCCATCGGGATGTTAAAGCGCTTCGCGAGAATATCGTTCCGAACAGCCGGAGTCTTCTCTGCGCGCTCAACATCCAGAAGATACGTTTCAAAGCTGATGGTCTTCCCAAGATTTGGATTCGCCTTCAGCCAGACCATCGGATTGGTCTTTCCTTCCTCAACCTCTTTTATGTCGTCAAGCTTGTAATACCAGATGGACACATGCGGGTTGTAATAGTCACCACGAAGTATGTCCATCAGTTCCATTTTGATTGTATCGCCTGGTCCGTTTCGAACAGTGCCCTCCGAGCTGGTCGCGATGATCAGATAGTCATCGTTCTTGGATGCGCCCTGCTCCAGCGTTCCGATGACGTCCTCCCGGATCGCGCCGGACAACCACTCGTCCACGGTGTTGATCTTACTTCTAAGTCCCTGAAGTTTGTCCATAGACATAGGACGAATCTCGAGAATCGAATTGGTCAAGAAGTTCTCAACGCCCTTTTTCGTCGAAGCCATCTTCTGGCGGTTTGCTTTGCTGCCTGTCGTATTCTGAAGGCTGCCTTCCGTCATGAACTTAAGAAGCGGGCCCCTTGCCCGTGCCAGAGCCGTTCGAAGCGGAGACATGACCTCTTCAGACTGCTTCATCGTAGGTGCTGTCGTAATCTGCTGAGTTGTAGACGTATCAACAGTCAGAAAGTAGCCTTGAATGCACATATCGTACATGGACTTTGCAGCACCGCGGGGAATGATCAGATACTGCTTGTTCACAAGCCGCTTCTTGATCTTTCTCGTCTCATAGTGAATCCCATGCCCATCGGCGTTCTGAACAGCGACGCTCCGATCTACAAAGTAGTACCACCCGAATATCTCTTCGGCCCAAAGTTTGAAAGTGTCCAAAAGAAAAAGATCTGACCCGTCAGTCAGGGTCAGCTCATTCTCGCAGAACTTAACGAAACCTTCTACGGCATCGATATCGTAGTAGAATTGCGGGTTCCGAATGAGACCGTCAATCCGGTTCATCTCCATCTCGATCTCTTTGCAAACGGGAATCTCTCCCCGCAGCACCTGATCCCGGAACATCCCGTAATACTTCGGCGTAGCGGTATTTGAAAGCATCACTTATCACCGCCATTGTCTTCGGCTTTAGGAATCGGCCGAATCTGTGCACCAATCCCCTGCTCCATTCGTGAGAAAAGTTCATCATACAGTTCTTCATAGTCGATCAAATCGACTTCGTGAATCTGTTCTGAAGTATTGACCATCTATCACACCTCCGACATAAAATCGAAGGTTTCAACAGATTCAGCCTGTGCGATCAGCCGCCATAGGTACTCTTCAGACTGCGTCTTCAAAGCGTCCATCACAATTGAACTGGACGGCGGATCAAACACCATCCGAACCTTCATGTAAATATACTGTTTAGCGGCTTCGAGCATAACTTCATTTGTGAGGAAGTCGCTCCAGGACTCACTCATCCCGGTAATCCGAAACCCTTCCTTAGGCCCGACATCGGCCTGGGTCAGCGTCATCAGCGCAGAATTAATCATGACGATAATATCTGTGTCAAACGGCGTGTAATCGGGTCCAAGCCCAAGCATCTTCTTGATGCACATAAGAATGCTCTCTTCCAAAGCAACTTCCTCCTTTCAACAAAAAATCATGTTCCGCTGTTCTGCGAGTTCATGACAATCTCAACTCCGGTTTCGCCGGCATTGATCGTGTAAGAACCACCGGACTCAGCGGTCTCCGTCAGAGAAGCGATTTGCTCGTCCATTTCATTAAGATCTTCCGCCATCAAAATGTCTCCACTCTGAAAATCATGTGCGGTATAAGGCATTCTTATCTCACCTCTGTCGTATTATTCTTCATCAAGTCCGAGATACCCATCTCGAAATGCCCAGTAAACGCCACATCTTTTGCATCGTTCGCTGTCGCATGTTTTTCGTTTTTTGGCCATCTCTGTTTCTGGATGACAGTCTTCACAGAGTTCATAAAATTCACACCGACGGTCTTTCTCCATGTATTCGCCTCCAGTCTCCAGACGAAATGTAAATCCCGAATGCATGATGTCACTCTCTCCATGGGCATGTGTCACCGGGTCTTCGCTCTACAGGCTCTTGCGGTATAAGGCTCTTATCTCCATAATGTATAGCGTTATGAGTCGTAAGAGAAACACAGATCAGATACTCCGGATTGAAGATGTCATCTGAAAAATCCTTCAAATCGTCGACACTGATCGGATTCATGTGATGGACAATGATTATTCCCTGAATCTCATACCCTTCAGCCCCAAGGTCACATCCATTATCCCGGATGATGATCTGATTCCGCAGTCTTCTCCATTTTGACGAATTGTATAGCGTTTGATTTAAGTATCGCTCAAACCCAAATGTGGATTCTCCGACAAGTCCGCCAATCTTTAAATACTCAAACCTCTCGTCAAAAGTTTTTAACCTCGAAAGCTCTCGATAGTTTCTCATAGCGAATCTCCTCGATTCACTGAACCCGAATAGATCTGCATGGCTTCGATAGCCTGCTGATAGAGCTCGTCCGTTTTTGCTGCGGCGTCGATTGCATTTGCCTTGGCTTCAAGCAGCAAGTTCTCTCTGCGCAACTTTTCCTTTTCCAACTGAAGCTTTGTTGTGCCAAGCTTCAAGTAATGCAAGACAACCTGATTCGATGGGTTGTCTTTTAACAATTCTCGTTCAGCCGCATCAACAGCTAAACTAATGAGTTGGTTTTCACGAGCTTCTAAATCTGTCGCAGGGGCGAACTTACGCTGAACGGTGCCACTTGAATTTTTTCTACTGACAGCCATCCACGTTTCACCTCACTTCAGATTGGCTCTTCCAACTCTTGCTGTCGGTCTGTATACACTATTAATGTCCTTTCAACAATGTTTCAGTGTACTTCTGAGAAGAGTGCTGGACCCCGAAAGGAGCGCCGGCTGGACCAAAACCGGAACAGGAAAAGGATCCAGCACTCGTCTCAAAAGTACACATCACGCAAGTCGTTAAAAAATTCAACCAATGTTCCCGGTAAATATCCGTAAGGGTAAAAGCCAAAAGTACCCCCGGGGAAAAATATAAG
>Ga0326513_10001835_pt1 | contig 16012 bp, 23 predicted proteins | sample 2_2465_0518_D_FD_203654 | JGI IMG/M metagenome (GOLD analysis project Ga0326513, IMG submission 203654) | Bovine rumen microbial communities from UC Davis, California, United States - 2_2465_0518 | ecosystem: Host-associated > Mammals > Digestive system > Stomach > Rumen | place: USA... | reverse complement strand
TAAATATCTCTCAAAAGCAAAGTTTCTTTTGTCTGTTGACAGGTGTTTCAACCTTTTATAAATAACTCTTGCCAAATTCTCGGATAAATTCTTCCCTTGTGTATGTTTTTTCAAATTCGGCTTGAGCCATTTGCTTTAATTCGGTATCCAGAGCTTTATTGAAATGCACTCCGGAATTTCCTCGGTGGTGTTCGGCACAGAGCCAAACCTTCAATCCGTATTTCTCGGATTGCCTTCTATTGGCAGAACCCATAAAAACGTGGTGTTCTTCGATGTCGTACAATGTATGGCAAATGTAGCACTCTTTTTCACTTTGTAAGATTGATTTCATCATTCCACCTCGCTTTTAGTTCTGCTATCTGGTCGGGTGTCATAACCTCAATTCCAAGATTCTTGGCCTCGAATATAATTCCATCCAAGAAGTGACTAAACTCCGAAGAGGTCATCTCTGAACTTCCTTTGATTCTCAAATAGCAATCAAACTTCTTGCCATTTATTTCCCTTGAATCAAACCAAAGGTAATGATCTTGGAATTTTGATATGTCCGCACTCGAATGGACTACTATTGGCGGTAGTTCATCATCAATCGTTCCATAGGAGCGAAGCATATTCTCATAGATTTCCTCTTTTGAGCTGCCAACCGCATCTGCAATCTTTGACATCAAAACCCACGAGTAGGAGTTGGCATCCAAAGACCTCTTCTCCGTCCATTTAACGAGTTTTAATCGGTAGTCGGTGTCTTTTACCAAAGTTTCCAATTCGTGCCGATTTGCACCCTTTAATTGGATTACAAGGCTATCTGATAGAATTGAGACTATCTGACATTTACTTTCCATCTTCTTTATCCCTTAAAGCCTTAATACATTTATCTCGCATCGAAGGTGTAATCTCCGACTTATTCTGGACTTTGCAGAATGATAAAAGATTTTCTTCCGTTCCACCTGCAGAAACCCATGTATTTATCAAGATGGTTAAATCTTTCTTCGATAATGGTTTTTCTTCCATCGTTCCAAATGTAAAGACTGTCTTATTTAAGTTTGTGTTTACGATTTCCAACTGTGTGATATTGCCATTCTCGGCATATCCGATGGATTTGACCGCGAATCTGTCAAATGTAGTTGTTTTACCTTCTCGGTTCGTAGATTCGTTATAATTGCCCTTATTTACCCAAATGGTAGGAGCGGTATATAACTCACGACCGATTCCAAGATTAAAACAGGCACGTTTGAAGGAATCGGATGCCTGTCCTTTTTCCTTTTCTGTGTAAGATTCAACTCCGACATCCTGTTTTCTGATCCATTCGCCTGTTTCCGGATTTCTTACCGATACTGTGCAATAAAGATTATTTCCAATGATTTGATGTTCCCTTTGCCATCCAAAGATTCCAAGTGTTTCATCAAGGATTCTTTGGTCTACTCTTGCATCCTTATACAAAAGGAGCATAAGAGAACCATTTTTTGATACCTGTGCAACGCGACATTCGATTTCGTCCGCATTTAAAAATCTAAATTTCCCCATCTTAAATCTCCCCATTTAACATATTTGCCGGAATACCAAGCATAGTACCCACGGTTTCACGGTTAATTATTTTGTGGCTTACTATGTAATCCTGTGCCATAAACAATCTGTATTTCATATTTTCCAATTCGATTTGCTGCTTAATGTATTCATCCCTTGGGATGGATACTTTATCTTCTGATTTGAATAAGCTCATAAATTTCTCCCTTCTTACTTTCCGTGGATCACTTCAAGTTCATGTGACCGTGTTAATACTTTTTCAACGTAACCTTCGTATTTTGGATTCCGTTGTCCTTGATACCTCGCCAAGGCTTCGTCTACTTCGCATTCGTAACCAAGCAACATTTCACAAGCCTTACGGATTTGCTTCTCCTCGGTGTCGTATTCATATCCCCACACCGCACCATTGATTTGGCAGATACCATAGCAGCTTCCATTAGTGGCTTCCATTTTTCCGCTTGATTCCCTTTCGATAAGTGCCTCAAGCAATTCCGGGCAGATACCATATTCCGCTCCCAAGGATTCGCATAAATCAATTTGGCTTTGTGGAATCCAAGTATCGTTTGAGCCTGCCTTTACCGGAAGGCTAACAAGCAGAAGAAACGGAATTATCATTAGAATCTTTTTCAACTTTTCTCATCTCCTTTCGTAGCACTTCCGCAAATGTCTCCGTACTCTTTAAAATCATTGAGGCTTTGACCGGAGCCTTAACCCCTGCCATTGAACTTACGATTGTGCCATCAGCTCTTTCATGTATGATGTTCAAGGATGCTCCCTTCTAATCTTTGCGATTACGTTTTCCTCTTCTTCTGGGATTGCCGGACACTTCAACCATTCCGATCTGCAAGAATGTGTCGGTGGCATTGATGCGGTTTTATCTCCGTGCATCTCCAAAAGGATGTTGTAGTCGATGTCAACCAATGCCCTTCCGGTGTAAAGTTTGTCTCCTTCAAATCCAGAATCCCGAAGGATTGCAATTATTTCATGTTTCATTTTTTGTGTCCCACCCTCCGTTACACTTTTGTAACCTCTTAATTAAAAAAAATTCGGCTGCGGTCTTTTTCTTTAATGTTTAAGATGTCACAAAGTTTCTTGATTTCGGATGCCGTGAACTCGGAACGGTTCATCCTTTTATCAATGAAAGTCTTTGGTGTGATTCCCAACTGTTCCGCAAGCCAATTCATTCTCAAGCCGGAGTTTTTTATCACATCATCAAGATATTGTGTGTCTGTCATCTCTACTCTCCTTTCTGTTGTGGTTTTTGGTTACACTTTTGTAACCCCAAGACATACATTATCACAAGGTTACATTTTTGTAAACACTTATTTTTATAAAATGTTACTTTTTTTTAACGCACGTTATATAATGAGTACGGAAAGGAGTTTTTAACAATGGAAACAGTTGGAGATAGAATAAAACAAAGGAGAGAAACTCTTGGTTTAAGTCAAATGCAACTCGCAATAAAAATGGGATACAACAACCGCTCTGCCATAAGCCGAGCAGAAACATCTGGAGATGATATTGGAGCAAACCGCGTTAAGAAGTTTGCAGAGGCTTTAAATTGCACACCTGCTTATCTTATGGGATGGAAAGATGTGGATTTCGTTGTCGAAGATGATGATTTGGAGTTTGTTATTGAGTCATACCGAAGGGCGGACGATGAGACAAAAGAAATGGTAAGACGGATTTTGGATTATCAACAATTTTTAAAGAGGGATAAGATATGAAGTATTTAATATCGGGAATCGTTATTATTGTATCAAGCATCATATTATTGTCTGTAACACCGATAGCAATTATCGGAATCGGACTTGGAGCATTATCTATTTGGTATGGAATCCGTAAGCCACAGGAAGATAAAATAACCCCGGAACAGATTGAGGATGCAATCAAGCCATTTAAAGAAACCTCTCGCCCACAGGTGGATGAGGTTAGAATTTCGTATGTGAGCAAAGATATTCTTAATAAGTACAAAGTCGGAGAAGAAGAACTTTCTGCAGATTTGAAATACTACTACGACCGCGGAGAAAAGATTTACAAAAACATCTATTCCTTTGAAGAGGCAAAAATTGAACTCCAAGGCAATGATGTCATTGTGGACGGAGAAAAATTCGGAACTGTTAAAGATGTGCAGCCACATCCAAACTCTTGGTTTTCAATAGAGGCTTTCTACGGACCATACGCAAAGATTGTCAGAAATGAAGATTATGATCCAGAAGAAGATGACGAGGATGAAAAGAATTGGACGGAATACGATTGCTTGGAAAAACCAAAGGCAACACTTTTTATCCATTGGAGAAATGAATTATGAGAATCGCATTATATGTCCGCGTAAGTACATTGGTTCAAGTGGAAAAGGGAAATTCCGTGCCGGAACAAAAGAAGAGACTCCAAGCATACTGTGAATCTCGCGGATGGGATAATTATGACTTCTTCGTTGATCCCGGACACTCTGGAAGTAATATGGACCGCCCTGCCCTTCAAAAGTTAATTGCATCCGTGACAAATTATGACATGGTTTTGGTGTATAAGCTCGACAGATTGAGCAGAAACCAAAGAGACATCCTTTACCTTATCGAAGATATATTCAAGGCAAACAACGTGGATTTCAACTCCATCACGGAGAACTTTGATACTTCTACCCCTGTGGGAAAGTTAATGCTTTCTATGATGGGTGCTTTTGCGGAATTGGAAAGGCAGCAGATAAACGAGCGAATGATGATGGGAAGAATCGCATCTGCCAACAAAGGAAGATGGCGAGGCGGTTCTGGTGTTCCTAATGGGTATATTTACCGAAAAGGAACAAACCGACTTGAAATAGATACCACCAAAGCCCCTTATATCGTCCAAATTTACAATTTATTCGAGGAAGGGTACTCTTATAGCCATATATACGAAAAAATGGCAGAAATGGGCTTTAAATTGTCTAATCCACACAGAATCAGAGTAATCCTATCCAATGCCACATACAAAGGCTGCATAAATTACGCAGGAGAAATATATCCGGGGAATCACGAGGCCATTATCTCCGAGGAACAGTTTGACCGAGTGCAACAGATAATCAAACAAAGGGATATTGAGCGGAACTACCCATCTTTAAAGCAGAGACACCTTTTAACAGGATTCTTATATTGCTCCTGTGGTTCTCGCGCCTGCTATCACAAAAATATGCAAAGAGGTAAGGCATACGAATATTATGAATGTTATTCCAGAATGAGCCATAAGACAATGGCAAAGGCGAAACGATGCACCAATAAGATTTGGAGAAAAGCCGACCTTGAAGAAGAAATCTGGAATGTTTTGGAAGAATTGGAATACGAGGACATAAAGACCGAGGAGCCGGACTTAATCAAGCCAAAGGAAAAGGAACTCAAAACAGTAGAAAAACAGATTGAGAAGTTAATGGATTTATATCTGATTGACGGAATCCCACAGGATACCCTTGTGACACGTTTAAATGCCCTAAATCAGAAAAAAGAGACTCTGTGCGAGGAAATTACCACCCTAAAGAATAAAAGCCATAAAATGACCGCCACAGAGTTTAAGAATCAAAAATCCAAACTAGGCTCTATCAGAAATGCAGACCTTGAAACACAAAGAGCCTTTATTGGTTCGTTAATTGAATCCATTACTCTTCTTCCCGGTCACGATTTAAAAATAAAGTGGAGATTTTAGAATATTTTCCCTGTTTTTGCAGAAAAAAGTTAAAATTTGCCGCAATACCGTTACAAGGTTTCATCCCTGTTATAGGAGTGCGAACAATTCTTAAAAATACCTTCCTATAAATAAAATAAGAGCGGACACATAAAGTATCCGCCCTTTGGAGAGGTATTGCAAAAAGGGATTCCGAAAACCTATCAGAATCCCTTTAATGCCTTAATTGTTTTCGGTCCTGCTATGCCATCGACAACAAGTCCTTTTGCTTTCTGGTATGATTTAACCGCATTGTAGGTCTTTGAACCATAATCGCCATCAATACCACCTGTATTATATCCAAGGTTGTTAAGCTCGTACTGTAACCAACGAACATAATCCCCTTTTGATCCTTTTACCAAAGTGATATAAGGAACCGGATAAGGATTGGAAGATTTCTTCTCCTCTGCTCCGGATACAACAATGGCGGTATGGCCCTTGGTTTTGGTAATCAATATCATACCATTTGAAACATCCGCAGCCGAATTTACCTTGACCTCATCAAAAAGTCCTGTTGCGGAGATAACGGCTTTCTCTGTTGCGGTGGTAAAGTTTGTTACCTTAACCCCTGCATACTGTAAAACCGCACGAACCAAAGACGAACAATCACATTCTGTCTTTTCCGTAGTCTCGATTCCCTTACGGACTACACCAAGTCTTTCGTTCTGGTCGTAACCAATGTTGGGATTGTCACAAGCAATCTTCATTCCCTTTGCCAATTTCTCGGCTAAAGCGGAATCCTTTGCCTTTAATCCCACCCACCCTTTCGAGTGCATATAAAATTCCTGTGTGGATACTTCTTTTCCGTTCTGATCTCCGGCTTTTCCCCCGGAGAGTTTTCCTTTCTCGTCACTACGAGCTGAACCGATAATAATCATTATTCTACCCCCTTATACTTCATCGAAGAGATGCCAAGCAAAGCACCCAAGAAGGCATCGATTGCGGTAATTGTTCCAACAATCTGCTCCGCATAAGGCAATCCCCAGATACTAGCCAAGGCAAAGTACAATGTACCCACCGCAGGAAGTAAAATCTGTGCAATCCATTTTAAAGTGTCATAAGTTTTGTTGTTCATAATTAACCCCTTTCTCTTTCCTGTTCTTTCTCAATATAGGAAATTCGTTCATCCTGCACCGCATCATGTTCCTCAAGCTTAAACACTCTCTCAATAACACAGTTGTGCTTATCTACTTTCTTTTCCAACTGTTCGATACGGTATGCGGTTAATCGGTTTGCGGTCATAATACCGCCCCAAGTTCCGCAGAGTGTGCCGGCAAGTGATATTCCGGCTACTACGATTGCTTCACTCATTTGGTCTCCTTTCTTTGCTTTTTGTAATACAAAAGAGCCGATTTCTCGGCTCTCATGCTTTAACATCTTACATATTCATCACGAACAAAATTCCAACAATCAAGCCGTTGGATTCTTTCGATGTCGTGAAAGAAAATCTTCATATAATCTTTTTGCTTTGCGTGTGGATAATAGGTTTTGAAGAATCCATTTCCACACATCCCGGTCTCTTTGTTTATCACAATCGCGGATATTGGTGGTAGACCTCTTTCCACGCAGAAGAAAGAAACATCTTCCAAGTAATCCGAGACCTTCCTTGTGCTTAATCCAACTTCCTTTGCAAAGTCTGAATAAGAAATACAATCCTTGGTCTGCAGCCATTTGTTAATCAATGCAGCACCTACAATTTTATTTTTTTCCATTATATGCTCCTTTCACATTTTTTTCGAATGAAATGATACTCGGCTTTTATAATGAAATCCATTGACGAACTACACGATTCAACAAAACGATTTTTGTGCAGAATCACAGGGTATTATTCATTTTCAAGATTAACCTGTGAAACTAATTGAGGAGAGCCTACCTATATTAAACTTTACCTATTTTTTTAATATAGTTAAATAGTAATTTAACTCATGTATAAGATATATGAATTAAATGCTGTAGGACTTTGAGCAGATGCAGATGGGTTGTAAATATATACTCTAACCATATCCCTATTAGTATTACTGTTTCTATAAACATAAAAATCTTGAATATACATATTCCCAAAGTTAGCTAATCGCATACCAACGACTCCAACAGCGGTTTTGCCTGACTTATGTACGTCAGTTTCCATCCATAGTCCACTATTAGCAGGCACTGTTATTGTCAACTCTTTTTGGTCATAAATTACAGTTATATTCGATAAATTACTATTTAACGTTGATAAACATCCCTCAACAGTTGTCTCTCCTGCGATTGTTTGAGACATCGTTTTTGGTTGTTTATCGGACAAACTCGTGTTTATCTCGGTAATAGCATTCTGAACATTGGTTGCGGTCATTCCTGTACCGGTGTTGTCAAAGTTGATGTCCGCAGCATTCGTGGATGAAATCAAAATATCCCACTTGCTATTTGCATCCCATACAATGTTTGTACCTGCGGAACACTTAACTCCTGCGCCTTCGTCAAATCGTGCATCGGTTGTAAAGGCATCCGTAATATTATACATATCCCCGACCGTCATTCCTGTTGTTGGGATATTGGCAAACGGAATAGAATTTTTCCAATGCAAAGCACCAACGGCATATTCCTGCGATTTCTGCGCCCAATACAAAGCATTGTTGGTGCTTGATGGAGTCTCGGAGTCATTTCCATAAGTAGCCCACTTATGAGCTAAATTCGCGTAGTCCTCACAATCTGCCAAGATTTCGGGAATCTGTTGGATAATCGGAATGTCTGTGTCGGAGATTATTGTATCGTCTGCCAAAGCCGTAGGCTCAACATCCAAGAAGAAGTTTGCAGAACCCTTTCTGCCTGTTGCGGTCTCAACAATAACCTCAACTGGAACTCGGCCTGCAACCGCGGTCATCTGCTCTGTAATGTCAATCGTTACTGTTGATCCAGAATAGGTGCATTGATACTCAAATCCTGTTTTGTCAGGTTTTGTACCTGCAACCCATACTGTCGCGCCTGTTGGAATTGTATAGCCACTAGGACCATTCCACAGAACGGCTTGAATCTCTGGGATTGTTTTGTCGTATTGGCTTAATTTTACAATCTGTGGCACTCCGCCCGAAGTGATGTCTAAATCCAATGAATATACCATTATTTTCTCCTTTACTGAATTACAATTTGCCCTAGTCTTGTACCATCAACCCACAAAACAGGTAAACCATTTTCAATTCCTATTCCAAATGTATGGCTTCCATCTATTCCATGGACAGGTTGTCCTCTTCCGTTGTTGTCATCAAAGTAGATAAGGTTTGCGTTATTGAACTCAAGTCCACCTGTGTTTGGTCCAGGCGGCGGTGTAATCTTCAAGATTGGTTGCCACATATTCATAGATAATTGCTCCCAATCGTAATCAATAAGCCCCTCTAGTAATTGCGTTCTGTATGTATAACTACCATCTTGTTGAACGGTTACGTTAGTTTGCGCAATGGTGGTATCCATTCCATATCCGGCCCATTGATAGTTGTTTCTAATAGCGCACACATCTTTGGAGAACTCCATCACATTTCCATCGATAACAACTCCGTCCTCGGTATCAACCTTATTGATTTTTCCTTTTATGGTCGCGTTGTTTGCAACAAAACTTCCATCCGGTGTAACCTTAAAAGCAGAGTTTGCTCCAAGTGCGATACCATCAGCACCAACATAAACTCCATCATTTGCATCTGTAAGAGCTGCCTTGCCCTTGTGGATATTGTTGGAATCAATGGAAAAGCCTGCCGCATCCGTTCCGATGTAGCCTGTTCTGGCCTTTACCTGTCCCGTTATATTGGCTGATGATGCGGTTAAATTTCCGCTAGAATCTACCTCAAAAGTTCCGTTTCCATTATTGTAGGCAATACCTGTGATTGTTCCTGCTTTAATAAAGTCTGCAACGATTCCGCCATCTATCGTAGCTGCCAAGGAATATGTTCCGTTGTAGCCTGTGGAAGAATAGCCCCATCCTGCTTGATTCCATCTCCAAACGTGAACCGCCTGATCTATATCCTCGTTATCCATAATCAAAATCTCATACGGCTTACCCTCTGAATTATTATGAATAACCACATAGCCACCGGATTCCCCTGTGATAAGGTTGGTTGCTCTTTGGATTGCATCTTCCAAGAATGAAGAGGATTCTGTCTGAACCTTTTCAATATTTGCGATTTTATTCGCCAAGGAGTTGGATGTAGAACCCAAGCCGACCTTATTGAATTTATCCTTTAACACATCCCATTCGGTAGAAACAACCTTTGCGGATGCGCTTACTCCCAATTTTTCAAAGATAACTGTTACTGTATCGCACAATCTGACATCTTCAAGGATAGCTATATCCTCATAGCCAACCATATCTGCCAAATTGACAAAAGAAACATCCAGAGATACTTTTGGAACTCCGATAGAATGTGAGGCAATATAGGCATTACCTGCGTTTCTCAACTGTGTTACTGTCGGAACACTATCTTGGAACTCGGATGATAAATCAACAGGAATGGTTCTCGGATAAGGGAAGTTGCTCGCAGATGCGGTTGAAATTACCTTCTCCGGAAGAGTGATTGTTGTTGATTCATTCTTATAGAATGGAACGATACCTGTTATGGTATCCTCAATGCTTTCTTCCTGCTTAATATCGGTTAAATTCTTTCCATATCGAATCTGGAATCCTCTATCCTGTCCTCGGTTCTGCCAGAGCTTAACATTGAACATATCAAACTCATAATCTCCACCACCGAAAACATCAAGGATAGAACCCTGCACACCACCAAGACAGGACCTTGCATCTCTCGGTTCTGTTTGGTTATAGTTTGCAACTGTTGTCTTTGTCGTTGTGAACGTAAACGGATTTGTTTCGGCTGCATTCGTTACCAAGCCACTCAAGGCCGCGGTAACGGAATTTGTACTAAATGGCATAACCGGAATCTTACTCAATCGATAAGATATATGGTATGCGTAAATCGTACATACACCATTTATCGGTCTCGTGATCTGATAAATCTCGAATGCCTGCTTGTTGGAATACTTTGCAGGTTTTGCAAAGATATACTTTCCAAGGCTAATATCCGAGAAATGCACACCATCAATGGGATATTCCATCTCAAGTTCATAAGCACCATTCCGATTCTCTGTAACAGTACATGAAATGGCATCAGACAACCGCCCAATGCCATTTGATGTGAAACTTGTTTCTGTGCCTTCGTATAAAATAGGAATCATATAGTCCACCATCTTGGAGTGATTTCAACCTTTGTCACTCCGTTTAAAGTTATCTGATTCTTTCCCTCGAATAAGAAAATATTATCCGGGAGAGTTACGTTTGCATTGCAATTAACAGTACCCTTATAGGCTTCCATTATTTCGCAATCAATGTCTGTGTATCCGCTTGCAGAGTTAATTACTATGCTCTGGCCTTGGACAACCAATGTGCCTGTTCCATATACCCTTAACAAAGGCTTGCTCTCGAACTTGGTTGGATTCATAATGTATCCGTTTGCCGAATATTCGATTTTCTTTTCGCCTTCTTTAAGGAATTTCTGTGGCATACAATTAAAAACCACATCAAAGGAGCCGGAACGATTCAAAGGACTTGTCTCTATTGACAAGCCCCTTTCATAGTGTCCTTTTCTGAAATACTCTGGATGATAAGTATCCTCTAACCTTCCATATCCTCTCTGACAGGCGAGCATTGCACTAAATGCACCTAATTGCTCCGCCAAATCTTCACGGATAAAGCAAGGATACTTTATCTTGATATTTGAATAGTTTGCATCATCAACGATAAGCTCTCCGTTTCGGCCTGCGACTTGAACTGTCTCAACTATCCTATCCGGAGTGTCATACGTTGCCTCTCCGGAGATATAAACTCCATATTCTGCGGAGTTTTCTCCGTTAAATGTAAAAAACATCATGCCATTGCCCTCGCGCTTAACATTACATCCCTGTTAATCTTCATCTGAACAATTTCCGCTATTTCTTCCGCGGATTGTCCGTCTCTCGCATTTACTACGATATTTACACCACCCACATTGGATGTATAGGTGTTCTGCTCCATTGTCCTTCCAACGGATGCAGCCACATTATCAACCGCACTCTCTACGAGTCCGAGATTATTCTCAATGCCAGATGCAAAGAGTTTCATCATATCCGGTGCATAGGTATGGAAGTCTGCCAATGGTCCTTTGTCCGGTTCCGAGAAATGCAAATATGAGCGGATTGTAGATGCCATACTTGATACCGTAGCTGCTAAAGATTGCAAGTGGCTTGTGATTCCGCTTGCAAAGTTGTTAATCATATCAGATCCCCAACTTAAAGCCTCACTTGCAAGATTAGTGAATGTAGCCCTTATCTCTCCAAGTCTTGCGCCAACAGTTCCAACCACTCTTGATAGTGCGCCTCCGGTTGCGGAGTCGATAGCGTTGAATCCCATACTCCATAATGACTTATAGGCTTCCATATAGGTGTTAAATACACCCTTAATGCCACCGCCATTTTCATCAATCCTTGCTTTAATGTCCGTCATCTTTGTCTGTACCGTGTTCACGATATTGGATAACGTTCCACCTGTAAGATTATCAATAGCGGTAAATCCTGCACTCCATAGAGCCTTATATCCTTCCATATAAGTTCCGATAACACCTTGGATTCCACCACCGTGTTCTTGAACCTTATTCTGAATGGTCTGCCAAGTCTCGGCGGTTTTCTGCTTAACCTCTTCCCACTTCTCGGAAATATTGGTTTTAATCTCATCCCACTTCTGGGAAACCGCCTCTTTAAGTTCTACGGCTTTCTCTTTGATGGTATCCCAATTCTTATAGATCAAGACACCTGCCGCAACAACCCCGGCTGCAATCGCAATAAATGGCAAGAACGGAGCCACAACCGTTGCCGCGGTAGCAACGAATGAACCGATTGCAGGAATCATTGTTCCTGTTAAGAATGTTCCGATTCCGCTTAAAGCACCAAGGATTTGTGGGCCATAAATAAGAGCCTGTACTATCGTTGTTGTAAACTTTCCAACCATCATAAGTAATGGACCAATAGCCGCAACAATTAAGCCACACTTAACAATGGCATCCTGCGCCCCTGGAGATAAATTATCCCAAGCGGCAATCATTTTATCCAAGCCATCAAGGAATTTATCAACGTAAGGAAGAAGTTTCTCGCCAAGTTCGACACCAACATTGGAAATCTTTTCCTTTGTTTGTGTCATTTTTGCCGCGAATGATTGATACCGCAAATCTGCTTCCGTTACAAGAGCGGTGTTTTCTTTGTAAGCCGCATTTGAAAGTGTTACTGCACTTGACAACGTGTCACTAGCATTAGCCAATGATTGCAACATATTAGTTTGGCGAATACCGGACATATTCAACTCATCCAAAACCGAATAAGTGTTAAGCTCCTGCTCATTCATCTGGGATAATCCGCTAATGAATGATTGCAAGGCTTCAATCGGAGAAGTTTTCCAAGTTGTCGCAAACTGTTCCGCGGTCATTCCGGATACATTCGCTAACTGTTGCAATTTTTCTCCGCCATCAAATACGGCTTTTGATATTCCGATTAGAGTCTGCGACATGGCCGTTCCGCCTGCCTCTGCCTCTATTCCAACAGAACTCATGGCCGTTGAAAGTGCTAGAATTTCTTGGGTGGTTAAGCCTGCGTTAGTTCCTGCGGATGCCAATCTCGTTGACATTTCAACAATTTCTGCTTCTGTCGTTGCGTTGTTATTACCAAGAGCAACAATCGCAGAACCAAGGCGATCTACCGTTTCCGGTGCATCCCCTGTTATGTTCATCAATCTTGCGAGATTTGTTGCCGCTTCTTCTGCGGATAGGTTAGTCGTGTCTCCGAGCATTACCATTGTTTCAGTAAACTTCTCAAGGTTTGAAACACCTGCAATGCCTAACTGTCCTGCAACTTCCATTACTCCGGCAATCTCTGTCTTTGATGATGCCATTCTTGTGGATGCTTCCATGATCCAATCGGAAAGTTCTTTGTATCCTTCCGCAGACTCATCAACGGTCTTCATTACACCCGTAAATGCACTATCGAAGTCTGAATAAGCCTTCAAACTTGCGATACCAACTCCGGCGAGCGGAACGGTTACATTCTGTGTCAACGTCTTTCCGACACCGGCTATCTTCTCTCCTGCGGATGACATAGCACTTCCCATTGTTTCCAACTTGGTAGGAGTGTTCTCTAGCTCTCCATTGAGTTTATTCAACTCTGTCTCTGCATCTGCCACCGCCTGTTTCCATTTCAAGGTCTGTGTAGCACTCTCGCCATACTTCTTTTCTGATGCGGACATCATAGTGTTTAAGTCTGCGAGTTTTGCCTTCTGCTCGTCAATGGATGCCGTTAAGAGCTTTCTTTTTTCCGCATTTTTTGACATCTCGTTACCGAGTGCAACAAACGGATTCTTGCTCTTGGTAGTCTGTGTCTCCAAGGCTTTCATTTCGCTCTTTAAGGTCTTTGTGGACTGTATGATGTTGTTAATCTGTTGACGGTACTCTTTCTCTCCGTCTATACCGATTTTCGGTCCAATGTTTACCATAAAACTTACCTCAAGGCTATTGCCTCTTCATAAGTGAATTTTCTGTGTTTCTTTTCTTTTGCTTGACCGTTCCAGATAGAAAAACAAGAGATCATGTCAAGCATTTCGCCAAAGCGACTCTCCATGATCTCTCGTCTATTCATTCCCATCTGTCGGCCATAAAAGAGTATCCAAGCGGTTGTTAGTTCGCTTTTTCCTCTTTTTTTTTGGCCTCTGCCTCAACTTCAATGCCGGAGTCCTTCTGAATCTGTTCCGCGATGGCGGTCTCGATATCTCCCCAATCCTTAATCGTTAAATCAAGGAAATCGTCACGATTCAACGTAACAGGTTCATATTCTTTGCCATCCTCTACCGCTTTGGCGCGAAGATAACAGTTATGAAGAATCTCAACCGCATCAATCATAAGATTGGTGGATTTCTCCTCATTACCCTTGGAAAGTTCGTCAAAGAACTCCTGCATAGAGTGTCCGGCAAGTTTGCCAATTTCAATCCTTGCTCTTACCGTGTAGAGCATAGGATAGTTTTTGATATTGAACATAAATACCTCTCCTTTCTCCCGATTAGGTTGTAATCGGAGATACATAACCGAGTTTGGTTAAGAGAGCCTGCTCTGCCAATGCCTCGGTAGTAAATGCAGAACCTTCAAACTTCCAATTCTGATCTGCGGTCTCATCACGAAACAGAGTTGCGGTAAGTTCTGTGGTCTGCCAATCGATTTCATCTTCCTGTGTCGATGCGCTCTCTTCTGGTAAAGAGAATTTAACTCTTGCAAGGACGGTAGGAACATAGGTGGTTACACCATCGGACATATATCTTGCGATATATCCAACCGCTACATAAGGAACGGAATCCCCTGCCTTGTAAGCGGTCCATCCGTCTGCATCCGGATTACCCAAGCCAAAGATTTTCTTCTTTGTTGCGGTAAATAATCCGTCTACTGTTAAAGATACTGTTCCGCCTGTGAAGATACCACTTGCGGATTCTGCGATAACATTATCTGCGTAGAAATTGTTATCTTCAGATGATTCCGGGGAAAGAGTTACCTCAACACCACGAGCTAATAACTCTGGATTTGAATAGGTAACAGTTCCGGCATTTGCTGCATATTCTGCAACATACGGCTTTGAAAAGCCTGTAACAACTCTTCCTGCTGCACTCATTGCTTTCTTCTCCTTTTACTTGAAAATCTGCTGAATTTCTTTGTCAACAACTTGCGCCATTTTCTGCTCTGCTTGTGATCTAGTCTTATTGACCGCAGGACCGATAAATGGTGTCTTTTGATGGTATGAATTGCCCGACTCAACAAATCGTGCAACCATTGCATTCGGTTGGCCTTTGGGATACTTCTGTGTCTTGGTCTCGTTGTAACCATCAAAACCAAGTTTTACATTTCGATAACTTCCATCCTCTTCGAGTCGGGAAATACCAAACCCCTCAACCAAGCCTTTTTTCTGTGCGGATGTTACTCCGCGAACCATAGTTCCTTTGGAGTGTTCTTGAACCGGGAGTGATTGAATGCCACCTTTGACCGCATCTGCGACAATCTTCGCACCTTCATAGATTGCCTTGCCTGTTGCATGGCTATTCTCCAATGCCTTTAAGTCGTTTAGATATTCGTCTATGCCATTTCCTACTACCCACTTCATTTAAGCCACCCAGAACTCATATTCATAGTGAATTAGCTTTGTATCGTCCTCGTACTGTACGGAGTTAAGCTGAACCGCACAAATGCCATTTAAGGCACTCATAACGTTGTCAAAGAGGGAATCAAATTCGGTCTTTGAGTAAACATCTATCGTTCCGTGTACTCGATACTCTGCCATTCGGTTATCTGCTCCGAAAGAATCTGTCGAATCTTCCATCCATACTACATACGGTGCTTTTACACTCGCAGGTTTCTCATAGTGATAGATTTTTGCACCTTCGATAGTATTCAGAGCCGTATAAACTTTAAGAAGTTTTTGGTTCAACGACATCGTAGTAGTCCTCTACTTTCTTTAGTGTTAAATCTATGCAATCCTTGCCGACAATCTCTTGGCAAATATCGATTTGGTATTGTTTTCCGTCCTCAAGGATGACATACATCCCATCTTCCGGAACAGAGGTATTAAATACCCTTACCAACAAATCGAATCTGTGGTCTGCACCCATAGCGGAATAGATTCTGCTATATGATGCCGTCCGTCTTGCGTAATATGCCTTATCGACATATACAAGTTTCTCTGTCGGCATAAGTCCTGCCTGTGCGATATTCTCAAGAGAATAGAT
>Ga0326513_10001834_pt1 | contig 16037 bp, 28 predicted proteins | sample 2_2465_0518_D_FD_203654 | JGI IMG/M metagenome (GOLD analysis project Ga0326513, IMG submission 203654) | Bovine rumen microbial communities from UC Davis, California, United States - 2_2465_0518 | ecosystem: Host-associated > Mammals > Digestive system > Stomach > Rumen | place: USA... | reverse complement strand
GGAAGAGGAAATCGCCGCCGTCGAGAAGGCAAAGAGTGGCAAGCAGGCTGACATCGACGAGTTCGTCAACCACAACCTCCTTCTCGCCGTCGTCGCTGCAAGACACTATATGCACCTTGGTGTTCCTCTGGCAGACCTCATTCAGTACGCCAACATCGGTCTTATCTTCGCCGCCGGTGAGTATATCAGCAAAGACCTCTACAAGGTCAACCGCTTCAGCAGTTGTGCCGTGTGGTACATCCGTAAGTACATCACCGAAGGCATCGAGGAATACCAGATGGTTGCCAAGCCCCATATGGTACATATCAACAGCAACAAAGTCAAGGATGCAATCGAGCACCTGACCAGCCTCGACAGTGATATTATCATAGACGTGGAGAAGTTGAGTGAGTATCTCGGACTTTCCGTCAGTGAGGTCAAGAACGCCATCGTGTCGAGTACAGACGTTGTGTCTACCGACACGGTTATCGGAACCGACGACAACAAGGAAACCACTCTCGGTGACATTATGCTCAAGAGTGATATGAACGCCGACGGCAACGTGATGAAGGAAGACAAGCAGAAGCAGATTGAACTCCTTCTCAACCGACTCACCGCCCGTGAGAAGACGGTTGTCAAGATGACTTTCGGCATCGGCTACGACTACGAGCGTGAGCCGGAGAGCATCGCCCGTGAGCTCGGTCTCGGTGCAGAGAGAGTCCGTCAAATCCTGAAGGGTGCTATAAGCAAACTGCAAAGTGCAGCCAGCACCCATTAAACAAAGTAAAGTTATGGAAATGTGTTATGTAATAATCAAGTCAAGTGACCGTTCAATTTGTTCAGACGCTTTCCTCGATTGGCAGAAAGCAGCGGACTTCCTCACAAAGAACTACAATTCCGATGAGTACGAAATCACAGGCTTGGAAATAATAAAATAAGTTATGAAATACAGACTCGTTTCAAGAAAAAACCGCTACGGCGAAACCGTTTACAAGGTTCAGGAAAGTGTTCTCGGCATCATTTGGATGACCGTGAGATACATCGGATTCCAACCCCCACATCCCGACCTTATGGTACCGGCGGCCTGCACCATCAGTTGTGTGTTCAACAGGATAGAAGATGCAGAAAAATGCTTGAAGGCATTGAACGAAAACAAACCAAAAACAAACAAATAAAAATTTTCGAAAATGAGCTTACAAATTTTCAAACGTGAACTCGGTCAGACCAAGGAGACCGCTATCAGAACAACAAACGAAGACACCTACGAACAGGACTTGTGCAAGGTGCTGGAGCAGATGGAAAACAACGGATATGTCCAGTGTGAAGCGAGCAGTGAAGAGATGGAGCAGTGGGACAACGACTACAAAGACTGGATTGTCGTGTGTGACTCCGAGTTCGAGGATGACAGAATCTTAATCTACGTCAAATAAAGATGAGAAATATAATGTTTCGTGGGATGGCAATATCAAGCCTCCACCAGAAGAAAGAATGGGTGTACGGTTTCTACCACAACATCACCCCGGTCAATACGACCAACCACTACATCAAGTACGAAGGTATCGACGTGCTTGTAGACCCCGATACCGTTGGTGAGTTCACCGGAGTACACGACAAGAATGGAAAACCCATCTTCGAGGGTGACATCATCGAGTTCGTCAAAGGTCAGAAACGTAAAGACGTGAACTCAAAATGGGAGGATGACAAAGAGACTGTACTCGTTGAGTTCAACGGCGGGAGTTTCAGTTGTGCAGGCTACTGTGAGTCGGAAGACGCTATCACCATCATCGGAAACAAATACGAGAATCCGGAACTTGTAAAATAACACAACTATGAATACCATTCACACTTGCAGAGCAAAGTCAAAGAGAACCGGACACTGGATTTACGGTTATCTGGTTGAACTGTGGACACCGAAAGATGAGGAACAACGCTACGCCATCGACCAATGCACAGAGTACGACTTCGAGGGCAACTCCACATCGGTTGAGGAGATTGACATTCACACCCTCGAATACAAGACACCCTACAAAGCGTGTGTCAAAGACGACAAAGGTGTAACCTGTCACGGTCACGAAATCTACGAGGGAGACATCCTCCGGATACTCGGCAGCGACGGTGAGTTCGCCGGTGGTGGGAAAGTCTATTACGACACAGACTACGGTTGGTATGTCGGTGAGTATCGTGAGCACTTGTATGACTGGCTCTCCGATTGGGAAGACGGTAAAATTTTCATAGTCGATAACATAATGAACTAACAGTTAGAAAGCAACACACTGACACTCAATAAGGAATAAACTAATTTGTTCAAAAACAACACGTTGTTCAATTTTTTTGAACACAGCAGAAACTAAAAGATTATGGCAACCGACAGACACGAATATTGGGCAGAGAGGTGGAAGCGTCAGAAGGAGTCTGACACCAAACCCGACCGTCACGAATACTGGAAGAAACGTTGGGAGGAAGAGAAAGATTCGGAAACTTTCGAAAAGCCCAAGTCCAAGAAAAAGTCCGGCAAGAAAGACCGTCACCGTAAAGGATATTACCACGACTACAACCAAGCACATCCCGAAAGGCTTGAACGTGGATATACCAAAGGTTATGTGAACGGCAATGTGTCCGAAGGTCCCAAAGAAAAGCAACCCAACTACCCCGACGGTTGCATCGAAGTCTTGGGAGACGGTTACTACATCGACAGGATGGGATGGAAGAGACATATCGACCCACTCACCGATATGCTTACCATCAAGGAGCAGGAATGGCACGATGACGACTGGGACGAAGGTTCGTGGGATGACTAAACAAAAAATTCAAAAATATTTTTTGATATTTGAAATAATAATAGTATCTTTGCAATCAAGAATAAGGGGATTAAAGAATCCTACAGCAAAAACAAACAAAGAAAAGATAATTGTGAAAATGTATAAATATGAGCCTTTGATTCTTGTCTGTCTCCTTACCAACAACAAATAGATATGCCATTACTCATAGTGAATCTAATACTCTCTCTGGTTGTTCTCGTGTTCCTTTGCTACTTTGTGGTGGTGAAGATAGACTCGGAAAACCGTATGACGAAATGGGAACTCTTTATGTTCCTCGTGTCGATAGTTGCAATGTGCTTCTTCGTCGGAATGAACACCGGAGAAATCCTGAACAGAATTTTTTAACAAACAAATAAACAACAAACATCAACAATCATTAAATTTCAAACAAAATGAAAAAAGTTTTCACACTCATTGCCGCCCTCGTTATGGTGGCAGCAGTCAACGCCCAGAGCATCCAGTGGCATCAGAGCTACGATGGCAATCAGAAGTTTGTCGCCGACTTCTTCTGGAACAACGACGACTTCAACGTATATTCGTACAACGAGTTCACTGTGACCAACAACCAAGCCGTCGGCTACGGAATCATCTACGGTGAGTACCGGATTGCCAAGTCCCACTTCCTCGCCCACGCCGAAGCCCGATTCCGTACAGCAAGTTTCCCGTACACCGATGTCCCTACGGCAATGTACTGGCCCGACAACAACCTCGCCAACGTCGGCTTCGCCTATGAACTGTGCCTCGGCAACTGGGTGTTCAACCTCACACCTATGTACCGCTACGATTTCGGTGTCGGACACAATTGGCAGTTCAGTATCAACAGCAGTGCAGATTTCGAAAAGTTCTATTACGAAGGTTATCTCGACACTTGGGGTCCGAACACGTTCAACCTCTGTACCGAGCAGAAGTTCTACTACAAGTTCACGCCCAATTTCCATCTCGGTGTCAACCTTATGCTCTTCAACGTCAACGGCAACCCCGCCAAACTCTCCGTACACGGAGACGGCAGTTGGAACTTCCAGCCTTGGCTTGTGGCACGAATCGCCCTCTAACCGGAAATCAACAAAAGTATAACATATAAAATTCAGAAAGAAATGGCACTTAAGGATTTATTCGTCAAATCAGACGGCAATCAGAATCAGAACAACCAGCCTGTGACCGCCCCCGTCGGTCAGGCACCCGCCGCCCAGAGTATGGGCAACATTCCCCAGCCGATGTATCAGGGAGCAGTCGGGATGCCCACCGGCACCATCGAACAGAGTGTGGCACCCGCCGTGCAGCCCGACCCCAACATTGTGGAGTCTTTGTGGGCAGCAATCATAGCCGAGAACCGCCCTGGTCCCGACTATCTCGAACTCAAGAACAATGTGGAGGCACTCGATGGAGTCCCCCTCACCGCCGACCAGAAGATTATCTCGGCGTTCAAGATTCTCCAAAAGAACTACCCGAACTTCAAGAAAGACGACATCAACTCCGCCGTGAAGTATTACATCGACGTGGTGAACCGTGAGAAGGAGACCGGCATCGCCGAACTCAACCGCCTCCGCTCCGAGAAGGTCGACTCCGTGGCAACAAAGATTGCCGAGAAGCAGCAGTTGCTCGCCGAACTTCGCCAGCAACTCGCCGACCTCAACGACGAAATCGCCCAGATGAACGCCCAAATGCTCGCCGCCGACGATGAAATCAAGCAGAAGGAGAATGTTTTCAACGCCTCCGTCGAAGCCGTGATGTCCGTCCTCAACAACGACAGTGCAAAAATTCAGAGTATCCAGTTCTAACAAATATGAAAGGAGAAAAAAATGGACAGCAGTAATTCAATCGTGAAGTCGTCTATGGACGGCATCAAAGAACTTTACAACAAGCCCGGTGGAAAATTCGCCAAGATTATGGGCATCATCGCCGGATGTGGAATCGGCTACGCCTTCCTGAAGTACGCCCTCCCGTTCCTCGTGGCATCCACCGCCAACCTCATCCTCTTCGTCGCCGAACTCGCCGTGCTCGCCGTGCTCGTTGGCATCGTGACCTCCAAGCCGTTCTGGAAGGCTCTCAGCCTCCTCTGGTTGCAGGTGATGAGAAAACTCTACGGACTCGTGGTCAACATCGACCCCATCGCCATCCTGCAGAACGCCATCAGTGAGATGAGGAAGAAACTCGAAATCGTCGACCAGAACGTGACCAAGCTCCGTGCAGTGCTCGTGAAGATGAGAAAGAAACTCAACGAGTATGAGGGAAATTTCGAAAGGAACGTCCACGTCCGTGATGCAGCACTCGCCAAACTCGCCAAAGAATCCGACGATATGGAACGGATGAAACTTATGTCCCAGAAGCAACTCGCCGACAATGAGATTGCACGTGGGCAGGAACAAATCCTCCGTCAGAGAAGCCGTATCGAAACCTCCGAGAAGTACCTGAAGATTATGGAGAAACTGCAGGTGATGGTGAAGTTCAAAGCCACCGACACCGAGAATCAGGTCGACTACCTCAAAGACGACTACGAGCAGGCCAAGGCACAGCAGAATGCAATGAAGAGCATCTCCGCCATTATGAAGGGTTGCCTCACCACCTCGATGGAAGAGGAACTCGCTATGGAGAAAGTGATGGACACCGTGAACACATCCATCGCCGAGATGGAACGACTCATTGACGGCAGCAACGACATCTTGGTGAACTTCGAACTCAACAGTGATGCCAACTCCATCAAGGCGGAACAGATTGTCGCCGACTTCGAGAAGAACGGATTCTCCATCTTCAACAACACGACTCCCGCCGCCGCCCGCCCCTCTATGAAGTCAATCACAGCCGGTGAGAACATCGAGACTGTGGACTTCACCGAAGTGGAGGAGGACAAAGCCCCCATCAAGATAAAGGGAAAATACTTCTAAACCGGACACTATGACAAAAGAAGAGCTTGAGTTCTTGAAGGAACTACAACACGAACTCCGGACTCAAGACACCGACGGTCAGGCTGCCCCTCGTTTCTGGGGAATCCTCGAAGAGGGGCAGCAGGTCGTTCCGGACGGATTCGGAGACTATATAGAGGTGGTTGACAAAACTTGTGGGGACGCCGAAACCTACTCACCGGAAGATTATGTTTCCCACATCAGGGAATTGCTCCTCGAAGAAGACGACGAAGAGATGAACGATGTTTGGGAAGACACCGACAAAGATGACATCAAAGACGTTGTGTGGTTCGCCAACACATATCTCGACAGGAATGCAGAAGTTTTCGAAATCAAGAAAACCACCCACGTGTCAGAACAGACCGGTTGCTTCCTCACCAAGAGAGCAGCAAAGAAACACATAGAACTCAACTGGTACAACTACAGGAATGCAAAGACCTATGCAATGACCGCTTGGAGGAATCCGGAGTTTGAAAAATTTATGGGTATTTTCGAAAACCTCGATTTGACCGAACTGGAAAAACTTGTAAAGTGATGACAATCAAAGAAATAGTGGATTTATACCACAACGAATACAAAGCAGTCGAGATTGGTGATGCCATCGCCAGCCAACGGTTGTCCGACGGTGAGTTGGAGCAGAACCGTAAGACTGCAATGCAGAGGATAAACGAATTCTCCAAAGAGCAACTCATCGACTACATCTTGTTTGGTGACAAACCCCTGATGGAGGGTGTTGCCAAATGGCGATAATAGTTATAGCGGCACTCATTGTCGTTTGCTACGTCGGATGGAATACTTCCACAAGAATAAACAATCCCGTTGAGTTTCAAGACAGGGGATAGAAAGATTACATTGATAACAGCACTCGTTGTTTTACAGGCATTGCTTACGATTGTTGATGCAATACTCTTGTTACTGATGTGATACCATTTTTTTCGAAAGTCAGATAACTCACTCATTTTGAGTCGGGTTGTCTGACTGTTGTATAAATTGCTTTCAAAAAGGCTCCAAATCTGCAGAAACCGAATCCGATTCCTCCGTTTTGCAAGCCGGAAAATCCACTCACCGAAAAAAATTTTGAAATTTTTCTCACGGTAAATCAAGCAGTTAGAAAAAAATTTCAATTTTTTTGAAAAAAAAATTTGGCCAGTTTGAAAAAATGTTGTATTTTTGCATCAAGAAACAAGGAGGTAAAAATGACAACGTTCAAATCCAAGAAAGAAATTGAAGCCGCCATCAGAGCAGCCATCACGACCAACCCACAGAAAGCCGTCAACGCTATGCTCCGAATCTTCGAGTATCAGACCGAAGATGAGCAGCAGGCGGGAGATGTCAGAGACTTCAACGGTGTAGGCTTCGCCGGTACCGATTCGGAAATCCTCACCTCGTTCTGCAAGCAGTACGGGAAGTACGGCAGGCTCTCCGAGAAGCAGATGGCAATCCTCTTCAAGAAGATTGGCAAGTATGCCGGACAACTCACCCGCCAAGCCATAGACAAAGGCTTGTATGTGAAGGAAGACGGTGTGTGGAAAGTGAGCAAACAGTAACACGGGTAACGGGGGTGGCAACCCCACCCCCATCTGAAATCAAAAGAAATATTCTGAAATCATCTGAAATCAAAAGAAAATGGAAACAGTTTACACAACATACGGCTCAATAGACATCTACAAGGATAACCGCTCCTTCTACATCAAGTGCAGGAACAACAAGGGTGAGGAAAGCAAGATACGCTCAAAGAGTGTCGCCGCCCTGAAAGCAAAGATAACACGCTCGTTCAGATACGACGACCTGAAGCACAACGGTGAGTACGTCTACATATATTTCTAAAACAACCCACCAAGAATAATTTGATATTTCGAAAAAAAATAGTATCTTTACAAATATGAAGACCGTCGACACAAACGAACTCATTGCCATAGAGGAGGTGATTTTCGACCTTGAAAGACACCTCGAACTCTATGGGGAGGATATGGAGAAGGATTGCTTCGAGGAAATGAGTGCAACACTCAAAACATTGAAGGGAATCACATCCAAACCGGACTTTGTTCCGGAGGTCAAGTATGTCGAGGTTGAGAAACCCGTGGAGAAAAATCTCAACGAGGATGAAATCAAAGACCGTATAAAACTCGCCGAGAAGTACGGCCGTGAGTGTATCAACCCCAATTTCAAATACTGTGTCTTCTCTACCGGTTGGAAAGAGGAACTCTACCTCACGGACGACATCGGAGATGCAATGGAGAAAGCGGCCGCCCTTTCGAAAAGTGTGGGTGAATTCTTCACCGTGTATGAAATCCGGCAGGCGAGTGACGGCACTTACCGAACCTACTCGGAAAGCACTTGGGTGGACGGACACCTGCTTCACGAAGAGCACGACGAGTTCCTCCACTACGACTTCCTTTCCCAGATGGCACAGAAAATAATTAAAATGTAATCAACTGAAATTATATGATATACAAAGGAAAACAAATAGACGACCGTATCTACGTGTCAAGGGAGGAGAAGCTCTCGGAACTTTGCAGCAACTGTGAGGAGTTCGACGTTTCTGAAATCGACAGATGGATGAAAGCCGTCATTCAGAAGTCCAAAGAACTCAAACAAAAGGGTGTTGCTTTCAAGGATGTACAACTCCAGATATCCGCTGACGGATGGCACTACAACCCAAACGGAGCAGATGATGAGTCATATATGAACATCAGCATCACTTGGATGGAGATGGAAACCGACCAAGAGAGGGAGAGCAGGATTGAAAAGAAAAAGAAATGGATTGACCAAGAGATAGAGACCGAGAAGAGGGCAGCGGAAGCAAAGGACGCCGCCAAGAAACGTGAGATTGAAAACGCCATCAGAACCCTTGAAAACAGTGGGTATAAAATAACCGGCAAGAAATGAATCATAAAGACAGACAAAAAACCGATTTCGAAAAGCATTTAAACTTATGGAAAGCAAGATAAACCCGAAGGACTTCGAGGGAGTGAACCCTATGAAGCAAGGAACTTGGCACGACGATATGGTGCATTACGACTTCACGGTGTACTGGTATCTCCATATGGGAGAGGAGGAACACAACGAGGAAGGCAAAACAATAAAGGGTTTCAACTTCGACCCGTTCATTACAGACAAAGACGGAAACAAGATACACTACCAACGTCCCCTTTGCTGGTCTCTGGAAGACAAGCAGAACTTCATCGAGTCAATCTATCTCGGACTCAACTGTGGTGTGTGTGTCTTGAAGATGAACAACACAGAGCAGATGTTCGAATCCGGTGCAGAGTTTGATGTCATCGACGGAAAGCAGAGAATCCACACTCTCATCGAGTTCTACAACAACGAGTTCCCCGATATGCACGGTAACTACTACCGTGACTTCAGCAAGGTTGCCAAATTTCTCTTCGGAAATCTTCCTGCTATGGATATGTGGATGCTCCGTGAGAATGCCACCGATGAGAAAATCAAGAAATCTTTCCTCAATGTGAATTTCACCGGTGTCCCTATGAGCAAGGAACACATCGAGTTTGTACAATCAATTAATGTTTAAGATATGGAAAAGACGGTTGAAGACGTTAAGAAAGTTGTCAACCCACTCACCGAAGAGCAGCAGCAACTGTTGAAGGACACCCTGAACCACGGATGTTGGGGTGACGGTGACTACGAGTTTCTCAAAGAATCACCCGCCGAAGGCGAGGACCCCTTTGAGACCGACGGTATGATGGGTTACTGCACCAACGATGCAAAGAATGCCGGTCACTTCGAGGGACGTAAAATTTCTGCAATGTTCAGAAGCATCTACAGGAAGCTCTGCCCCGAACAGAAGAATCAGATTGGCAAGGTGCTGTCCCACTGCCGTGACTGGTGGGGTGACGGCACCGGCGATATGCTCTTCATCAGAGAAAGTTGGTACAAAGCGTTCGAGGACTGGGCTAAACAGTGAGAATATGGACAGTATAGAGAAAATGATACTTGAGGACTACGGTGTGGTTGACCGGATTGGCAACTACCTCTACGAAGACGACCTCGTGGTGTTTGTTTGGGACGGAACAATCTTCACAGGCACTGTGGAACGAATTGTCGGCAAGTGGACGAAACAGTTCGATGAGAACTTCCCCTACGAGCTGGAGAATGTCGAGTGGAGGGAGATGAAGACTCTCCACGAGCGGGGTGTCGATATGCCGAATGAGGTTTGGTGCTTCATCGAATCACAGGATGTGCAAAGCAGGATATTCCTCAAAACAAACAAAGTGTTGAAAATCCAAAAAAGACAACAGTGATGCAAACAAAAGAAAAATGTGTTGACAAGAAATTTGCCAAGTTCCTGAAAGAAAAAGGATTCGACTGGACTACGGTGTTTATGTACAGCACCGAGGAAGGAGACGAACGTCTATACGACAGTTCTTTCTGCACGTTTATGAAGGAGACAATGAATTCCGACAGGTCGTTTATCGCCGCTCCAAGTTACTACACGGTTTTGGATTGGATGAAGGAGACGAAAGATATGTTCATCAGTATCGCCCCGTACAGCAACGATGAGGTTGACATACTCGAACTTCCTGCAGGTATAAAGTATCAGTGGAGCCTGTACTTCGACTCCACCGGTGACATCCGCCCCTACGAAGGTCGTGGCAGGACGGTCGAGGAGACGATAGAGGATGCAGTCACTCACTGCCTCACAGATGTAATCAACTGAAAAATAAAACAATATGACAGAACAAGAAATACAGCAGAGACGTGAAAACGTCAAAGAGGCTTACCGGATTCTGAAAGGCAACTCCTACTGGGAGACATTTGACCGTGCCTCGTTGAAGGATGTGCTTAAACTGTTCGGGACAATCAGCAGGAACTACTGGGGGACTGCAGACAACACAAACCCATACTATGCAATCATCAGATGTGTGACCCACGACTTCAACTGTATGCTCGGAAATTTATCCGACTCCATCAGACTTGCAAGTTTCAATGAGCGGTGGGAAGAATATATGGATACCGTGAATATGGTCTTGAAGACGTATATGGAAAACGTCGGTCATATGCTTGACGGTGATGAACCCGACGGTGATGTCGTCGGATACACGTTCAGCAAATCCAACGGTCTTTCGAAATTGCAGGCTTTCAAGGGTGAAAGCATCTACAAAGTTCTCTGCATCGTTGATACCCAAGAGAAGTACAACTCGGTTAAAGAGTATCTTAAAAAACACGCCGACCCCAACAAATCCAGCGGCCCAATTCAGGAGTGGGCAGCAAAAAGCTTGCAGGCACTCAACGAAGGCAAGGATGAGATTGGTGAATGTTGGAAAATAACACTGAAGTAAAATGGACCATAAATTTCTGGAAAATTCTAATGAACTGGTAATCAACCAGTTATGTGCCCGCCAGCCATTTGGTGTCAAGGTTTGGTGCAAGTGGTATATGTACCAGGCAAACGAACCCACCGTCGATACCGGCAGGCTTGCCTCCGTCGACACAACCAAGAAGACCATTTTGGTTGCCCGACAGACACAGATGACCAACTTTCCTGTGAACAGATGTGGTACCACCATCAAGCCGTACTTGAGAAGTCTGACCAAGATGACCGATTCAGAAGAGGAGGAGTATGACCGACTCTTCCCATACGATGCAGTCTTGAGTCCGATGAATATCGCCAAGATAACCGAGTGGTACTACCGGCACCACTTCGACTTCACGGGACTCATTGACAAGGGGCTTGCTCTCGAAGCACCGGACGGGCTTTATGACATCGAGGCTGATGAGTGCCGTAAGGAGATGTATGAGGAGGCTATGCAGGCAGTGGCGGATTCTTATATGAATGTATTCCACCGTAAATTTCGAAACCTCCCCGAACTGAAAGGAGCGGAACTTCACAACTTCAAGAATTTCCTCAACAAGTGCCAGCAAACGTTCGGACTCAAACACTCCGCCGCCTTTGAAAAACAGGAAGAACTTTTCGAAAATCTTGCATACCTGTTTGCCCTATGGGGAGCCAAGAATCTCAAACTCACCGAAGAAGAGGCTGTCACTCGGAAGAAGTTCTCTCGGAGTGAGAAGAAGCACCGTAACCCCGAACGGATTTATCCGGAGGGAACGAAGGTCGTCAAGTTCAGCGGGAAACCGTTCAAGAGCGGTGAGTACGTCAATACGGTAAAGGATGTCATCGAGCATCCGGATAAGATTGACAAGGATACCGGAAAGGGAGTTCCCGCCTACACGTTCGTTGAAGACGACTCCATTGTCGAATGTGCAAGATGCACCTATGCAGAAACAATACCTGTAAAATTATGAAGAAAGATTTTGTATCCAACGAAGTTGCAAAGCTTCTTAAAGCGGAGGGGTTTAACGAACCGTGTGTGATGGTCTATTCCACACAAGGCGACTTGTATGAGTGCTTCGAACTCTTCGGAGAGAAATATGGGAGGATGACCAACGCCGTCGTAATCTCAATAGTTGGGGAGCATAACGTTCAACCGGTCACTGCACCCACCATCCTGTCAGCAGTGAGATGGCTCGCCGAGAATCACCGGATTTTTCTGGACACCAATATGGTCGTCACCACAGCAGGTGAAATAAAATACGACTATACTATCTACGAAGGAGAGATGATGGTCGAGAATTCTTTAACCAATCTTTTCGAAAATCGGGAAGCGGCATATGATGCTGCACTTCAACATATATTAAAAGATTTACTATAATATATTTTGATATTTGAAAAAAAGATAGTATCTTTGCAATATGAAAACAAATGACATAGCAATCACCGACGGTAAGTTCGAGTACAACAACAAGACTTACGACTGCAAGCACATCATCAAGCGGGATAAGAAGAATATCCTCCGTGAAGCCGACGAGAGTCACAAGGATTCGTTCGACAAACTCTACGACAGGAACACATTGGTGCCCATCAAGTGCAGAGCCTACCTCGACACCGCCGACAACATCTCGTGTGTGATGGTAATCTACAAGGTGGATTATCGTGAGGGGAATTCGGCAAGACTTGCCTGTGGTGACTATTATCCTGTTTGGGACGATGTGACGACCATCTACCCCCATCCGTATCAAAGCAGCATCTGCTGGTAAACTGAAATCAAATGAAACCGACTGAAATCATCAGAATATTGAAGGAAGCGGCCAACATCGACATCGAGTACAAGGATGGGATGTGGAACGGTTACGGCTCTATCATCAGGTGTCCGGAGTGCAAGAATATGACATTCCACGACTACTGCACCCAGCATTATCCCGCCAAGAAAGCCTTGTTGGAGAATCTGCCTTGGACGAAGGTCGTCGAGCAGCCCAGATGTCCCCGACCCGATGAGTATCCTTCGGAAGACGGAGACTACATAGTGATGCTGGACTGTGATGAACACGCCGTCCTCACGAACTCCTTCAGGAACGGCCGTTGGACGGTGTATGACAGAACCCACGTCAAGTGGTGGATGCCCATCAGTGTCATTGAAGACCAGTTTGAATACGACAGTGTAAAGCATCTGGAAGAAACGGCTGAAGCCCGCTTTATGCCGAAACAACATTAAAAAAAAAATAAAAATTTTTTTGATATTTGAAAAAAAGATAGTATCTTTGCAATATGAAAGGATGAGAGGTAAAGAATCATACAGCAACCCTTTTCAAAAAATTCCGACTGTCACTCAGAAAATATGAAAAGATTCTTGTCTCAAACTTTCGAAAAAAGCAATTATTAACGAACTAAAAGTAAAGAAAAATGTCAACATCAGACAACAGCAAAGCAACAGCATCTGCATCCGGAATCGGATTCGCCGGTCTTCTGACCATCGCCTTCATCGTTCTCAAGCTCTGTCACGTCATCGACTGGAGCTGGTTGTGGGTTTTGTCCCCACTGTGGATTAGTGCAGGTCTCGTAATCCTCATCATCATCGCCCTAATCGTGTTCGTGGGCATCCTGAATCGATGAACCAAAAAATTCCAAAAAAAATGAGACAGAAGAAAATCAACCTGAAAGAATTGGCGGGTGAAGTTCTCGGAAACCTGCAGGAAAATGCAACCGACATCTTTTCGAAATATTCCATCATCTCTACAAGGAGTGTGGGTGACACCGTTCAGAACTATCTCGGAGAAAAGTGCTTTCCGGAACTCTTGAAGAAATACGGCATAACAGATGTCGTGAATCACACAGGAAACAAGGACTTCGCCGACATCACATTCACTCACCGTGGAATCGAGTATGTCATCGATGTCAAGACACAAAGAGAGAACACCGACTTCAATATGCCCAACATCACCTCACTTGAGAGTATCGGAAAATTCTATGCAGGCAAAAACAAGGTCTTTCTTGTTCTGATGGTTCGATACACTGTGAACGACGGCAAGGTGGAATACAACGAGTGCTTCATACAGCCCATCGAGAAAATCTCTTGGAAGAGTCTCATCATATCCGGACTCGGAAATGGCCAGATTCAAATCAAGAATGCCAACAACATCGAGTTCAGCAAGTCGTCACGTGAAGACTGGATGGGGACCCTCTACAACAAGCAGATGGAGTTCTACGACAAACAGATTAACAAATGGCTGAAGAAGAAAACCGCCCTGTTTGAATCCCGTATGGATTAAGCCAAATGAAATCAAATGAAATCAAAAACATTCAAAAACAATAAGTTAAACTTTCAAAAACAAAAACAAAAATGAGTATTTCAAGTAGTTTTCAAAAGCTGACCACTCTTGGTCGAATCTGTGTTATTGTCCTCATCGTCGGCATTCTCGGCGGCGGCGTATGGCTCGCCAAGGACAAACTCAATCTCAATTTCGGAAGCGGCGACGACGGTAAGTATGATGCCGTCCTGCTCGTTGACACCTACACCGGTTGGTCGCCCATCGTCTGGGGCAACGGCGGCAAGGAAGGAAGCAAGGAGTCCGAATTCTACAAACGTTTCGGTGTCCGCCTCAAGGTAATCCAGATGGATGACTTCGATGGAGCAACCGCCTACTTCAAGGAGCACAAGAACGCCCTCCGATTCTGCACCCTCGACTCGTATCCCGTGGAGGCAAGTCAGTCCGGCACTATGACCGACGCCCGCTACTTCGTCATCCACAATTTCTCCGCCGGTGCCGATGCCATCGTAGCCACCAAGAACATCAAGACAGTGGCTGACCTGAAGGGTAAGAAAATCGTATGCTCGGAAGGTACTGCATCCCACTCATTGCTCCTCAATACGCTCGATGCCGCTGGACTCACCGGAAAGGATGTGCAGATTATCACGACCGGATACGGTGCTGATGTCGCCACCGCCTTCAAAGCCGGTACCGCTGATGCAGCCGTGGTCTTCTGTCCCGATGACGACGCCTGTATCAAGGATGGTCCTGCCGGTACCCACGTGCTCGTAAGCACCAAGCAGATTAACACCCTGGTGACCGACGGTTTCCTCGCCCACGAAGAGTGGCTCGCCAAGAATCCCGAAAAAGCCAAGAAGATTGCTGAGGCATTGCTCTGGGCAAATTCCGAGATGAACAACCCCAATACCTATAAGGAAATCTGCCACGTATTCGCCCAAGAGTTCGACATTCCGGAGGAAGATGTTCTGACGGTCGGTGAGAAGATTAACTTCGCCACACTGGATGACAACATCAACTGGTTCGGTCTGAACACCTCCTACAAGGGCATCACCGGAGAGAGCCTCTACACCAAGATGAGTCAGGTGTACGGTGGCATCGGGCTTGCAAAGGCAACCCTGCCGTGGCGTAAGGTATCCGAGACTGCAATCGTCGAATCTATGATGGCAAGCAACGAGATTGGCAATGACCAGAGTGCAAAGGGTACCGCTATGAGAAAGTTCGCCGCCCCGACCCAGAAGATTAAGGAGACCGAATCCTTCTCTGATAAGGAAGTCATCATCGAGTTCCCCGTCGATGGAAGTCGTCTCGACGCCGATGCAGAGGCAATCATTGACCGTGAGTTCCTCCCCATCATCAAGCAGTTCAACAACACCTACGTCCGAATCGAGGGTAATACCGATAACACCGGCAACTACCAGCACAATATGGAACTGTCGAAATCCCGTGCCCAGAGTGTCGCCAACTACCTCATCCGTCAGGGTGTCGATAAGAACAGACTCATTGTCGAGGGCAACGGTCCCAAGAATGCAATCGCCGACGGTGTGGTTGGAAGCAACCAAGCCTACCGTACCACCTCAATGAAGCTGGTTCAGGATTAACGAAACTTCAGTCGTCATAATAATTGCAAGGAGGAGGGGGGTCGAATGAAAGACCTCCCTTTTCTTTTCAACATCTGAAATCAAATTATGAAATACTTCCAACCAAACGGTGAAATTTCGAAAAAGGAAGCAAGCGTGATAGGCATAATCGGTGCAGTTTTGCTCATAAT
>Ga0326513_10001833_pt1 | contig 16038 bp, 14 predicted proteins | sample 2_2465_0518_D_FD_203654 | JGI IMG/M metagenome (GOLD analysis project Ga0326513, IMG submission 203654) | Bovine rumen microbial communities from UC Davis, California, United States - 2_2465_0518 | ecosystem: Host-associated > Mammals > Digestive system > Stomach > Rumen | place: USA... | reverse complement strand
AGAAATCTTGATGCTGAGCGCTGAGATAGAGTAGCATTATGTAAAGATACTGTTAGAATATATATTATAATTCAAGATAGTATGGATTCTAATGATGATTGACATGAAGTAGTAAATACTAAAATACTTGTATATGAAGATGAATTAAAATATCGACATCGATGGTATTTATGTAATGTTGATATTAGATGATATCATTGATGAGAATGGTTTTGAAGATGACTATGGTTAACAGAATGAGATAAAGATAATTGAAAATTCTTTAAACAAATAATATCATTAACATTCTGAGATACATCTTGGTTCACACGAAAAGAATTATTATGGATAAAAGCTGCAGTATGATATCATTCTAAAATATCTAAAAATACTGTATTGTCTATACGTACAGATTGATGATGATTCTCGAAAACAATTAAAATGGATACATTACATAAAGTATCCTATATACAAGCAATAAATACATTATCATGATCATGAAAAACTGATATAGATAATTTACAGACTTTATATCGTGCTATGCCTATTGGTATATGAATATATGCATGAAATTGAGTATGATTAATAAAAGACATATATAGAACAGCAAGAAAAGAATTTGATTCATATTGTAATTATGAAGATGTAGATCCTGCATACTACATAAACACATGTTGTGATCCTAAGCCAGGTAGCGAACCATCTGACAATGGATGTACTATGAAAGCACCTGATGCTGATAAAGAAAATTTCAGAAGTGATAGATTCCAATACCATTATAATGTAGCAAAATTCGCCACATTACCTATTGATGTATGACAACAATGACAAAATTTCTATATAGAATTAGTTGCAAATAATTGAGATTCTATAGAATTTTTATGATTCATGATATGACGAATGTTCATGGATAATAACTTTGATTCTATTGCTAATAAACCATTCTATGACACAACACCAAAAGATAGTTTACCTTGAATGATTTGAAAATAAAAATAAAATTAATTGTTAATTTTAATTATTAATTTACGAGACCATGGACGAAATTAAAAGTGTAATTCAAGAATTACCAAAAGAGGATATTTTAATCCTAAAAACTCTTTATAATCCAGAAGTTGCAAAAGGTCAATTATCTGAAGATTGACAAAGAGTATCAAATCTTCTTGAATGATTATCTGCTGAAGAACAGCAAGAAGCAGTTAATGTTGAAGCTGCTGAACCAGAAGTTCAACCAGAACCTGAACAGTCTGACTCTCAATTAGCACCTGAAGCTGAATGACAATCTGAATCAAATATACCTGAATGAACTACAAATGTATGATCATTAGAAGACTATTTAATTTAATAATATGTTATTATAATGGCTGATATATTAATAGATACATTAGCGACAAATCCATATGAAACTATTGTAGCTGATACGACAACGAGAATAAGCTGACTCGATGCTCAAATAGCAGATGCTATAAGCGCAATAAGTTCATTAGAAAAATCAAATCCAACAAGTGCAAACCTTCCTAAATTAAGAGAAAGATTGGCTGAGCTACAAGCTAAAAGAAGTTCATTAGTTGAACAAAATAATTCTGCTAAAAGCTTAATGATGTCATTCAATTCTAATGCACATGATATAACTACATTAGCATGAATAAATCAATTGAAACAAGAAGAACTTCAAAAGGCTCAAGCTGAATCAGATAAATCTTATAAGCAAATGTATGAAGATACTAAAAGGCTTTGAACTAATTATCTTAATGCTTCTAGGAATGCAACTGCTAGTGAGAATGCAATTATCAATTCTAACGCTTGAAGATATTGAGCATCTGTTCAATCTACAGCTGAAACAAGAGCTAGGAATTATCTTAATAATGCTGCTCAATGAGCTGAGATAGCTAATAATAATCAACAACAACTTAATGCTATTGAAGAATGAAGATTGAATGCTAATGCATGATATGTTCAATTATCTCAATCTAATGCTGATAATTATCTTAGACAACAAGTTATGAATGATTGGCAGTCTGCTGAAAGTCAAAAAGATAGAGATTTACAAAAATCAATATCATCATCTAAATCTTCTTCTGATCCAAACAAAAAATATACTTATAAAGATGTTGAATGAGTACTCAGTGAATATGCTGAAAAGCTTAAAAAAAGTTTCTGATATGATAATATGAGTGATGAAGAAAAGAAAGAGTTTGAAATAAGAATTTGAATTAGAAAGCCAGATGAAGAAAATACTGATGAAACAAAATAACTTTATACTATAATATTAACGAAACATGTGAAGCTGTATAAGATGCTGATGATGTACTTGTAATTGATCTTGTACATGTACACCTCAAGAAATAAGACAACGAAAAATAGATCATTGATACAAAGTAAATCCTGAAACAGGAACTATGGATCCTAAAGCAATGTGAAAAGAAATTTGGGATCTGAACAAAAAAGATTACGAAGGCCTAGCTGAAGATGATGCTATTGCACTATTCTTTAAACAGACTGGTAAAGTAGCTATATCACAGGCTGAGTTAAATAAACTTTTAATTCTTACTAAAAGAAATCAAAATGAGTCTAGCAAGTAAACTATTATGATGAGCTGCATGAATGTGAGCAAAACTCTGAGCAGCTACAAAGAAAAAATTACAGCCTGGAAAGGCATACAGAATTTGAAAATCAGTTTGAAAAGCTGCTTCTACAGCTTGAAAACTTATGAAAAAAGCTGCATCATGCCAAGCATGTGCTGGTAAATAATTTATATCATATCCACCACTGTTATGAGATATTGATGAGATAAAATAAAACTCGTCACTGATGGATTGGCTCTTGGTGATAATATACAAGTATTATGATTTGATACTTGTTGATTTGCTTTAATATGAAAATGGACTAATGAATATGGAACTAAATGAGATCCATTAAATTCTTCTGAAACTCCATGCTGGAGTGAATGAAATTGTCCTAATTGTCAACCAAAGATTAATAATATTAAAGAATTACCTTGATGGCCAAATCCATGTAATGACTGAGATGCTTTTATTATGATGTCAAGAACATGAACATTAAAAGCTCTTTGTAAAACTGCCTTTGAAGATCAAGACAGAAAAGTAGCAACTAGCGCATGAGACGAAGAACCTTGATATTTAGCACAAAAAATAAAAGCTTGTGATCCAGATTGACCTATATCAATAGAAGAAAAGGTTGAATGAAATTATCACACATTATGTGTATGATTCGATCCTTCAAAATGATATGGTAAAATAATCAATCTTACAGACTGACCATGACAATATCCTACAACACAATGAGTGCTTGTTTGAGATAATGAATGATGGGATTGGGTTGAACCGTCTGATGCTTGTAATAATGCAAGATATCAATACTTAGCGTATGATATGAAAACTAATAAAATGATCATGACTTGTGATAGAGTAACAAGTTTAGCTTCATGGACATTCCAATGATGATATCTTAAAATAGATACAGATACTTGGACTAAATTGAGGTTAACAAACAATTCTACTACAAGTTGAAATCTTGTATGATGAGATCATATATTTAAGTCTACTGATGATATTAAAATTTGAACTTGAGAATATTTGTTTGAAATAACAACTCCATGAGTATATACAATCACTGCTAACTGTACTATGCATAATAAATCAGAAGCATGAGTACAGGCTATTAGATGATGATTGTTTATCTTGGAATGAGCAAATACAACCCCATATGATACATGAGATGCAAAATTCGATTGAAGAAAATATACTAAATATATAACCGATGAACCTATGTGAAGCATATGAGCTGAACAAAATCTTGAATTATCTATTATGTCATTCAATACAGTATATATTCAAGCTTTCCCTAATGCATCAGTAAAAGAACCAGTAAAAGTTTGATTTGCTGTATCTATAGATACAAATCTACATGATGCTAAAATGAGTCCTTCACAAGAAGAAGAATTAGCATCAGATAAAATAGAGATCTGATTTACAGACTGAACGCCAGCTATGTGACCTAAGACTGTTATAAGCTGTGTTAGAAACTGAGATGTTCCTTCTTCTTTCAAAGAAAGGTAAAAAAAATATAATAATTATAGCATTTATTTTAAATTCTAACCAACAAAAAAAATGTTTGGAGAAAATGCATCATTTATAAAAACCGTTGAAATAGACGATAGTATCTTTCAATGTAATCCAGAGTGTGCTGAAAAATATTTACTTCAATTAGAATGGAGTAGAGATAATGAAGCATGGCAATGGAGAGTTCTAAAAAAATCTGACGTTCTCACGTCAAGCAATTCTAATAATTCTGCGGCAACAAATAATGCTGCATCTGCATGATTGTCTGCTGAAGATGAAAAAAGAATTGCTGATCTTGAATGATTAGTAGAATCACTTCAATCTCAATTAGAAGCTTTACAACAATCTAGTGTTGAACCATCTCCAGAAGCTCCTACTGAAGAACCAGGAGAATAATTTTATATCGATAAATAAATAACAATGTTCGGATTATGGAATGAATTATTTGGATTCCCTATCGACAATTGTAGCTATGAATCTATTGAATGTAATAAAACCTATATTCCATTATTAAACTGGGATAAGGATAATGAGTATATGTGGACATTGGTAGAACCATATGGAGAATGAACTCTTGATGCTGCTAATATCACATTCAATACTAAGAACATTCAAAACTGGCCAGCTGAAATAACTAGAGTTGATGAAGCTTTAAATCATTTAGCTCAAGCTGTAAAAGATTCATATTCTACTTTACAGAGTTTTAAATTCGCTCTTGATGAAGATGGAGAGAGTCTAAAATGAACTATTACTTATCTCGATGATAAATGAGATGAGTATTCTAAAGAAGCTACAATTAATCTAAAAGATATCATTGAATGATTTGATGAATTAAATCTTAAAGATGTTACTGTAGAATCTTTGGAAGTAACTTGAGATGCTGTATTCAAATGAGCAACTTCATTTGAATGAGATATGGAATTTAAATGAGATCTAACTATTGACTGAAAATTAACTGCTGAAGATTCTGAAATTAAGAATTTAACAGTTACTGAAAATTTAGATTCTCAATGAGCTACTAAAGTAAATACAATTAATTCTACAGGTAAAGCTACATTGAATTCATTAGAAGTTCAAGGTAATACCGTATTAGATTGAACTCTTGAAGTAAAAGAAGCTACTACTCTTGATAAAACTATGAGAGTAAAATGAACTTCTAAATTTGATCATTCAGTAACTATGGAAGAAGATGCTGATATTAAATGAAATTTACATGTTCGCTGAGCATGAACATTTGATCATAGTGTTAGTGTAGCTCAAGACTTAAATGTTAACTGAACTACTAACTCATGAACAATTAATGCTACAAATGGAACATTCCAAAACTTAACAATTAATGGAACTCTATCATTAGGTAATAACGCTTCTGCTCCTCAATTTATTCTTCAAAAAGAAAAATGAGCAGCTAATTGAGTTTGTCCTTTATGAGCTGATGGAAAAGTACCTCAACAATATCTTCCTGATTATTTGCCTACATGCTCTATTCATGTATGAACATGAAAGTTTACTTGATCTAATACATGTGTTATTGAAGATAACTTAATAAAATCTAATAGTTATGTAAATATATCTAACTATGAAGATATCATCTGAGATCTTACAGAAACAATTAATGATTGATGAATCATAGTTAAATCAAACTTCGCTGAAGAGATTTGATCATTTAGATATATCTGTGCTACTCCTTTATATTAATAATCTCTTTAACTCATGGCTAGACTTACTCAAAATTATTATGCCGACGAAGTCTACCTTGACAAAAGAAATCGTGTCATAACACTAAAACCTGAGTGGATAGAGAAATTAGAGAAGCTAGATAATATACCTAATGTTATAAATAATCTTAATTCTACTTCAAAAACAGATGCTCTATCAGCTAATATGTGAAGAGTATTAAAAGAATTGATTGATCAATGATGAGGTTGATGATGATGATGATGATGCGATTTCTCAGATAAAGTTATGATGCAACCTGAATATGATAGACTTCCTGATTCAAAATACACAGATGGTCAATTATATCTAATATTTACCGAAAAGCGTGTATAATCTTTTATCGTTATATTTATTTTAACCATGGCAGTAGTAAAAACTCTTGATACTTTATATGTAAATGGTGTGGCATATAAAGTAGCTCACGATTCAACTATCCAACTTCAAGTTAACTGAACAGCGGTTACTTGATGATCTTTTACACTTAATCAAGATAGCGATGAAACTATTAATATCGTTATCGATAAAACAGCTGTTGGTCTATGAAATGTAGACAATACTTCAGATGCTAATAAGCCTGTATCAACTGCAACTCAAACTGCATTAGATGCTAAACAAGATGAGTTAACAGCTGGTGCTAATATCACAATTACTGAAGATCAACAAACTTGAGAATTAGTAATTGCTGCAGTAGATACTACTTATGATGAAGTAACTAAATCAGCTATGGATACAGGTACTTCAGAAACAGCATGAGTTGTTTCAGCTAAATCTATCGCTGATTATGTATCATGAAGAATTGCTGGTGTATATAGAGTAAAATGATCTGTTCAAGACTATTCAGATTTAGCAAACATTCAAAATCCATTAGTTTGAGATGTATATAATGTTGTAAATTGATTTACAAAAGATTGACAATCATATCCTGCTGGAACTAATGTTGTATACTATGAAACAACAACTCCAGGTACTTATGATTGGGATCCTATGGGATGAACTATCGATTTAAGTCCATTCTTCAATAAAACTCTTGATGATTCTGATGACATCACTGAAGGTTCAACTCACTTATTTATGACTCAAGCTGAAAGAACTAACTTATGAAATCAGAGTTGAGTTAACACTGGTGATCAATCTGCTTCAGATTTCGATATTAAAGATTTAGCAGACTCTACAAATTTGAAAGATGCTTGGTCTGGAAAACAAGATGCATTCTATCAAACTGCAGCTTCAGCTCCAGCAACAGCTAATGAATGAGATCAATACTATAATACAACTGATGGTAAAGTATATGTATTTGATTGAACTGATTGGAAAGCGGTTGATGAAGATGCTAAAGCAGCATGGTGAAATATCTCTGGAACATTAGCTGATCAAACAGATTTACAAGATGCATTAGATGCTAAGCTTGATGCAACTGATCTTGGTAATGCTACAATTACAGTTAATACAATTGACTTAGATTGAGATGGAACTCACACTGAAGGATCATTCACAACTAACCAATCTTCTAATGGAACAATTAATGTTAGAAGTTCTGTTATAGTTGAATCTTCTGATTATGCCGATCTTCCAAGCACAAAAGAATCTGACAATAACTTCTACTTCACTTTTACTGAAAAAACTGTTAGCTAATGACTATAATAAAAGAACTTAATGCTCTACATGTAAATTGAGAAGAGTATAAGTTCCCAGCAGGCGAGTGAGACATGAAATACGCAGATTTCTCACTCGTCGAGAAAACTGGTGCAACTGTCACACTCGACCTTTTTTCTTATGTAGAACCATCTGCAAACTTTACCGTTAATGCTCCTTCTGAGATAAAAGAAGGACAGATGTATATATTAAGAGTTGTCACATGAGCAACTCCATATACAATGACATTGTGAACATGAATTACTAATCCATATAGTGAAAGCACTACTCTCGTAGCCAACACTGTACATCAGTTTGGTTTTCTTGCTATTGATTGAAATCTTGAATTACAACCTAGTGTAACTCAATCTTGATGATGAGAATGGTGAACAATTACTTGAACGCTTAGCGATCAAACAGATCTTCAAACTGCATTAAATGCTAAAGCTAATGCTAGTGATATGAATACTAAGACATTTGCTATTGGATCATTAACTGTTGCAGAATTACAGCCAGTTATGGATTTTTATGCAAATTGATGATATCCTATAATATATTATTATGATTCGTTAACTACATATCCTAGACGTAGATGATATTATACTTTAGCATATCCGCCAAGTAGTTCTAGTGCAACTTTTGTATGAACAATGTTTAATGCTAATACATTTTCATCTGGTTGATATTGACAATCTACTTCAACGTCTTATATCAGTATTAGTCTTTCTGATTGAACAGTTACATCTGCTTCATTTCAAAATTTATCTTTTATACATTATTTAAGTACAAGTGAGACAAATTCACAATATACTCCAACTAATGATTATGATCCTGCAACTAAAAAATATGTAGATGATAATGTTGCATATGTTTGAAGCTCTGCACCTAGTTCTCCTTCTGAAGGAAGGCTTTGGTACGATACTACAAATGATGTATTAAAATCATATGATGGTACTAACTGGAATGAATGTTGAGGTTGAGTAAATAAATCTTGGGTTACTAAAACTGTATCAAGTTGAGAAATAGAACTTGGTATCAGAACATTAGTAAATGATCCTAGTGCTAACTTCACATTAACAAAACCAGCAACATTAATTGATTGAGAAGAATATGCTATAAGAATTAATAGTTGATCTACAGCTAGAACTATGACTTTATGAGCTGGATTCACAAATCCATGGAATGTTAATTTATCATTAAATGCTCAAGCTACAGATCAATTTGTATTCTTAGCAATTAATAATACTTTAGAATTACAGCCTTTAATTACTATCTCATAATATAAATGGATACATTAAAGAACTTTAACAGATACTGAACTGTAACTTTCAATTATGAATATTATGAAAATGGTATACAAGTTCCACCAGATCCTGGTGTACCTACTACTACATCTCAAGATTATCCATATTGAGCTCAACCATCATATCCACAAGATCCTGCTAATTTTATTAAGCCATGAGAACCATGGTCTGATATAATTAAGACACCTCTTGCTCCAGTATCATGAAATGCTACATATACTATAAAATATTATTATACTTCTGAAATAGTTATTGCATACTTCTCTTATGATTGAACCTTTGATCCTGCAGCTCCATATGTTTCACGAGATCCTAATTGATATTTATTATTAAAGAATATTTGACAAGTTTCATATGGTTGTGAACAACTTTGTATAGAAGACACTGATTTTGGCGTTCCACCATTAAATTATATAAATCAAAAATACTCAACAAATTATCAACCTTGAATAATGACAGAAGAATTACGTGCTATTATAAGAAAAGAATGATGAGATTCAGTTTATTGTCCTTGATTAACATCTATTCCATGATGAAAAATTGATTCACAAGCACCTGATCCATCAATGTTTGAACAAGTAACATATTGATCATGGGATAATTATTGATCTAGTATTTTAACATCTAGTGATATGGAGATAATAAAATCTACTTTCACACAAGTTAATATACGATGGCTTAATTGATCTACTCCTGTTAAATTTTCAGATGTTCAATGACGAACATGAATATTCTCATCTTTATTTAGTTATAGCTATGCAGTTCCATATATTATACGTGATCAAAATCAATGATATCAATCAATGATTAAAAATCCAGCATGATGGATTGCAGCTGATTATAGCAATACACCAACTTGTCTTGTTACTGATGGTAATCAATTAATTAGGGATCGTTTACAGATAATTTATAATAGTTCTACAGATCGACAAGTTCAATATTGATTCATCCGTCTAAAAGATCCTAGCAGATGTATTTATACTTCTTAATCAACTACTAATGAGAACGTTGAAAAACTTTAATAGAATATGACCAGAACCAACTCCATACCCTACATGATTCTCTAGTACTATGATAAACGTTCCAGCAAAATCTTCGATAGGGTGTTTATCAAATACATATTCAATATGAACTTGGTGACTCACAAATGGTAATGTTATTATAACAATGAATATAGAAAATGAACAATGAACTTGGCCATTTTGATGATATGTATTAGTATATGATACAAATTATACTTTACAAGATTCATGGTGTGTGAATATACCACAAATAAATATATATTGATCAAATAGTTATGTATGAAATTATAAAAATCTTTTTGAAAATTGAACATCATCTATAATAACCAATGAATTTGCATTTAATTCTATAGATTCATTTGTAAATATTTTATATTTACAAAATGAAAATACACGGACTCTTAATTTTAACAATTCTACTAATACTTATAAATTCTTAGATTATAATACATGAAATCAATTAGATAGTTTAAATGTACCTAAATGAACTGAATGATCTCAAACAGATGATCAATCTCCATCTATAATATATACATTAACAGATTGATCAAGATTTGTTCTACAATTATTATGATGAGCTAATTTGTCTACAATTAATTATTGAAATGTATATTTCGTTACTAAAGATTATAGAAAAAAATTAGCTAATTGACAAATGTTTAATTGTGTAACAAAATAATAAATGCCAACAACATATCAGAAGAAAATATATCCATCAACTTGGAAGCGATCATATACTCCACCAGCACAGTATTATGAAATGTCTTTTGATACATCTAGTCAATACATTACTAATACTATAACTCCATTTGATATAAAAGAAAATTCTACAGCTGTATATCAATCTGCTAATTCAAATGTAGTAACATTTACAGAAGATCTTGTAGATGTCCCTATTACAATGCTATTTGCTGACGAATGGACTTCTATTACTTGATGGAATGCTAATTCTACTCCAATGACTGCATGAACATCTATAACAATAACAGAAGATATCTTATTTACTCCAACAGTTGTGCATCAAATTATCCATAAAGACACGCAATGACCTTGTCCTAACTGATTCCATATTGGTACTAAAGATGAATGGCAAGCATTAATTGACGCATTAACAGCTCTATGAGCTTATGATGTGAATAATATTAAGACATATTTAAAAATTCCTGATGCATATTATCTTGCTAGAAATAAAGGTACTAAAGAGACTAAATATTGAACTATTAGAATGTGGACTTCAACAATGACTGCTAATAATGTTGCTTGGTGCTGGTGAATAGATGAAAAAGGTAAGTTTGTATTCCAAGAAGATAAACCTGGTAACGGTTTCTCTATTAGACCATTCAAAGATAATTCAGTAGCACCAGATAGTTCTTGGACATTAATAACTACTTGAATATATTGGAGTTCTACATTATGACTTATAAGTGTACAGAATGGTAATGCTTGGATTACTATGAGTGATAAGAACTTATGAGCAACTAATGTATTAGACAATTGATTGTTCTATCAGTTCTGAAACAATACTGGATATACTTATAATGCTACACCATATGTAACAAGTAAACCTACATTATCAGATAATTACTGACCAGGTAACTATTATACAGGTTCATTTGTTAGAGTATCTAGTGGAACAAACTGGTTCAACTGAACATGTAATAATATTTGGTGATGAGTAACTAATGGTACTTGGACTGATCCTATTTAATTTTACATAATAAACAAATTCTAAATATGTTTAGATGATCTGTTTGATTTAAAAAAATTCCGTCGCCTATTATTACAACCTATTCTCGTCGAGCTGGCTGAGACGATATGCGTAACTCTATTCGTCAACAACTTTCCAGTATGGATATAGATTCCTGGATGCTTGAATGAGCTCAAAAAATATCTACACAATGATGAGTAGAGATATTGCACGAATATCTAGTTTGATGACCGTGATATGATACGAATACGTGAGATGAAGTGTATGTAGTAGTGTTAGCTAACGCCAATAAGGATATCCTTTGAATAGCTTATAAATCAATAGAAGAATTATGAAGTGAGACATTCTACAATTTAAGAAACGCCTTTGAAATGGCAGAGACAGATATGACTGATGCTATCTGGAGTATGTGTATGTCTTGGTTCTTTACTACACTTACAGTATTAACTTCTCAATGAGTAACAACCATCAGTGATGGCAGTCAGAGTATCTTAATCAATACTACATCTCATGCTATGAAATACTGAACTAATTGATTATGGACAAATGATACAAGTACAGAATATACTATACTTCAAACAAATTGATGGTTACAAGATTGAACTTATACATATCAATGGATTAATCAAGATTGGATTAATGTGTCTAATAGTATAAAAGATAAAAGTAAAATCGTGTTAACAATTATATCTGATACAGATTGATGATATACTACAATATCTGATTGACAAAAAAGTATATCATATAATACATCAACTCAATGACTTAAATATAATGCTAAGTATTATGCAGAAGAACAAAATACTACTGCATTAAATTTACTTATTGAAGAATGACGACTTACTGATTGAACATATAATTATCCATTAGTATCTTCAACAGATATTAATAATTGGACAACTATAATAAATTCTGTAAAAGCTAGTTGAATATCAAATGCTACAATTACACATGATACAACAAACTGAGAAATTACTATTAGAAATGGAGATTATAGTATAACAATAGCAGATAAAAATCTATGAGCTACATCAGTTTATAATACTTGAGATACATTATCAGAAACTAATTGCGGTAAATACTATCAATGGTGAAACAATTATTGATTTGCTTGGTCTTGAACATTAACAGATACTTCTAATACAAAAGTAGACACAAGTGGCTATTGACCAAGTAATTATTATTCATCTAATATATTTATTAATTTATCTTGAGATTGGAGTAATCCATCAAACAATAATTTACGATGAAGTACAACTAACACAGAAGTTGCAAGACAATGACCTTGTCCTTCTTGATGGCATATACCTGACACAACAGAATGGGGTAATTTATTTAATTTTTATGATACTGTATTTTGATGATATACTCCAAGTTGGAGTTGATGAAAAACAGCATTCAAAATTCCTGATACCTGACGTCGTGAATCAGCATCTAGTACTAAGTCTCAATGAACAGAATGATATTATTGGACAACTTCATATCGCTTCTCTTGACAAGCTGATGCTGCATATTTCAGAAGTAGTCAACATTGAAGTATAAACAGTAATTATCGTACAAGTGCAATGTCAATTCGTCCATTCAAAAATACTACTCCATCTTCATAAATTGAAAAACATAAACAATTAAATATAATATCTTTAGTTTTATCTAATAATATATGGCAGATGTCTACAACCGCACAAAACTATTATGCTGATGGTAGGTCGCTAAAAAAGCTATATCGTGAGTTCACACTTGCTGACGATCTAATAGCTAAAATTAACGCAATTCCTAGGGTTATTGATAACCTTGAATCAGAATCAGCAACTGATGCACTCTCAGCTAATATGGGTAGAGTGCTTAAAGAAATGATTGACAACTTAGAAATTGAAGTTGACGATCATCTTGATATCAATTCTGAAAATCCAGTTCAGAATAAAGTTATCACTGAAGCTTTAACTTGATATGCTTTGCTTGGAGATGTTAATACAAAAACATTCTTCATGGACTGATCAAAGCTTCCATGAGATCCAGACAATATCGCTGTTGCCAATGAAGTTCTAAACTTTATGAACGACGGTGGTAAAGCATTAATAGATTATTGAGCTAATACTTATGTTGCTAATAAATATCCAACAGAATCATGAGATAGAAGATATGCATTCTATACTTTTGATACATTCAGTCTATCTAATGATAGCGTATTAGATGTAAAAGTATTACAATTTGTAATTGAATCATGAGCAGTAACTGATGTTACATTAACATCTAATAGTGTATTAACTATTGATTCATATCTTGATGCTGCTTCAAATAATCCAGTAGCGAATACTGCTATCGTTCTTGCATTAGCTGGTAAAGCTAATATATCTTATTCAGCTATAGAACCTCAAAATCCTACTGCTTGAGATCTATGGTTCAATTCTGAAACATGAGAAATAAAATACTACAATGGTGAAGACTTTGTTGCTATGTGATGAAGTGATATTACTGTAGATAATGCATTATCTCTTGAATCAGAAAATCCTGTTCAAAATAAAATTATTACTGCAGCTTTGAATAATCAAGCAAAGATTAAAGTTATTGATGTTAATTTTAATAGTACTCAAGAAGAAAGACAAATAAAAGCTCAAGAAATATGACAAGCATTCTTAGAAGGTTATTATATAATATTAAAAAATATTACAGAATGAGAATGATTTGCTCGTTATTTTGCTTTATGAAGAAATTATTATCGACCTGAAAATTCAACAGATCGTCAATTAACTTTTAATGAATTACGTGAAAAATGAAGTTCAGTTGATGAACAAACATGAATAAATACCATTACTGAAGAAACAATCTTTGCTATGCATAATAAAGATAATGATACATGGGATTACTGGAATTCACATATCACAACTAGCAAAACATTACCAGTTGAGCAAGCATGGGAATGACAAACAATAACTCCATTTATGCCTACTGAAGCTCATCAAGCTGCTTCTAAACAATATGTAGATAATGCTATAGCTGCAGCTGCTATAACTCCATGAACAATAGTTATTGATGATCATATGGATTCTGGTTCAGAAAATCCTGTTCAGAATAAAGTAGTAAAAGCTTATATAGATGCATTACAGTTAGATACTGCAAACGTAAAAGCATTTAAAATTGCTGATGATCAATCTGATATACAAACAGTTGCTGCTAATGCTTTAAACTGGTTCTATTCATGAAAGACTCCAGTCATCCAATATGAATGAATGACTTATATAATGTCTTATTGTAATGAACATGATTGAGAAACATGACCATACAGCTGACAAATGTTATTTGTATGAAATGAATCTAATGCTATTTCATTAAACAATGAAGCTACATTTAATACAGATAGAATAGTTGTAATAAACTTTGATAAAGATACTCACGCAATAACAGATGCTTCTGTATCATGATGACAAAATAACTTCTGATTTTTGTCACCTCACTATGATTATCCAGAACCATATACACCAGAATATGATTGATCTCCTGCTACTAAAAAATACGTAGATGATCATATGTCAGGTACTGCTAAATATACAGTAAAACAATGAAGTGCTACTAAATGAATAATTGATTTAACTTCTAATACTGATGCTACAATCCAATTGGATGCTCCAACATGAGTTGAAGTAGATGATCATTTGGATTGAACATCAGAAAATCCAGTTCAAAATAAAGTTATAAAGGAAGCTTTAGATCAAAAAATGGACAGAGGTTCAGTACCTACTCCAAATAACTGAAGATTAACAATCAATCAAGGTAATAATACTTGGACATTCACTGCTGATCAATCATGAAATACAACAGTTAATCTTGAGAATTCAGGATCTTCTGTAGTAAATGTTAGTAATACTGCGTATTGAACAGCTTGGAAAAACAAAACTAACACAGCTCCTTCACAGAATGCTGTATATGATGCCATTGAAAATGTTAAATCTACAATTAAAACTCCTTGAGATTGAGTATTAACATTAAAGCAATGAGCTAAAACATTATGAACATTCTCAGCTGATGCTAATCAAAATAAAACAATTAATATTGATAATTGAATTGCTTTCTTGGAAGAAGATACAAATCTTTGGGAACTAGAGCCAGGAACATATATGATATGAGATCCTACTGATCCAGATCCAGAAAGCTTTACTCCTATTAAATTACGTTGTAAAGGACACGATACAACAGATTGAGAATATAAATGAGTTCATTATTGTCTAGCTTATTATTGAGCAATGTTGTCAGTTCAATATCACTGAGATTGAACATGATCAGATCCAAGAAATTGAAATTATTATTATATAATTGATTGATGGTATCTTAACTATTGACGAGCTAATGCACAAAGATGAACATATCGTCAATTAACATTACACCAAACTGATCCATATCAATTATGAAAAGTATCTTGAGATTTATATCTTGATTTCCATGAATCAACAGCTTATTCTATGATATTAACTTGAGATGTTACAATTCATTTCTGAGATGTAGATGATAATCCAAACACATTCTGAGCAACTCAATGATATGTATTCTCACTATTAATTATGCAAGATGATGTTGGTTGACATAGAATAACATTTGATGAA
>Ga0326513_10001830_pt1 | contig 16056 bp, 31 predicted proteins | sample 2_2465_0518_D_FD_203654 | JGI IMG/M metagenome (GOLD analysis project Ga0326513, IMG submission 203654) | Bovine rumen microbial communities from UC Davis, California, United States - 2_2465_0518 | ecosystem: Host-associated > Mammals > Digestive system > Stomach > Rumen | place: USA... | reverse complement strand
GTGAGCGACGACTACGACGAGGAAGGCCGTTGCGACGACTGCGCCGAGCGGCACAGGAGAGAAATTGAAGAGGAGGATGACGAATAATGGCATGTCCAGGGAACTACCCAGATTTTATCTGGGACAAGAAGCGCGGCTTATGCCGAGCGTCGCATTGTGCCGATAAGGTTAGATACTACAAGGTTGAAGCCTTCGGCGTTGAGGAGTGCGAGCATATTGCGATGTGCCTGTCGCTGGTGTTCGCCGCCTATAAGAACCAGATTTTGAAAACGCGAGAGGCGTTTTTCCCAAATGAACAGGAGAACGAACAATGAGCGACAACGAACAGACGAACAAGAAGATAGAGACGGTGGCTGACATCCTTGAGGAGATGCGCGGCATGGGCAATTACCAGCGTTATAGCGGCGAACATGCCCATGCTCTCGCAGACCGCATAGAGGCGGCGTGGAAGCGGCAGGAGCAATGCTATCTTGACCAGATACGGGATGCCGTAAACATGATTGGCCATGAAAGATTCGTGAAGGAGCATCCGCCATCCGGCAACTCGGCGGCAAAGAAGCGCCGCAGGACAAAGACCTACGATCCGGCGAAAACTCTGCACGACTACTGGAGGGATCATTATGAGGTTTGAAAGAGGCAACGAGGCGGCGATGCGAGATGCTCTTTTAAACATTCAGGAGTATGCGGCGGCGATGGACGTTGATGATGGGAATGTGTTGGCGATATTAGATGCTTGTCGAGACGCCCTCTCCGCGCCCGCGAGGAACTGCGACGTGGGCACGGCGGAGGAGCAGACGAAAAGACTTCGAGAAAACTGCTTCAATAAGTATAAACCCAGTTGTAAAGGATGCAAATATATCACGGACTTGAAGAAGGAAAATTGTTGGCTAAAATGGGCTCAGATGCCCTACGAGGAGGAAGGAGGCGCGAAGTGAGAATTTCATACCGTGTCTGCGACATCTGCGGGCAGAAGTTGACTGATGGGTGCGTCATCGACGTTCGATTCCGCACAGTCAAGGACGGCAAGAACGCTCAGGCGCAACGGTGCATCGACATGTGCGACGGTTGCTTCAACGAAATCAAGAACCGCCTTGATGCGGTCGATGCAATGAAAGGAAAATGAAATGAAAACAGAAACAGGTTTGAATCCAGAAACAATCTCATCCATCGAGCGGCACTGTAATCACGCGAAAAAGAAGCACTCTGAAATGCGCAAGTTAAATCGAAACGAATGTGCCATTCTTCCACTTGTCCTCAAGGGCAAGTGGTACGATATGATTGCAAGTGGAAGAAAGACCGAAGAATACCGAGAGCATAAGCCGTACTGGGCAAAGCGAATCATGCGGTGGCTTTACGATCCACGAGAAATGCACGTTGTCCAGTTCTCTCGGGGATATCGCAAGGCCGATATGTTCTTCATTGGATGTGTTTCGTTCAATACTTACATTGGAGCAGAGCATCCTGAATGGTGAGAACCAGAAGCCCAGCATTATAAGATACACCTTCTTGAGCGCATTGTGCTGGAGGGTCGCCAGGAACTTGGCAAGCCAAAGAAAGGAGATACGAAGTGACCGGAAACTACGACTGCAAGTACGCGATTCCTCACGAACTGTCGGGCATCGGAACCGTATGCGGACTCTTCTGTAGCACCTGCAACGGCTACGGGAAGAGGTGCATCGGTTACAAGCGGCACGATACCATCTCGCGCAAGGCTCTTGAAGATGCTATCAAAGAGAAGAGAGAGAAGAAAGGAAAATCCAAATGACTGCCGAACGAGCGCACAGATACCATATCGTCATACGAACATTGCCCGGAGCGACGTTCATTGAGCGCGTAGGAACGAAGAAGGAGTGCATGGAATACGCGAACAGGGCTCCAAAGAAGTATCTGAAACTGTGCAGGATGATTCCTGTAATGATGTGGGACAAGAAAGGAAAAAGAAAATGACAGTGAAAGAACTGAAAGAGTTCATCGAGGAAATCCCGGACGACACTCTCGTCCATGTGATTTTCCGTGGCATTATCGACCAACAGCCGTCGATGAACGTCGATGACAAAATCCTGTATGTGGAGGGTATGTGAATGAAAATCGTAAACGGAAGAATCGCAGAGGCAACGCGAGATGAGATGTATGACTTATATCTCAAGATGGAATGGTACAGGGTCATGTCGTTCCAAGAATGGCTGAGCCGTTTCAAGGAGAACGGGACAAAGGTGACGGACGATGAGGAAAATGAACAATGAACAAGAGAAAATGGAAGAAGTCTTCTATAAAGGTTCGTGACATCCACGGCCTTATGGATTGCCTCTCTGCGTACAATGGAGTGTGGTGCGTTCTGTTTGGCAAGCATGGAAAATTCATAAACTCTTCATGGGTTTTGAGCCAACAATTGCGCGTTCTGGTCAACTACATCAGAGGAGGATATTTCTACTATCCAGAACGGACTGAGGAGGGCATGTGATATGCAAACTAACGACTGCCGCTGGCTTGACCGCAACTTCGGGACGGTCTGCCGAAACATGAAAACGCATCCAAACGTGATGCGGATGGACGACGGTACACAGGTGTTCTGCGAACCGTCATGCAAGCGTTGCGATGGATGCGGCTACGAGCCGATCACGCCGAATACGCCAGCATGGGACGATGACGGGGAGGACAACCCATGAACAAGTCCTACAACATGAACATCGACACGGGCGAGAAGACGTGGCTCACGCCGCCGTCTGTGCTTGTCGCATACTCCGAACAGGACTTTGCCCGTCTGCGCAACGCAGGGTTTGTAGGCGCGTTTTTGCGCGTCTCGTGAAAGGACTATGAAATGACATCGTTAAACCAACTCGCGACGCGCCTCCGCCTCAACGCCGACAGCATGGAACACGGCGAGGCCAAGCGCGACATACGCGCAAACGAAAGGATTGAAGAATGACAAGACCTACGAAAGTCCATTGCTTCTTCGAGCAGAGCGGAACCTTCAAGAACGAGTTCATCAAGATCGGCATACCCGCCGAGGACTACGACATTCAAAACGACTTCGGGGAGACAGACCATGTGATAGACTTGTTCGCGGAGATCGAGAATGGTTATGACGGCAAGCCGAGCGTATTCGACAGTATAGGTGGTGGCGACTTGATAATTGCGTTTTTCCCGTGCATTCATTTCTGCGATGCAAAAACATTATTCTTCCGTTGCCAACATATATCGCAAAGCGGATGGAGTCTTTCAAAGAAAATGGAGTGGAACATTCGCGAAGCGCACGAACGAGAAGAATTTTTCGTTTTGCTTATGAAGATGTTTTCAATCGTAGACTTAAAAAAACTACGGATGATTATGGAGAATCCATATAACACCAGCGGCATGACATATCTGGAAAACAATTTTATGGTTCCGACCTTGATAGACGGAAACAGGATGGAGCGTGGAGACTGGTTTGTAAAGCCTACAGGGTACTGGTTTGTAAATTGCGACCCGACAACTGGATGTTCGTTTCAAAAAGACAAAACGCAACGGATTATTATGAAGATGAAAAATGCACCGAGAAGAGGTTTGTGCTCCAAAGAGCGCTCCATGATTTCCCCCGACTACGCCCGAAACTTCATCGCGGACTTCATCCTCGGCAGGCCGCTCGGAGGAAGACCGCAACAGCAGGACTTGTTCGCACAGGAAGGAGAAAACAAATGCTAGTCAACATCGAGGGCGTCGCCCAGCCAGCAGACGCAAACGACATCCGCTCAATCGTGCCATACGTCTACACGTCCACGGACGACCGCGAAACACCGTCAGAGGTGCGCGACGCCAACCACGCGCGGGAGATCGTGCGCCGTCTTTGCATCCCAGAGTCAGTGTTCGTAGACGCGGAACCGCCGCGCGGCGACGGCTACGACCCAATGTGGATCGTGCAAATCTCTGTCCTCGGAACGCGACAGAAAATCACGCGCTATCGAACGGGCTACCACAAGTTCGACGGATGCCCTCTCGCCGCAATCGGCTACATGATGGACATTCACGCGGCCATTCGAAAGATTCTTAAAAGCTCCAGAAAGGAACTGGAGAAGGAACGCAACAAGAAGGAGAAGGACAGATGAAAACAACAGAACACGGCACAAGCCCTATGTCTAACTTCGCGTATATCGTGAACGAGATGCGCGAGTCCGTCAAGAACAAGATGTCGGCAGGCCGCAAGATGTCAGCCGACGAACGCGCCGTCGAGAAGTTCTGTAAGGACATGATTGCAGATTGGGCAAGATGCCTTGCTCGGCAGTATATCGAGATTGGCAATGCCGTACTGAACTTCTGCAACGCATTCACGCTTGTCTATCCGCCGAACGATAAGGACTGCCCCGCATTGCTTGCTGGAGCGTTCGAGGAGTTCAAGGAAGCGATGGGCATTGAGACTGTCAAATGCAAGGAGAAAAAGGATAACCACAAATGAGAAAGCCACGAACTCCAAAACAAGACCCGCAATCCGTAATCCGTTGCGGCAACCCCGACGACGCGAAGCTCGCGTACATGGCTATGTTCCGATACGCGTTCGGGCGCATGACCTACATGCCGTCCACGATTATCAACATCATCAAGGCCAATGCCGACACGCTGACGATGCCGACTCTCGAACTGCTCGACCGCGACCTCACGGATGAGGCGAATAGGTACGATCGGCTTTACAAAAGAGAGCCTACCAGCAACTACGGACAGGAATGCGACCGCCAACTCTGGCTCGCGTTCCATGCGTGGGTGAAAAAGCAGATTGAGAACAAGAAAGAGGAAACGAAATGATACGAAGACTGCTTAACGCCGCCCTCGGACTCGGCCTAGGCATATTCACCCTGCCACTCATCCTCGTCTCGTGGCCTTTCGCCGCCGCGTGGTGGATGTGGCAGGAGACGGACGACAACTATGACGAAGGAGAAAAGGAATGAAGCCATACGAGAAGGCGCAGACAATACGACTCGACGAATCACTCGACAGAAGGATTCGTGTAACGGAAAAGCAGAAGGAAGAGATAAGGAAACTGTATTCTGGAGGGAACATAAGCCATTCAAAGCTCGCCAAGATGTACTCCTGCTCGAAGGCTCTGATAGGAATGATAGTCAATCCCGAAAGAGCGAAGTCCGTAAGCGAACGCTTCAAGGCGAACTGGAAAAAGTACGCCGAAAGAAGAGGAAAGGAATACCATGCCGCGCAGGTTCGCCATACGCGGAGATACAAGTACCGTCTCTACAAGGACGGGATATTGAAGGAGTACGAACAATGAGCATATACGACAAAGACCTGCTATCCGGCCTCGACAAGATCGAGACGGCAATAGAACGACTGCGGTTCAACTGCAAGAACAAGAAGGTGCTGTGCGCGTTCAGCGGAGGGAAGGATAGTCAGGCATGCTATCATCTTCTGAAGGACGCAGAGATATCATTCGAAGCACAATATTCGATCACGCGCTTCGAGCCTCCCGAACTTATGCAGTTCATCAGAGACAACTATCCTGACGTGACCTTCCGCCGAGCCTACCGCCGATCGCTCGTCGAAGAGATCGGCGACAACGGACTACCTAATCGTTGGTTTCGTTGGTGCTGCGACGCGAAGCACAGGAAGACGCTCGGCTTTGATATTGCCGTTATCGGCATCCGCTCCGCCGAAAGCCCGCGCAGAAAGGCGAACTGGCGGACGTTTGGACGGAAGAAGGACGGCTCGTGGTATGGCTGCCCGATATTTGATTGGAGCGACGCCGACGTTTGGGAATACTTGAACGGCAAGGGCTTGCCGCATTGTTGCCTATACGATGAAGGTTTCCGCCGGATCGGTTGCGTATGTTGCCCGCTTGTGCCGTCGAGAATGAGGGCTGACGCGTCCCGTTGGCCGAAGACCGCCGCCATGCTTTATCGCGGCCATTGCAAGAATTGGGACAAAGCGGTCGCCGCCGGGGAAAAGACGACGCGCGGCAAGTTTTACCGAATGTTGGAATGGGGGACGGCCCGCGCCGCGTTTGAACATTGGCTCGACACGGGCATGACGATCAAGGCCCAGAAGCAGACAGACGACGAGCCGTGTCTGTTTGCGGGGACTGGCTTTTCAGAAAGCGACGGCCTCACACCTGATGTTGGAGACGAGCCATGAGCGCGTTCACGGGATTCGTAGTCGCGCTTTTCATTTGGCTCCTCCTGAAGGACGAGTAAAAAATATTATCGACGTGTTTACAACCGCAATCTGTTATGGTATGATACACCCGTCGCCGATAAAGGCGTGAGTTGAGACGAGAAAAAACCATGACAAGGTTGTGATAAGATGCTTGGCTTCGAAGACATAGACAAGGACAGAGACGTCGTGAGGAAGTTCGCCACGTGGCTCTCCGGTTCCGGACAAAAGTACGTGACGGTCATACCGTTCGACTGCTCGATATCGGACATCGCGAAGTCGATTAGGAACGTGCTTCGGCACGATCACATCCAGACAAAGATGGCCGAGCGAATCAGGAGAATCGCAAGGTGAACAGGCACGGACGGCTCGCGGACGACTCGCAGATATTGCACGTCGTCGTCCCCAAGGAGACGCGCAACCGCATCCTAGGATGCGTATGCGCCAGCGAGCCGTCCGTGTCTCACGTAGTCAGGAGGTTTATCAGTGAAGGTCTTTACAGGAAAATCTGCGCAGGAAAGTCCGCCCACCGTGATTATCGCGGCAAGGCTGGACTTGGAACTATGGGGCCGTCTCATGTACATCAGCAGGAACGCGGGAATATCGATGTCGGACGCAATACGCCATGCGATATCGTCGGGGACGAACGAGTCGATGTCTGACGAGGCCACCTCCGCGCTCGTAGAACACAAGAGAGAGTTTCTTTCCATGAAACGCAAGAACAAGAAAGGACACGTAAATGTTCAACGCTAGCACATGCGCGTACGTATCGCCGTTAGACAGATGGTTTTCGCGCCCCGGCGTGATATCGCATCACGGTCAGGAGATGGCGGAGAAGTGCCATCAGGTAGCAGAATCGCTCCTGCATCTCGACCCCGAGCACGACGAACAGGTTCCAGAATGGGCGCAGAAGCTCCTTACCTGCAAGTTCATATCGTCGGTCGGGAAGTATGTCATCATGAAGGAGCATATACGCGACATCTCCCTCATCAGAAACGCGAAAAGCAACGCGGCGGCCAAGCTCGCCCACGAGAAGAAGGCAGCGTTCTATCGTGGAGAGGTGGATGCCGAACTGAAGAAGGTGCAGGAGAATCCTTCAGAAGGTTTTGAAAAGGAGAACAACCAATGAACATGATGACGTTCACGGGATGGGTCGAGCACATTTTCGATCAAGACGATTACCGATGGGAGTTTTCGGTCACGGACTGCGATCCCGAGAATCCTAGCAATGTCAAGTGGCCCTCGACGCTGAAGTTCACCACGTCGAAGAAGACGGGAACATCTGCTCTCGTAGAGAACATCGGGATCGGAGACAAGATAACCGTCGCGTACTATCTTGTCGGCAAAAGCGGAACGTCGAAGAAAAGCGGAAAATACTTCTGCATCAACGAGCTTGCCGTGGCCCGCAACAACGGTATTCGGATGATCGAAAAGAAGTCAGTCACTAACAATGCGGAACCTCCCGCCGACGATGATGGCGGTGAAGACCTCCCGTTCTAGGAGATATGCTATGGATAGGGTATACATAGGCATAGACCCCGGTCTGTCGGGAGCGATGGGCGTAATCTCTCCGAACGGAGCATACGCAATCCCGTTCGACGAGGAGGAGTATGTCACGACGCTCAATTCCTGCATCGACGAGAAGTACGCCATCCGCGCAGTCGTGGAGCATGTAGGTGCGATGCCCAAACAGGGCGTCGCGTCGACGTTCAAGTTCGGGGCAAACTTCGGATGGATTCAAGGAATCCTTTTTGTCCTTGGAATCCCATACGAGCTTGTGCGTCCGCAGAAGTGGAAGAAGGAGTTCTCTTGCACGTCTGACAAGAACACCTCAATCTCCGTGGCGAGAAGGCTGTTCCCTTCCGTCTCGTTGCTTGCCACGCCTAGGTGCAAGAAGCCGCACGATGGCATGGCAGAGGCGTTGCTGATGGCGGAATACGCCAAGCGCAAGGACAAGATTTAACGGCGCGTGGGACATGATAGCGCAGATTGTACATCCGCAATCCGTTGGCTACGTGGCCGGGAAGGGCCTATCGCGCCGAGTGGTTCTACCCTTCCAGCGGTCTAGGAATAGCCACATGACGGCGCGAAAAGGCCGTCAACGACTTTAACTGCTAAAGAACAAGGAGAAGCCAAGATGGAAGACATTGTTGCAATGCTCACCGTAATAGACTGGATAGCCGACGACATCCACTACAATTCAAGGGGCGAATCGTTCTACGGCCTTCACCTAATGGCGGACAAGATTCGCGACTTCGGGGATGCCGCAGACGAACTGAAGGAACGGTACTGGCTCGGATTCCTAGATACTACTCCTCCTTCTGGGAAGTATTTTGCACAGAAGGCCATTTCTCTTTACGGGAGATACGAGGGACTTGGGTATCTCGATGCGGCCAAGAAAGCCGCGACTGACTTGGTTAGCATGGTGAAGTCGACTTCCTCCGAGAAAGACCTGCCGAACGGAGTGACTGCGATCCTAGACGAGATTTCCTCACATGCCCTTCTCTGCTCGTTCTTCGCGTCTGCGTCAAAGAGCAAGGCGGAATAGCATGGCGAACGCCCTTGCAAGGAAAGGGGAACTTGGCGGCGGGCACCCGATGCCGGAGGCCCAACGCAAGGCCATGCGCCGACTTCTTGAGGACGGTATAAGGAACATATCCAAGATAGCGGAGATGTGCGGAGTGTCGCGCACGACCGTCTACAAGGCGTTGCGCGACGACCCCGAACTGCGAGAGGCGCACGAGGCCGCTTGGATGGCCCGCATGGAAGACATCGAGGAAGTCGCTATGGACTTGGCGGAGAACAGCGAAAACGATATGGCGCGCGCCAAGGTTCTCGAAACTCTGTTGAAGGGTCGAATGTCGAAGGTGTACAGCGAAGCCCTTCACAAGGTCAACGATCCTTCTAGCGCGCCGCGCAGGATAAACGTCATGCCCATCCTTCCAATCATAAAGACCAACGTAGACGGGATGCCGATAGAAGGACAGAAGATTCCAGAGGGAGTAAACTTCAAGAAGCCTGTCATAATCGATGTCAACGCAGAGTGACATAAACCTTGCAGACCTCTGGAACCCAGCATTCAACGAGGTCTGGAACAAGATAGCCCCGTACGTCATCGGCAAGGACGCGCGAGGCGATGCGCCTGCTTCCGAATACGACGAAGTGTTCCTGATGGGCGGACGAGCCAGCGGCAAGTCTTACTTCGCCGCAGTAATCATGTGGCTTGTCCTAGAGAACGACCCGAAGAAGAACGGCGTAGTCGTGAGAAAGGTTGGGTCTTCCATACGCAAGTCATGCTGGAAGCAGATGATGCGCATACGCAAGCGTTTGGGATTCTTCCATTGGGAGCCTAACAAGACCGACATGACGTTCACCAACTCGTTCACCGGACAGCAGATATTCATGTGCGGACTCGACGACGAGGAAAAGGTGCGTTCCATAGCTGTCGAGAACGGCTACATATCTATCATCTGGTTCGAGGAAGCCAAGCAGTTCAAGAACATGGAAGAGATTGACCAAGCCGTCGCATCCGTGCTTCGCGGAGGAAGCGACGACGAGGACTCCATGTCGGACGACGACGAGGGCGAACAGGAGTACATGACGCTCGTCACGTACAATCCGCCGAAGTCCGCGCGCCACTGGATAAACCAAGAGGCTCGTGCGCCGAAGAAGTCTCGCCTTGTCCACAAGTCTACCTATCTGACGATGCCGAAGAAGTGGATAGGCAAGAAGATACTTTCCGAAATCGAGCAGATGAAGGAACGGAACCCTACGCAGTACAGGCACATGTATCTCGGCGAGGTCACAGGAACGGGACTTGAATACTTCACCAACATCGAGGTCAGGAAGATAACGAAGGAAGAGGTCGATTCCTTCGACTACTTTAACATGGGCGTGGACTGGGGCGAGATAGACCCGAACGTATTCCTGAAGACCTACATCGACACCGACAAGGCGATAGCATACGTGTTCGACGGAATATACCAGAAGGAATGGGACAGATCGTGCGGCAAGACGAAGCTTCAGCAGTTCGCCGAACAGGTTGTCGCGCATGTGTCCACGTGTCGTGACGAGGTGATATGGTGCGACGCGCAAGGAAAGGCGGAGGCCGGAATACTGTCCGGCAAACCGTATAACCTGAACATCCAGTTCTCGCCGAAGCAGGGCGACAACGGTCGCCTTGCAGGATATGGCTACATGCAGAAGCTCCGAAAGATAGTCTTGGACGAAGACCTTCCCGAAGAGATAAAGAACGAGTTCATTCTTTTTGAGGCACGAACGCTTCCGGACGGAACCCCTATGGACGAGCCGGGGAAGAAGGGCGACCATTCACCTGACGCGTTTAGATACTCCGAGAACGAGGCCATAAGGGAAGGCGCAATATCGGTCGAGGATGATGACGACGATGACGAGGACATGCAGAATTTCGAATTGGATTCTTCCGAAATGGTAGGAATAGCGTCCATTGACGACGACTACACTTGACGAACCGCCATTTTTTTTCGTATCATGTCCGCACGGAGGCCAACAATGCCCAAGACAAAGAGCAAGAGAACCGATAGCGTAGGCAAGTCGAAGAAGCCAATGTCGCTCGCCGAGAAGATGGCGAAGGCGACTGGGCTTGCAGAAGGCTATATCGATCCCGTCCCTGAGATTTCAGACGAGGAAGTCCGCAAGTCCCTATTCCCCGAGTCGAAGATAATGGTGACTCGCGGAAGGAACTCCGTCACTTGCGACTCGTGCCCTTCTCCGCAACCGAACGAGGCTTGCGAGTACAACGGCCCGGTCCCTCTTGGATTTAGGGAGATGTCCCCGTTGCAGATGCGGATAGGAGGCATCTTCGGCAGGATCATCAGGCATTTCGGCGCGAGGAACTTCTTCCTCGGAGACCAAATAAACGGCTGGTTCATGCAGAACTGCTTCGTCTACAAGGCATGTTCGATGCCCGGAGACGATGCTGTCGCTTGCGGCTACGAGATTGTGCCACGTGGCACATCGGAAAAGAAGCTTGTCCGCGACATGATAGACAAGTTCAATTCCGAGGAGTTCAACCTAGACGAGACGATGCGCACGTTCGACACCTTCAAGAGAGGCTACGGAGGTGCTATACTTATCCCGTGCTTCGAGGATCGCGTAGACATGTCGTTGCCTCTCATCGACTACTCACAGTTGAAGGGCAATAGGTTCATCGGGTGGACGAACGTAGAGCCTTACTACGTCTGTCCTGTGTTCGAAAGCGGTAGCAGGGAACTGACAGACCCGACCTACAAGTTCTACATGTGTCCGACCTACTTCGACATCTACGGAGGACAGGACTTCAACAGCGGAGCCACTAGAATCCATCGCTCGTGGGTGTTCTTCCGCCGCAACATCGTGACGGCGAAGATTTACCAGCCGATGTACAAGTACCTTGGCCCTTCCGTTCCGCAGATGATTCTTGAGCGTCTCTATTCCGCCGAAGTGTGCGCGAACGAATCGTCGATGCTTCTCCGCTCGAAGCGGTCATTCTTCATGGAGGCGAACATCAGAAAGATAATCGCCAATCCGAAATGGGGTGAACGGTTCCTGAAGACGTGCCAGTACAACGCCGACAACTGGGGGATTCGCCTTGTCCCTCCGAACAGCAACGTGAAGCAGATGGACTCGTATCTGTCGGAGTGTATGCCTCTCACGACCGCGCAATACGGAATCTTGTGCGCAGAAGTCGAGATTCCTGCGCCGAAGTTCATGATGGCCCAGCTCACTGGATTTGCCAACAGCGGAAACTACGAAATAAAGCTGTACGCGAACAACATCAAGAAGCTCACGACTTCGCAGTTCGCGCCATTAGTGAAGCAGACGATACGGTTCGAGACGGCTTGCCAGACAGGAAAGCCGCTAACGATGGATGTGCGCTTCGGAGACGTGGACATACCTACTGTCGTCGAACAGGCAGAAATCCTTTATGAACAGGCGCGCGCCGCCAAGTTCGCGGAGGAAGCCAAGGCCATAAAGAAGGGCGCGAAGAACGGAATCCCCCCGAACTCGCACAAGACAGCGAAGGAAAATTCAGAGGCGTAGTTGCAAAGCGCACCGAATAATGCTATCATCTTCATCGGAATGGCACTAACTATCGACAAGAACGGTTTTTGGAGATACGACGACACGGAGTTCTTCCGCGCCGGAGTCTTCCAATACGCGGGGTGCGAGATAGATCCCGACGGTAGATATGGTCTAGACCCGAAGAAGCTCTACAACGTGTATAGGCCGGAGTCCGAGATATCCAAACCTGACTTCATCGCATCGTTGAACCAGAAGCCACTTCTCGACGACCACACTGTCATCGGGAACGTTGCTGGACTTGAAGACCCCGACAGGAAAGGCTTCTCTGGCGTGTTGTCAGAAGTCAGGCGCGACGGCGACCGCCTTGTCGGTCGAGTAGACGTCTGGTCGCCGAAGATGATACGAAAGATAAGAGACGGCAAGAGAGAACTTTCCCTTGCATACGGAAGCAAGTTCATTCGCCGTCCGGGTACTTGGAAGGGAACGCCCTACGATTTCGTGCAGTCCGAGCTGAAGTGCGGAAACCACTTGGCCCTCGTCGACGAAGCAAGGAACGGTCACACTTGCAAGGTCGTGGATTGCTCGTTCACGTGTGACGCGAAAATCAAACTGGAGACAGATATGCCCGAATGGACTAAATTGTCTGCCGACGAACTCGTTGAAGGGCTTAAATCCTGCTCTGACGAGGCGAAGGCGAAAGTCAAGGAATGGCTGAATACGCCTACCGAAGACGAGAAGAAGGCGCAGGAAGAGGCCCAGAAGAAGGCGGACGAGGAAGCCAAGAAGGCTGCCGACGAAGCCAAGGCCAAATCCGAGGCCGAGAAGAAGGAAGCCGTTGATGCAGCTGTAGCCGAGGCCGAGAAGAAGGCCGAAGAAGATAAGAAGGAGGCCTGTGACAAGGCTATCGACGAGTACAAGTGCGCCGACGAGCTTGCCAAGGACTGCATGGCCAAGGCTGGCGACGTGTTCGGCACGATCTCGATGGACGGCATCCGCACCGAGCAGGACGTCGCCGTGAAGGTCTGCACACTCGACTCGGCTCCTTCCGCCCTGAAGAACGCGAAGAGGTCCGACATGCTCGCTACGCTGAAGGGCTATCTCGCCAGCCGAAAGGCTCCGGAGACAACGGTCGTCACGGACAGCAAGAAGGACACGCGAGTGTCTTTCGCGGAATACATGAAGAATCTCTAAAAGGAGAATCAAGATGCAGACTACCATCACGATGAACATCGCCTTCGGCAAGCCCGGAGAGCATGCAAACACACAACCCTACCGCGCAGACTCGTACCCTGCGGCCTCTACGGTCACATTCGGCCAGCCCGCCTATACAGGAACGGGCGGAGTCGGCGCGTATGACTCCTCGACGAGAGGCACGTACCTCGGCCTGTTCGTCAGCCCGAACGAGCACGTGAACATGGCTCTTCCGTCGAACGTCGCCACCCTGTCCGTTCCCGCCGGGACGACGGTCGCTGTCGCCAAGCGCGGTTCGTGGTTCGTCGCGATTCCCAGCACGGGGACGTCCTCGTGGATCGTCGGCGCGAAGATCTACGCGACGGCTGGCTCGCTCACGACTACCGCGTCGGGCGGAACCCTCGTCGGCGAAATCCTCGCCGTCCAGAACGGTTCCAACCTCGTCTCGTCCGGCAACGAGTTCGGAGACGACACCGCCGCCGTTGCAATCGTCAACCTCGGCTAAGGAATCAAGGAGATACAAAGATGAAAAATCCCGAGTTCACCATTGTCACCGATTCCCTCTCGCCCGAAATGGCGAAGAAGGGTTTCCGCACGACGGACGCGATGACGAAATCCACCTTTGGCATCAAGGATGCCGAGAAGATGGGCTTCTCTTGCGATTCCGCTTCCCTCAAGAAGCTCTTCGACAACGACCCGACCTACAAGGAGGCCGTCGAAATCTGGGCGAAGGACGCAGGGTTCAACCTTGGCGACGCGAACATCGACGCTCTCGGCCAGTTCTTCCTGTACTTCAACGAGCAGGAAATCAACCGCCTGTACACGGGCCGCTCCGCCGTCCAGACGTTCGGCGTGAAGACCGTCGGCGACTGGCTGACGGAGAAGATCGTGTTCAAGCTCCGCGAGCTGTCGGGCGGCACGAGCCTCTACGACGACTGGAGCCGCGCGCCTCTCGCCAGCTACAACTACGGCTGGGACACGCGCGACACCCTGCGTCTCGAGTGGGGCCTTGAGGTCACGAAGCTCGAAGAGGCCGTGGCCGGGGTCATGCGCCGCAACGCCTACAAGGACAAGAAGGACGCCATCGTTCTCACGCAGGACATCTGGACGAACGCCTTCTTCTACTACGGCTCGTCCATCTCCGGTAAGAAGCTGTACGGCGTGTTGAACGAGGTGAACGCCCCGACCACGTCGAACCTTCCGATTGATCCAGCCTCTTCCGACATCACTGTCGATAATATGATCTCGGCACTGCGCGCCGTGAAGCAGAATCTCGCCACGAGCCTGAAGGGCAACGGCGACATCAACTCGCTTCCCATCGTGCTCGCTTGCCCGATCTCGTGGCAGACCGCGTTCACCGTCCCGAACTCCTACAACGGCTACACGGCAATGTCGTGGCTGAACGACAACTGGAAGAACGCAGAGCTTCGCTTCAACGCCGAGCTTGAGACGGCCGCCAGCGGCGACCCGTGCATGATCGTGTTCGCCAAGAACGTTCCGGGCGTGGGCATGGATTCCATCAACCTGTTCCAGACGAGTAAGCTCCGTCTGGTTGGCGCGATTCCTACGCTGAAGGGTCGCGAGGAGTCCTACTCCGCCAGCGTCGCTGGCGCGCTCATCGCGTGTCCGTTCGCGGTCGCGAAGTACGTTGCGGCCTAATGACATAGGCGGCGCGAGGTTCTTTCTGCCCCTCTCCTCGCGCCGCCTCCTTCTTCCTTCGAGGGGCTTCTTCCACTAAACAACTGGAGAATCAATGCACACAATCATCAGCAAACGCCCCGGCCCGTTCTCGTACCAGAGATGGAAGACAGGTCCCGGCAATTCGTTCATCCCAGACGGAAAGGCCGTTCTCGTCAACGGCGGGTCTGGGCTAGTAGGCGGCGCGGAACTTTTCTCCGGCAAGCCTCTTGACAAGAGAAGCACCCTGATTCCTGTCGGCGTATACACTTTCGTAGACGACGCCATGCTTGAATACCTCGAAAGCATTCCGAAGTTCCAGAGCGACATCAAGCGCGGACTTATCATGGTGGTCAAGAACCATAAGATTTCCGACCAGAACAAGGTAGACGAGATGGCCGAGAAGAACCTCATGTCCGATGAGGAAGACCCGTCCCGTCCTATCACGGAGAAGAACATCGAGGAAGCGGGTGCGGTCATCAACCGCGACGGTTCCGTGAACATCACCGACGCGGAAGAGGACCTGATAGATGTTCGCAACCGCAACGCGGGACAGCCGGGCTACGTGAAAAAGCGCGAAGCCGAGAAACGCAGGGGCAGGAAGAGAAAGGCCTAACCATCATGGACTGTTGCGAGAAGCCGTCGCCCGTTTTCCCTCTCGACAAATTTCTTGCCGAGTTCCCCGAGTTCGACAACGCGACAATCTATCCCGTTCCTCTCGTTCAAAGATGCGGGACTCGGGCGATGCTTCACGTAGGGCCGGAGTCTTTCTTTATGCCGATGAAGGGGCATAGTCGATGCTATGCCCTTTTCCTCATGGCCGCGCACCTGATAGTCCTTGCGAAGCAAGACTACGACAGCGTGTCCGAAGGCGGCGCAGGAGGCCCTGGAGGAAGCGAGGTAAAGGCAACTATCGGCTCGGTGTCCATCGAACGCACGAAGCCGAACTCGTTCACCGTGGACGACTGGTCGTACTGGCTGAACGAGACTCCTTACGGTCGCGAGCTTCTTGCCTAT
>Ga0326513_10001829_pt1 | contig 16056 bp, 5 predicted proteins | sample 2_2465_0518_D_FD_203654 | JGI IMG/M metagenome (GOLD analysis project Ga0326513, IMG submission 203654) | Bovine rumen microbial communities from UC Davis, California, United States - 2_2465_0518 | ecosystem: Host-associated > Mammals > Digestive system > Stomach > Rumen | place: USA: California... | reverse complement strand
TTGACACGTATGAAGACGATAAGAGCCTTAAACGTGCAATCCGCACGAGCTTCGGGTTCCTGTTCAATGGAGAGGACCTGACCGAGAGCATGGCAAAAGCGGAGAACACGAACAGTGTGCTCATGAAGGCACTGGAAGCGCTTCGGAATACGGAGACACAGAAAAAGGAAAATGTCAATAATGGGAAGCTGACCATCGGCGGAAACGTAATCAACTTCGCAAAGAAGGGATAACATTGCCCCGCCATGAATCGGCGGATTTTTATAGAAAAGGATGTGAGAATTCGTGGCGGATAAATTAATCGGAAAACTTACGCTTGATATTTCTGATATTGAGAAGAAAATAAACAGCGTTAATGAGTTCCTTGGCAAGATTGGCGCGAATGTAAATCTGGAAGACAAGCTGAGTAAGAAGATCAGCGAAGCGCTAAATAAACTTGTCTCCGAAGCGAAGAAGGCTGGGCAGGAAGCACAAAAGGCGATCGAGCAGGCTACCAGCGGAGCGAGCGCAAACACCAGCAAGGGCAATGACAACATTAAAGAAGCTGTCAAGCTGTGGAAAGAATATTACACTGTTCTTCGTCAGGCTGAAACTGCTTACCAGGGTGGTAATGCCGCCCGCGCACAAGAACTTCGGAATGAAGCCGACGCGATCAAACAACGGGCAGAAGCGCTTCGTAAGGAATCTGAGGTTCAAAAGGAAATTGCTGCAGCCAAGCGCCAATATGAAACTGCTTACAGTAACACGGGGAACAAAGACCGTATAAATCAGATCAAGCAGGAAGTAAAAGAACAGCAGGAACTTGCAAAGGCAGTTAAAGAAGTCCAGGAAATGAAACGCAAGACTGACCAGCAGGTTCTGGCACAAAGCGCAAAGGCGGAACAGGAGCAGCTGGACCATCTTATCAGCCTATACGTCAAGTATTTCGAGTACAAGACAAAGGCGGTAAATGCAGAGTCCTCCGGCAATAATGCAGGCGCTGGCATGTTCAACGGTCTTGCACAGAATATCCAACAGCAGATCGCAGACCTGACACAATACAATCAGGAACTGAAGAATACTGCCGAGAACTCAGACAAGGTTGTGGCTGCGCAAGTCGCATGGCAGAGCGCGATTACTGCAAGCTCTTCGAAGGAAGCTGCTGCTTCGATGAAGGAAAACGAGGCAAGCGTAAAGGCGTATGCTGATGCACTGGTTGCGCTTTACAATGAACAAACGAAATTGAACAATGCTGTTGCATCCGGGAAAATTGCGGAAGGGACGGCAGAATACGATGCGGCATCCCAGAAAATCGAACATCTGGAGCAGGCCGTGGTTCGCGCCGGTGAGAAGCTTGACCAGGCTGGGATTAAAGCGGCTAACGGGATGCAGAGTGTGCAGACCGCCGCAGACAACCTTGTGCAATCTCAGGCACGTATGGCTGACTCTTCTGAGGTTGATGCACTTGGCAGGATAACGGACGCATACAACAATCTGAAGAACGCGATTACCCAGTACAATATTGCCAAGAAAGCGAACAATGAGCAGGGCATGAATTACTGGCAGGGCGAGATCGACAGCCAGATGGCAATTGTCCATTCGATCCAGGAGGCGATTGGTTCTCTTAATGTCGAAGCTGGTGTTCGCGATCAGATCAATCAGAAAATTCAAGAAGCCATAACACTCCAGAATGGATTTAAAGCAGGCGTAGTCGGCAGCACACAGGGAGCAAGCGAACTCGAAATGCAGCTCACCGGTATCGCCACAAGACTTTTGAGTATTATGGCAATATGGAGGATGATGAGCAGCCTTGTCCAGAATATGGTGGAATATGTTTCTGAATACTCTGACAAGATGAACGAGATTCAGATCATTACGCAGAAGAGCAACGCCGAGGTCGCGCAGCTCAGTGAAACATACAAGAACATCGCTGAGATGATGAACGTTTCAACGCTGGACATCGCGGAAGCCGCCGTGTATTTCACTCGTCAGGGTCTTCCTGCGGCGGAAATCGAGCAACGTCTGAAAAACGTTACTATGTATGCGAAGACTGCGAACGTCGAATTCAAAGAGTCTTCGGAAATCATTACGGCTGTCGTGAACTCCATGGGGCTTGTCGAGCAGGAGGCCGAGGATGGGCGCAACGCAACACAGCGTGTCGCGGACGTTTTCTTGAAGGTCGGCGACAACGCGGCCACCAGCGGTGAAGAAATCGGCCGAGCGATGCAGAAGGCTGCTGCGTCTGCCGGTGCTTTCGGTGTTTCATTTGAGTGGTTGACAGCTGCTATCGCGACGGTGTCTGAGACGACCCGTCAGGAAGCGCGGACAATTGGTACTGCGTTCAACACTATTATCGCCCGTTTACACCAGATTCGTACGACTGGTTACAATCAGGAAGACGAGACAAAAATCAACGATGTAGCGAAGGCTCTGGCCAAGATCGATGTCGCTTTGATGGATCAATATGGCAACTGGCGCGACATGGAAGATGTCTGGAACGATGTCGCCGCAAAGTGGGGAGACCTGGACGGCAAGACAAAGTCGTACATCGCAACATCAATGGCGGGCGTGAAACAGCAGAACGTGTTCCTCGCTGCCATGAACGATATGAGCAAGAAGGTAGAAGAAGGCGGACGTTTCTGGGAGCTGTATGGACTTGCCATGGATTCCGCCGGAACAGCGGCAGAGAAATATGCAACATGGACTGATAGCGTAGCCGCGTCGCAGGAACGACTGAACCTTGCACAAGAGAAGTTCTATTCCATGCTTGGGTCAAATGTGATCAAGGGATGGAATGACATGATGGCTGGTTTCGTAGGGATGATAGCAGATGGCGCCGAAGCATTTGGGACGTGGACTGTAATTATCCCAGTTGTTATTGGCGGGATTGTAGGGCTCAATACGGTTTTAAGTATGACCGGGAAAACACTGACGGCGACATTCGTGTCTCATCCGGTTATGTCTGGTATACTTGTGGCGATTGGTGTTGCCGGCGCATTGGTTACCGCTATTAATGCTGTTGGTTCTGCTATTGAAACTCAAAAGGAAAAATTTGAGGCAGCGCAAAAATCATTGAGCGATGTTTCGGAGGCAATTAATTCAAGATTGTCTTTGCAATCACAACTTGCTGGCATGATTGATGACGTTGGCACTGAAGCGAAAATGACTTCTTCAGAAATAAGCAGATATAATGGTCTGCTTGAATCGCTCAGTGCGATTTCACCAATAGCAAAAGGAGTTGTTGATGATCTTCGCAGTGGATTGATCGACCAGACAGATGCTGCTAAGGCACTGAACGATGAAATCGACAGAACAATTGAGAAGGAACAGAAGCTCGCGACAATAAACCTGATCGAAAAATATTCCAACTGGTCGCCAAGCAACATGGGCGCCAATAAATTTGTGAACACAATGGGAAACTGGGACGAGCTTGGCCTGAACGCAGAAAACACTGAAAGCTTTGCGCTTGCACTGAAAGACATATATCACAGGATTGAAAACGCTCGTGATAATGCGAACACGTTTAATGGCTTGATCAACAAGTTTATGACTCGCGATGTATATGACGAGATTACCAAGATGTATAATCAACAGCGCAAGACAGGCGAGGTCGATTGGGGTATCATCGGAGATTTTATCTATAGCAAATTCGTTGGCACAGATGATATGTCTGGGCTTACGGATGTTCTGATGAAATACGCCGAAGAGGCAGTTGATGATGTCGTCAGAGTTCTCGGAGTCAGACTTGACAGTGTAGAACAGGTGGCATTTCGCGAGGGACTCACAAAGGCAATAATGGGCGAAGATTTCGAAATCGATATTGATGAATACCGCGAAATGGGTACAAGGATTTCGAATTTTCTGCTCGATGTTCTTAGCGGCGGGTGGAATTATGTTGACATCGGATCCCCTGCAATTCTGAACGCGGTGGGACAAAATTTGTTTGGCAACTATTTCTCGATGATATTTGAAGATCAGATAGCTGACGCTGCGAAAGATACAGAACTTGTACAAAGCATATCCGAAGCGTACCAGGAACTTCTTGCTGCCGGGTTTGAAAACAACGAAATTGCCGAAGTCCTTGAAAATGTCCCGCTTAAAGAGTGGGACCAGATGGTTGACCTTATGAAGAATCATATGGTCGAAAAAATGCGGTCTGAATTTGGCGAAGACTTCATGATGTTCAAGGACGCCTTTGGCGGAGAAGACATAGACTTGTTTGAAGATCTCGATGCGGCCGCCGTAAAACTCATGCTTGACATGAAACGTGCCGGGATGAGCGCGGACGAATTCCTTGACCTGTTTATTGAGTCGGGCGCAGATATGGATGTGTTTGCGCAGAAGCTCGCAGATATGTCTCGCGGCATTGTCGATGGCACAGATGAAGCAGAAGAGGAAACCGAGACGCTTCTCGAAACGATCAAGAAGCTTACTGCTGAAATCGACAAGTACGACAAGATTATCAACACGCTGAAGAAGGGCGAACCGGTTGATATGAGCGATCTGCTCAACATTGCGGATGCACACCCGGAAATCATGGCAGTTGTCAACGACGCTGACTCACTCCTTGCGGCGATGCAAAAGCTCAAAGAAGCAAGCATGTCGGATGTTGTGAAAAACCTGAGAAACAACCTTCTGGGAAGCCAAGAGTTTGCACAACAGCAAACAGCTTTTGATACGGGCGGGAAAACGCTTGGCGAGTATGCAGCATCCGGAAACGCGGAAATAAGCAATGCTGTGAACAGGTATGTTGATCAGATTGTTGCTTCATTCCTTGCACATAGCGGACAGTTGCAGAATGTAGGAAAAGACATTATTGGCAACTGGATGAACAGTTTGTTCTCCGAAAGCAACGTGGACCTGCTTCATCGCAAGGCAGTGCAGATTGGCGACGATTTTGCCACTGTGTTAACTGAAACGTTTACAGCGAGCACTGACGGCGAAGAGGGCCTGAAGTGGGATGCGAACGTTGTGATGAATCTTACACCGATCACAAAAGACGGCAAAGTCTTGACAAGGGAAGAACTCAATAAATATGTAGAAGACTTGCTGAAGCGAAGTAACGATATCGAAGATTTGTTTACATATGATTCTATTGACAACAGTGGAAAAGGTCTGTTGATTTCTGCCGAAGAAGTTGGAGCCGAAGGGTTTAAGGCGGCAACCGAAAACGCGACAACTCTTATGAAACTGCTTCACCTGCTGCAAGAGGCATATTATGGAGTAGCCGAGGCTGAGAAGACATGGCTCGAACTTCAGATAGAGCAACAGGAACTGAACGCTTCCAATGAATGGGCAAAGAACAATGGATATATCGAACAACTGAGCGAACTAAACAATGCTCTTGCATCTGGCGGATCGGAAGGAGTTATTGCTGCAACTGAAATCTGGAATGGTTATAACCAGGAGCTACAGAAAGCGATCCTGGATACTTATCCGGAACTCGGTCGTGCAATTCTCGAAGCGCAGGAAGCCATTGACAAACAGACTGGAAGCGAGGAAAAGGCCGCAGCTGCTACTGAAAAGCTTGGCAAAAGTCTTGATAAAGCTACAAAGTATGCGACAGCAACGAAATTCAAGAGCACATACGATGCAATCCAGAAGATGCAGAAGGGCGCAATCAGCGCGACTGGCGCGTATGAGGCGTTCGATAAAGAACTCAAGGAATTTGAGAAGGCTCAGAAAGATGTTGCTGAGGCGCAGGTCAAGATGGCTGATGGCACAGAGCTTACGACAGAAGATGTGTCAAATCTCGCTTCTGCGCTTGGAATGACAGCACAGCAAGTTATCGATGATTTCCCAGGCGCTCTTGAAATGTTCGAAGAATTGAGGCAGGCAGGAAAAGATGCGTTTGACGATCTGAACCGTGAAGCAACAATGAGGATTCTCGGTATCAGTGAAGCGGACTTTTCCAACATCACCAATGGCTTGATTGCTGTCCAGAATGACGCGAAAGCTACAATCGAAATGCTGAAGGCAACTGGTCAGTGGGAGCTTGTTACAGAAGACTTGCCGGCCGACATGCCTGTGTTCGACGTTGTAAATGGAAAGACCGTAAATGTCGGCACCGTAACCGCAACAGGTCACCAGACGTTGCTGAGAATGAAGAACACCAACCCGCTGTCTGGCGGCGGAGGTGGCGGCAGTTCAAGCTCGCCCAAATCCGGCGGTGGTGGCGGCGGAGGCGGCGGTGGTGGTAACAAGAATAAGAACCAAATGACCGAAGTCGAACGCATACTGGATAACATGAGTCAGATTAATGACATTCAGAAATACCAGCAAAGCTACTATCAGTCGCAGAACAAGTATTATGACCAGGCTGGTATGTTGCAGGGCGTGATTGCCTACAGCGAACGCGAGATCGAAGTGCTGAACAGGCAGACCGAAGCGATGGAAGACAACGTTGAAAAGATCAACGAATATATCGCGAAGAAGAAAGCAGAACTGGCCACGATGACCACAAGCGATGAAAAATATGAAGAGGTTTCGGACGATCTCGATAAGCTCCAGAAAGCGCACCAGGAATATACAAAGCAGCTGATCGATAATAAGACGGCTGTTGATGAACTGAACAAGTCGATCGAAGAGCAGAGGAAGAAGATCCGTGACATGGAGATCAATCTTCGTAACACGATTCTGAAAGCTATCAAAGACCGCGAAAGCCGGACGAGTGATATGCTGGATGCCGAGATCGACATGGAGAACAAGATCCTCGATATCATCAAGCAGCGCTATGAGAAAGAGCGCGATATGATCATCGAGACGAACAACATGAAGATCGATGCGCTGAATCGCGAACGCGAACTACTGGATGAAGAGCTGCGGAAACGCAGGGAAATTGCCGACGCAGAGGATAAGCAGAAAAGGCTAAACGACCTTGAACTGAAGTATCAGCGCATTATTTCTGACCCGACTCGTTTGAAAGAGGCCCAGGGTATCAAACAACAGATCGACGATCTTCGTAAGCAGATGGCGTGGGATTTGGCCGAAGAGGAGATCAAGGCGCAGCAGGAATCTATTGACCAGCAGATTGAGAGCCTTGATGACTATATCGCCCAGGTTGAAGAGTACTACGACGACCTGTTCAAGCATCCGCAAAAGCTGATTGACGAAATGCGCGAAATCATTCAGATGGCCGATGAAGATATTATTTCTTGGCTGAAAGACCAGGATGAATCATTCGCGTCAAGTTCTGAAAACACTCAGCTCAAAATGGTTGAAGACTGGCAGAACACGCTTGACCAGATGCACGATGTAATCAAGACTTACTGGGATGAGGTTGAAGAAATAATCTCGAAAGGCGAGGATTACATCATTGAGTTTTTGAAAGAGAACTCAAATGATTATCGCGAAGCTGGGAAACTTCAGGCAGAGGCATATGTTGACGAATGGAAGAAACAGCTTGACGATCTGAAAAAAGCGTATGAGGAAGTCAATGCAGTGATCGCGCCTGAGTACGACACAATCGAAAAACCAGAAGGCGAAGGAAGCGGATCTGGTGGAGGTGGAGGCGGAGGCGGCAGCAACAATAACACGAAAGCCAAATACCGCTATGAAGCAACTCTGACATACGTAAACAAGGACTATGGGTATAAGATTGCAAAAGGCAAAGGCGAGAGCAATTCGTCTGAGGACGAAGCCAAAGATATGGCAAGACAGGCAGCAATGGAAAACGCGAAAGCGACCGGCAGCTACCGCGACTCTGTCACGACAAAGTATGCGGCGTATAAGAATGGCGGCATTATTGATTACACTGGCCCTGCATGGGTTGATGGATCGGCGTCTCTCCCGGAGCGTATACTGAATCCGTATCAGAACAAGTTGTTTGAAACCATGGTTCAGGCACTGGAACAGATGAGCCGTGTGTATGTTCCAACAATGCCGAACTTCGGAGATATGCAGACGGCTGGCGGCAATTCTGTATCTGTTGGCGACATCATCGTCAACGTAGACAACCTTGACACAGACGATGATTATGAAGAGCTTGCAAACAAGGTCGGAGAAATCATCATGACTCGCATCGGACGAACGACTGCGATTGGGGGGCTGAGAATACAGCCCTTCTGATAACAAAGGGCGCGGGGCGGTTGTAGAAATGCAGCCGCCCCGCTTTACAAAGGAGGTAAAACACATATGACTGGGTTTTCGTTTAATGGAGTACATAGCAGTACGTTCGGACTTTATTATATCCCGAACGCTGATGACAGGTGGTTTGCAGACCCGGAATATGATGTGCATGATATTGATATAAGCTGGAGGAACGGTGGATATTATTTTGACAGCAAAGTAAAGAACCGCACGTTCACGATCAAATGTTTTTTCGAAGAGATCGATCTTGCTACGCGCCAACGTATCAAACAATGGGTCAAACGCGGAACGCGAGGCATTCTTGTTTTCGATGACATGCCGTTTGTATATTGGAATGTAGTGCCTGGTAAAATCCCGGTTGGCAATTGGTATATTGATACTGGCGAAACACACAGCGGAACAGTCACGTTTACATTTACGGCATATGAACCCTTCGGATATCTTACACGAAAGAGTAACGGCAACCACGATTACAACGATAACTCCGAAGCATATTGCAGACTCATCAACTCGACCGATATGCCGGCCGCACCAACGACGGCAAGCACAAGTTTCGAGATATACAATCCAGGGACAGAAGAGTGCGGACTCAGTATTGACATCGCAGGAACAACGAGCAACCCAATACGGTTCTACAATGTTGCGAACGGAACATACTGTGAGTTTACGACAATTCCGTCTGGTAAACATATCCATATTGATGGAGACACAGGCTATGTGTATACATACACGTCCGGAACAACTGCATATACAAACGGTTTTGGATATCACGGCCGTGGAGTTGTCAGCGTATTGCCGAACGATGGCTTCAGCGGAATTCAATTTACGTATGGTGGTATCAACGGAACTACATACACAATCATTCCGGTTGGGATAAGCGTAAGTAATGACATGGTTGGAGGTAAGCTCAAGATTGACAACCTTTCAAACACAGAGTTTACGGTTATCAGCATCAGCCGTTCTTCGAACAAATTGTATTGTTCAAGGACTGGCAGCGGTACACCGCCGGCATCCGGCACATGCAGTCTGACAAGAACCAATCATATCCAGATACAGGAAAAGGTTAACAACGCATGGAGAGAGCCGACAACTCTTACGCTTTCAGCAATTGAAGTGGATTACAATCCGCGCATATCGTGAGGTGATAATTAATGAGCATACATAAAACGTTGAGTGTGTACGATTATGACAGGACAAATAAAATCTGTGATTTGTACGACTCAAATGTTGAACTGCTCGGCCAGTCATATGATAACGAAGTCACCAAAGAATGGAACGGGACGTATACACTTTCTTTCAAACTACCATATGTGATGACGGAATCTGCGGAAGAAATTGATCTTGAAGCAGCGAGATATGGAATCGCAATATACGGACGCGACAGATTCGGCGTATCAATCCGCCAGATGGGAAACAAGAACTTCCGATGGATGTTCATGAAAAGCGACTACCTGATTAAGTATACATATGGAGAGAAAAATATCTGGTTCGTTGCAAACAAGCCAAAGAAAGTAAAGAGCGAAAAGGAGATCTACGGAAGTGTTGTCTGCACAGGATATGAGACGCTGCTGAAGACACGCAACCTTTACATGGAGTTTGACGACGAGAACGGAATTGGAACCATCGGATACCTGATGACTCGGATTCTTCGGGGAACCGGCTGGACATATAACAGCTCCGGGTCAGATGTGCTTCTGGAACGTGACGGCGTAACTGAAAAGGTAAGATCGCTGAAAAACGACGGGAAGAAAGGTGCGCTCGACCTGATCATCACGACATGCAACCTGTTCCATGCTCGGCCTATATTCGACACAGACGCCATGACGGTGACGATCAAATCGATCAACAATAGGACGCAGATACTGGAAGGCGAGGTTGGAAGAAACATAACTTCGCTTTCTGTCGAGCCGGACTCGACCGATATTGTAACGCGATTGTATGTTGAGGGCGAGTATGGAGATTACGGGTATGTTGGCATTGACGATGTTGAGGTAAACGGAGAACCGTATGGACTTCCGTTCGTAATGAACTTTGATTATTATCGTGAGCTTGGTACATTCAAACAGGAACACGAGACAGCACTGGCGACATACCTGACAAACATCAAGGCGAAGAAGGCTGAGATTCGCGCAAACGGTACACAGATGATCGAGCTTGATGACCAGATCAATACAATGATCGGCCAGTGTAAGCTTGCCGTGTACTACAAAAGCGACGGTCTTACAACGCCGAAATATACATATGGTGACATCACTGCGGCAGAGGAAACCTTAAACGTTGGCGATACAGTATATATCCTGCTTGACAATGGGAAGTATACGAAGACGACATGGAGCGGTTCCTCCCAGCTGTTAAACGCATTTGGTGTTGCAAAGTTCGCATCACCATCTGCCGGTAAGATCGGGTCGGCCGAAGTACAGATTGTATCAAAAGAAAAAACGATTACACAACTGCAGCACAAGATTGATATAACGACCAGCGCTGACAGGATCGCAGAATACACGGCCGAGATATCTGCACTGCAGGCAGAGATAACTGCACTATACAACGACTCGACAAATGGTTTGTACGCAATGATGTATTCCGTGATGAAGTCAAACGGATTGCTATATCAGTTCTCGCAGAAGGTTGCAATGAACACAACGCTTAACAATCAGCAGGACGATATCGAAGCAACGTTCATTGCTGCGATGGGATATATGCTGCGAGATGGTTACTGGAACAATAAGAACTATACTGTGGGCCAGGAAGAATATCTTTACGCAGACGCCATCGATATGATAGAGCAAATGAGTAAGCCGAAGAAAAGCTTCTCGTTTAAATATGTGCGTATCGAGGATGACTTCAATATTCCGGCAGAAGATATCGAGATCAATGCGATCTTCAAGATCTACGACAAAGAGCTTGATATTAATGATGCCATGTTTATCAAGCGCGTTATTTATGGCATCGACAATTTGAGCACAGGCACAATCGAGGTTTCCAATCAAGATATCACGCTGACAAGCGGAGACCTTGGGACCCTCCTTAGCAGGATCAGCCAGTTGGCAGACTTGATCGAACAGAAGAACGCGTTGTTTGAACGCGCAAAGGCTATTTCAAGCGACAACACAATATTCGCGGAACGGCTGAATGGGCGGATTGATGTTTTGAAAACGCGACTGTTGTCAACTGTATCGAACTGGTATACAGACGACCAGGGCAATATCCTCTTCGAAAGCTCGGATGGGAATTATGCAATGATGCTGTGCGGCGCAGGCTTCATGATCGCCAGCAGTAAGGACTCAAGCGGAGAATGGAACTGGAGGACGTTTGGTACAGGAGAGGGATTCACAGCTGACGAGATTGTGGCCGGGTTCATTTCGGCCGAACGTATCGAGGCCGGCACTATCGCAGTGACCAAGCTCGTGCCGAATGCCGGCACAGATCTTAACATCTCAGCGAACCCGGCACTTGCGAGTATTAAAAACCAGATCGCGCCAGAGTTCTCAACGTCTGTAAACTATACTGCAGGCCAAGTTGTAATGTATCAGGGCGTTGTGTATGAGTTTACACAGGATCACCCACATGGTGCATGGAACCCAAACCACGTTGTTGCGACAACGCTCGCATCTGAAATAAATCTGGTCCCCGGGAAGATCAGCACATACGTGACAACTGCACTGGGTGCATACAGTACGACACAACAGACCGCAGATGCGATCAGCACATATGTTGGAAATGCGCTTGGGAATTACAGTACGACAACGCAAATGAACAATGCAATTAGTTCATATGTTGGTACTGCGCTTGGTGCTTATAGTACGACTCAGCAGACTGCGACGGCAATCAGCACATATGTGACTAACGCACTTGGTTCCTATAGCACGACCAAGCAAACGGCAACAGCGATAAGCACATATGTCGGGACTGCGCTTGGGAGTTATAGCACAACGACCCAGATGAACAATGCAATTAGCTCGTATGTTACAAACGCCCTCGGCAGTTACAGTACGACAAGCCAGACAGCAACGGCAATCAGCACATATGTGACAAACGCATTGGGCAGCTATAGCACAACAACCCAAATGAATAATGCGATCCAGACAAAAGTAGCAACGGCGCTGAACGACTATAGTACGACATCGCAGACTGCCACAGCAATCAGTACATATGTGACGAGTGCGCTGGGGAGTTACAGCACGACTACCCAAATGAATAATGCAATTACTGCTGCTGTCGGTGACAAGTATGGCAAGGTATCCGGCATCACGATTACCAGCTCTGGTATCGACGTTAGCGGATCACAGTATGTGAAGATTGCTTCCGGCGGATATTTCCAGGTGCAGACCGGCAACTTCGGGATTGATACAAACTCGTCAACATATGTTATGTGGTCTGGTGCATCGAGTGCTGCGAACTCATCTTTCTGGGTTAAGAAAGACGGCAGCATGAAAGCGTCAAATGCCGATATTACAGGGACGATCCACGCGTCTTCTTTCTATATCGGAAATCAGCAGGCGAGCTTGGCGCTTAACACTTCCGGTAAAATGACTCTTGGATCACTGGAAAGCAAGAGTCTTTCGAGTTACACATTTGACTCTCTTGGCGCATCAAGCGGGACGGGAGTTTACATTACGCCTTCGCTGATCCGAGTCAAGTCAACCGGAGACGTTGATTTCTCTGCCGCGAGGTCTATATCGCTCAAGGCATCATCGATCTCAATGGCTGCGATCAGCGACTATTCACCGCCAGATCTGAGTTCGTATGCAAAGAGCGCAGACGTATATGGGGTCAAAAGCGGTATAACAATTACAACAAACGGTGTTGATGTTTCCGGCAGCAAACATATCAACCTGGACGTCAATGCGAACAACTACGTGCATATTAATAGCTCTGGCATCGACATGAAGGGTTCCCGTGTGTCCGTGAACGGGAAGGACATGTGGGCCAGAGATGACATTATCGTTTTGAAGAGTACTGACAACGAATCAACGATCATTAGTGGTATGAGTGGTCAACATGACTGGGTGTTGATTAAGCCGTATTATAACGCAAGAATCGAGTATGGCTATTATTCAGCATACAGGGCGTCTTCTAACTCATCAATTGTTAATATGGCGCAAAACGCAACAGATGCGATAGTGTTTGGCACTGCGACATGGTATCAGTATGAACTTTCCGGGACGATCAACAAGCAGTCTGGCGAAGTATCATCCGACGGAGCGAGCTTTACCATTAAGCTGTCGAACAGCACAGCACAGTCACCAGTTGTTTCGTTTAATGCTACAAAGGCTACAACCGGCAGCATGACCATAAACTTTACATTCAGTAGTGGCCATGTGTCAACGAACCTTTGTCAAGACGGCCAATTAATGTATATGCAATTGATATGCAATTATACATACAGCAATATAACCAATCTGAAACTGGTTTGCACTTGCGACTCTACAACATCAAGAGTCCCTTGTACTGTCTACTATTTCCCATAATGGGTTAACGCAAAGGAGAAAAAGGAATGAAACAGAGGAAAATCATGAATGCTTATGCCGGACTTGAAGCGCTGGCAAAAAACACAGAGTTGAGTGAAAAGGAACAGTGGCAGCTGTATCAGCTGCGCAAGATTCTCCGACCGCACTTCGACTTCCAGGCAGAACGCGAGGAAGCGATGCGGGAGAAGTACAGCGACTATATCGGAAGCGACGGACAGATTGCTCCCGAAAAGCGAGCAGACTGGATGAATGATCTGAACGAACTGCTGAACATGGATGTTGATGTCGAGATTGACGAGAAACCTCAGATCAGGTTCGTAAAGGGTGTGAACCTTATGATCGCAGAGCCGCTCGAAGACTTTGTGGACTTCATTCAGATGTAAATTTATCGGCGGGGTTGCACACGCAGCCCCGCCGTGTCTGCAAAACGCCTTCCTTATTTAATAATATAAGAGGGAGAGAACTTTTTAGGGGAGTGATAACATGAGCTACCAGGTCCATAATTTTCAGACCGGTGAAACGATCGAAGCGCCGCCGATCAATGAAATGGACGCTCAGATTCGAATAAATGAGGACGACATTCAAGACGTAAAAGATAACATGGTGCTGATCGCCGATGAACCGCCGCAGACCAACACAAACAAATTGTGGATTGTCGATGGCAGCGAGGTTGAAATCCAAATCCCGTCAATGCAGGATCTGAATGATGCCATCGGAGGTGTCCACGGCGTTCCGGCTGGTGGGCGATCCGGTCAGGTTCTCTCTAAGCGGACAGGCGTAAATTACGATATGCGATGGGTGGACCAAGCCGGCACAAGCGAGCAAGACAGGATCCACTGGCTTTTACAATCGGACGAAATCATCGATACTGTGCAGAGCATTGTGTTTGATCAGCAAGGGAATATCTACAGCATCACGCATACGGACCTGCAAAACGAAGTTGTAAGAACAGATAGGTTTACGTTTGGCGAGAATACAATTACCGAGGTCAGGACATTGAGCACGGGGCAATCGTTAACGCTCGCGACAAATCTCACTACGCTTGTGACAACTGTCACTTATGCGGAGTAATAAGGAAGGAGATCTAATATGCCAGTAAATATATGGGAAGGCTCAGATGCAAGCGCAGTAGCAGCCGCGCTTGAGGTCATAGCTCAGAATACCGGGGGGAGGATCTCAAGCTATAACGATTTGTCAGATAAGCCGCGAATCGGTGGAGTTGAATTGTCTGGCAATAAGAGCTTGGCCAACCTTGGAATTGCTGCATCTGCAGATGTTCATAGCATTCCGTCCGGAGGTACAACCGGGCAAGTACTGAAAAAATCCAGTGGAACAAATTATGCCGTTGAATGGGGAGACGCAGGAAGCGGAAACGCTTCGATTGACGATACGGCCGGACATGGTGATACCAATGTTGTGTGGTCTGCAGGCAAAACGTACGACACAACATCTTCGTTAAGGGAAGCAATAGTTCCTTTGCAGAGCCTTCCAAAGTCGGTGAAAGACAATACGGAAACAGAACCGATTACGTTCACGACCGGTGGATACATCAAGAACAACAGTTCAACCGTTGATGTGACGGATGTAACGGCGAACGCAAATACTGCATATGCGGTTGTTTCGTGTTCTCCGGGTGATGTGTTTACTGTTTGGGGAACGGGACTTGATGCAGGACGGTTTTGGTGTTGGATTAAAGCTGATGGTACACGGATAAACCGGAAACTGTCAGAACCAGACCCGGTTTTCATCTATGCACCAGAACAGGCGGCGAAGTTGGTTCTTGACGCTATCACACTCTATGACTATGGAGCATATAAGGGAAAACTTCTGCCGATGGCTATCAAGGAATCAGACGATGCCATTTTAGCGAGAATCTCCGAAACGGAACAGGATGTGCTTGGCGTGGAACAGATCGCCATGACAAGCGGATACTACATCAAGACCGATAGTTCGACCATTGATGTATCTTCCCCGGTTGCAAACGTCGCTTATTCCTACGCAGTTATTGATTGCTCACCCGGTGACAAGTTTACTGTGTGGGGGCGTGGTGCTTCTTATGCGTACTTGTATAACTTCATCGACAACAACGGAACGAAACTCTCACAGGCACAGGAAACGCTTGACAGGATTGTAATTACTGCCCCGGCGAGTGCAACGAAACTTGTACTGAACCGCATACTTCAATATGATGCCGGATTCTATAAGGGGTTAATCGTTGACACGGGCAACGGTGTCGGAACCCAATGGATCGGCAGAACGGTGGCAACTTATGGGGATTCGATCACATGGTATGACGGTCACGAATACGGCGAACACCATTCCGAAGCCGGAGAAACTGCGGTAGGGTATCAGAAATATCTGAAAGAGTTGGGGATGACCATCGTAAACAAGGGGGAATCCGGGGCAAGAATGACCGGGATTCTTTCAACGATCAAGGCTGATACGGTAAGCGGATATGATGCAGTAACGATCACTTGCGGAGCGAATGATTTCCGCTATCCGAATGTTGAAGCACTTG
>Ga0326513_10001828_pt1 | contig 16061 bp, 22 predicted proteins | sample 2_2465_0518_D_FD_203654 | JGI IMG/M metagenome (GOLD analysis project Ga0326513, IMG submission 203654) | Bovine rumen microbial communities from UC Davis, California, United States - 2_2465_0518 | ecosystem: Host-associated > Mammals > Digestive system > Stomach > Rumen | place: USA... | reverse complement strand
AAAGTTATTGGAAAATACCATACTCCTTCTGCCTGACGAGTACCATTATGATTGTATGTACTAGAAACATTTGAAACACTTCTAATATAATAACCGTCTGGTAGCTCCCATGTTATAGATCTTGACGTATCTATTTGGCTAGGATTACTGTAATCCAAGTTATTTACTTTAGCGTCTGTTGTTGATATAGTTGTTCCAGTATACAAACTCTGAAGTACAGACTCAACGTGTGAGGAAATCTTAGAACCAGACTCTAATCTATCGAGGCTTTTATAAATCTCAGTTATAAATTTATCTTGATACTGATTTAAAAATGAATATATAGTATCTGTATCAAGTTTATTGAAATATTCTTTGTCTGGCATAAGGGTCTGAACTCGTCTTTCGAATTCAATACCCAGTTGTCGTGTTTCTGTTAGTGTCATGCTTCAAGTCCCCTCATATTAAGTTTAGAATTAAGCCTTTGTGATTCTATATTCTCCAATGCAAATGTAATAGCGAGAGTTATGAGTTCTTCAGCCATTGAATCATTTAACTCAAAAGTTGCAGTATCCTAACTACCTACAAACTTTGCAGGTTGTTTTATAAATGTCAACTTCATAGTATTGACGTCAGATTGATCTGTGGGATCGTATACTACATGGATATTTCCACCTTGAATATAACATACAGGAGTCTTGATCCATGGTTTGTTATACGAAGTAACGAAGAATTTTTTAGCTACATCATGATTTACAAGTGTAACCACCTGACTAGAATTAGATCCACTCACGTGTGCAGAAACAAAGTATAAGAACTTTGGATCTGTAGGCAATGCTCCGTATTTTTCATTAGACGGCGCATCAGAAGAAGTTAAATTAATTGAAGAAGAAGTAATCAGAGGCTGTAAATCAGATATTGATTTTATATCTGTTTCTAATCCAGATCGTCTAACATTGTTGCCAGTTATCTTTTGAGCGATCAGTGCCAAATAAGCTTTGTCTAAAATAGTGGCTTGTTCCTTCCTAGTTAACGATGGATATGACGAAGTAACATTGTCCTTGTCATACTCTATCATGAATTTTTCATATATATCACTGTGCGTCATATCACATTGTATTTAAGTTTATCACTTATTATTTGTCTCGTTAATGATTGAAAGCTTAAGGTCCTGATTCTTCTTACTGTCCAAATATGCAATAGCATCTTCAAGAGAATCTGCAAACATGTCTGAACCATAGAAATAGTGTGTCTTGTCTTTACGGATAACGCCTTTTGCGATAGCCTGCTCAAGAACAAACTCGGTTTCTTTAGAAGAATTGTCAATCCACTTATCGAAGAACTTCTTAGGCTGTTTATCAACAAGATTGAACAGAGTAGATTCTACGAGTTCGTTTGACATACGATCTGCATTAACACCAAACAAACGCAAGCATTTGCGCATCTGTTCGAGAGAAAGCTTGTCGAACTCTTTGATTGCATCTCTACGGAGCTTATTGATCTTGTTTGCTTCAACTGCCTCAGCTTCACGATTAATAAGCAAATAGTCTTTGCCTGCAGTGAGTTTATCGAGTGAAGTAGCAACACGTTTGTGGCCGCTAAGGAACTTGATAATCATAGCCTGACGAGGAATTGAATCGTCAAGTATGATACCACGTGAACCAACCTTTACGCAGAATGTAGTCCAGAAGTCACTAGACTTGGCCAAATGACCTTCTGCATAACCTAAAGCTTTTTCGTAATATTTTTCATCCTCGGGAGTAAGACCCGTGTATATCGACCCAGACCTTGTGAAATAAGGAGCGATGTAATCAAAACATGCCTTGTACTTAACCAGTCCAGCCCAGGGATTCTTTTTCTTAATTTTTAATTCAACTACCATAATGTTACATTAGTATGTTGTGTATCGGCAGGGGGCCGAAGCCCCCGTCGAATACATTATATTTTGTTTATATGAGATCAAATACCTGCGTTGCTGATTTCAGTATCTTCAGCGTCGCAGTACAGGATACCGCAAGACAGTGGGTTACGCAGCATGATACCCTCCTCACCGAGGAAGTGCACCTGATAACCATCACGGCTGTTAGAACGAACAGTGTTGATGCTGTTACCATATCCGTTAGGAGCAACAGAACCAGCAGTAGTCCACTGTACGAACTCACGACCCTTACGACAAACCTTAACGATGTTAGCCTGACCGTCACGTGAACCGAGGTCAACGAACAGGAAGGTATAAGACATCAGTGGTTTACCGGTCAGTGGGTGAAGCTGACGGAACATCTCCATGTTGTCGAACAGAGGACAACGCTTCAGAGTCAGCTCAATACCGTTAGTCATCTTATAAGTTGTGAACTGTCCACCGAGTGTCAGGTTCTGACCAGAACCAGTTACAAATACGGTGTCAATCAGATTGAAGCCAGCTACCTTCTCCTTCAGGATACGGTCGAACTCACGAATACCCATCTCACCAGTCAGAGCGATGAACTTACGCTCGTTAGTACCGAGGATATTGTAGCAGAGATCGAACAGATAATCCTCAAGCAGCTCTGCAGTCAGGTGAGTGTAGTAACGAACGTTAGCGGGGCTAATCTGCTCAAGCAGACCACTCATTGTAGGAGCGGGACGACCGTTAGTACCCTTGTTAATGTAAGTACCGTCAGCGTTACGGTTTGACTTAGAGAAGAGCAGAGCCTTTTCCTCACGCTTCTTCCATTCGCGAAGAGCAATCCAGTACTGATAGTCAGACCACAGATAAGAAGTCTTACCACTCTCGGGGTCCTTCAGAGCGATAGCCAGAACGGTGCTGTAAGCATCGCCAGTGATATCGTAGCTCAGACGAAGAGTCTGCAGATGGTTACGCATCTTAAATGGAGTCTGATAGTTGATGATATCAGCCTCATCACTGTACTCCTCGTAAGCAGAACCCATACGGCTTACCTGACGACCAGGAAGCAGGAACTCACCAGGAATATAAGCAGCAGCTGAACCGTCTACTACATAACACTCGTATACCCAAGCGCTACCATCCTGATAAGGAGAAGCACCAACACGAACCTGGAACTTATAATCGTCGAATGACAGAATAGCACCAGTGTTGAACCACTTCTCTTCCAAAGCGATATAGATAGGAGCACCGTTTGCACCAGGAGTTACGGTATTGTAGTTATTGGTAGTAATCTCTGAGCCGTTTGACTTAGCCCAACGAATGTTTACAGCGTGATCGCTGTCGATCATTACTGACCACTCAAACTCGCGGTTGTCAATGATCATAGTTTTGCCAAGACCGCCAGTAATCAGGTCAATAGCAGTAGATACACCATCATCTTTGGTACCAAATACCAGTGAAAGCAGACCGCTAACCTCATGAGGACGTGTCAGCAGTGCGTTAGAAATCATGTTTTCATCAACCAGGTCCGAGAAACGACGTCCACGGTACAACTGGAGGTTGTTAAGTAAACTATTATTCATATGTATTTATATTGTTTGTTATCAGATCAGAACGCACCTGCAAGTAAGTCCGTAACTGATTTTTGTTTATTGTCGGCATTATAAGTAGTATGATTTTTAGTTGAATGCCTCATTATCTTTCTAAGTTTTTCAGCAGCGGATGACTCTCCTTTTTTCTCTGCTTTGTTGATTAAATCATCAGCCTTCATTGTAAAGTACGCAGACTCTATAAGATTCTTTGAAAGATTCGAATTGAAATCTTTTTGATACTGCGATAAACCTGTATTGTCTACTTTGAAAATATAATCAAACAGTGCTTTACGATCTTCTTTAGAAACAGCAATACCACGAATATCTGTCAATTCGTCGATATCTTTGGTTACTGAAGTAAAGAAGGCTTTCGACTGCTCTTCTTGCTGGCGTACAATCTCCTGCTGTCTGCGGGTAGCTTCCTCCAGCTCAGCTTGTCGAATATTCTTTAATCTATCCAAAGCATCTTCGGATTCCTCGTAAAGCATATCTGCATCTTCATAGCGCGAGATTTTCTTATTGATCTGTTCATCACTATAATTGTTATGCTTAAGGAGTTCACGAATAACTGCCTTTTGGTTAACTTCATCTTCCATGTCGATATTATCAAGACTTAGAGCTTCTTTCTGAATCTCGTAAAAGTCTTCGAACTTACCACCGTTCTTCACATACTCGTCGAGTCGCTGTATACGATCGTCAGCATACTCAGGAACTGAGTTTTGTTTTACTGTTTCTGCGAAGTAGTGAGTAAGATCATCGACCGTCAAAGGACGATCTTTTTCATCAATATCGTTCATGTTCCAACCGAGAGACTGTCCGATAGCATCGAACAAAAGTCCAACTTGCTGGGCCTCTATGACGGCCTCTTCAGAAATATCATCATCGTTGTCGTCATCATCTTCAGTTGTAATGGTGTCCTGGTTATTGTTCAGAACATCTTCAGGAATCTCACTGTCATCCTCCTTTGCAGCAGGATCTGGAGTGTCATCCGTTTTCTTGCCGTCCTCAGTATTAACTGGCGGTTCTTTCTTGTCTTCGTCGTCAAGTGGTGTGTCTGGTGGAAGAACGTCGTCAATATTTGTAATACCTTCTCCCTGTTCAGCATTCGAGTATATGTTACCAAGAACATCCTCGAATCCACTTGGAATTGTACTCTTTTTCTTTGCCATATTGCAATATGTTATTTATTTTTAATATCGTCCAATATCACCACTATGCTTACTACAATCGTGATAAGTACAACACCTGCGGTTATAGGAAGCATAATGTTGAATATCTATTCCATATTATTTATTATAGTTACGCTTCATTTTGTAAAGCTTATTAGTCTTTCTTTTCTTCGGGGTAAACTCTTCGTTTACCTCGTATATTTCATTGTCGTTGAGATCTAGTTTCATAGATTATCTATTAACGTCGTTAAAAACTTTTGTGGAACCTGCCGATGCAAACGGAACAACGGCTCCAACATATTTCATTGCTTCTCTGAACTAACGTGCTTTTTCTGAAGTCAATCTGTTGTTATCTCTGAGGTATTTAATGTATTTTTTTCCATAACCGTTACTCTTTTCAACCGCTTCAAAAATTCGTTCATCTGACAGTTTATCAATAATCTTATTTTGAAGTTCCCAATTTGTATTTAATAAATGATGTTTGCCAATAGCTTGTTTTCTAGCATCAAAATTAGTAGTAACTCTTTCCGGATTCATATCTACACCTTTTAATGTTTCGTGTATTTTAGTAAGTTCATCAAATCCGTCATCGTACGCATTTTTAAGTAAAGTTGTTTCAGTCTCTGTTTCTGGTAAAAAATTACGAGACAGTCTATGTCTCACTTCATGTCCCAAAGCAAAGTCTTCGTCACCGTATCTAATACTAATATGACCGTCTGGATACTAGAAACCTCCAAACTAATCTTTTCCGGCTTTCTTAAATACTTCATCTGGATACACAGTGTATCCTTCGTTTAAAGCCGCATCTACATTAGATTTTACAGTCGGTCTCATTATGCCACCTTTATAACCAGGTCTCATTGCCGCCAATCTAGGTAAAACAGAATTATTATATATATTTACAATTTCCTAATTCATAGGTTTGTCAACAATACCTTCTGTCATAGATTTAGAATACATTGGCATCTCTTCTTGCATTATTTTTTCTATTCCTTTGGCATTTTTAGTTAACAAATCCTAATACAAAAACTATTCGAAGCTATTTTCTTTAAATAAGTTTTTAAAGTAATTAGTATCCCCTCCGCTATAGTCTATTCCTACAGGGTTCTTTAATGGCAGCGTTTTTACTGCATCACTTGACGGCCATCTTAATTTATATGCTGTAGAATCATAAAGTTTATCGTTAATCTAGTTAGTTCGAGCCGATGCGTTTTTAGACTTAAGTACGTATGTTTTAAATCTGTTTAAATCTTTATTACTACCTAATATAAGAGCGTTGTCTGGTTCAAAGAATGCGATTTCGCCTCTTTTTGTTGCTACGACAGCATCGTTATTCCGTAGTATTGTGTTTCTAGTTTTTGGAGAAATATTCGCAACATTTACACCGTTGTGTTTTATTGCAAACATTTGATCTGTAACAAATGGATTTTCTGTATTCAGCAATACAGGATAAACGTCGCCATTTCTGCCGTAACTTGCTGCTGTATATCTCTCTGGAGCTAAATATATCCCTGTAGAACCTTTAATTGGCGCGTTAGAACCTATGGCATCAGTAGAAAAAGATTGTAAATTTCTTACTTTGCTGCCATGCCACAAAACATCCTTTATTTTAGAGTTAGGAAACGTATCGTTCAAATAAGACTGATAATCCCATAAGGTGCCCAGATCTTTAGTAGCCGGATTTCTATTATACGCTGTAATAACTGGGTTTTCTCTTACGCCTTTATTTATAGCTTTGGAGATTTTATACGCTTTGTGAAAATTTGAAACGTTCTTTAAAGAAGCTTTTGCAGCATCTGATAAAGCAGGACCAATTCCGTTGAATGCATATTTAAACATGGGATTTAATATTGCGTTACCTACTACAAACTCTCCAACAGGGTCTACAGGAGATAAGGGTTTGTTCAAATCTTTCGTTATAAGATTATACATTTGCTCTCCACCAGAAAACGATTTTCTAGCAATCTCCTCTGCCTCATGCTGCTCTCTAGACAAATCTCCTACAGTCTTCCAAGGATGCATATATAAACGTTTTCCCATTCCGGTACCAACTTTCTTTTTATCTCCAGTAATAGTTACTTCCGGTAGGGTATATCTACCAGTATACAAATCTTCTTCAGGATTATAAGTAGCCTAGTTAATATTAACTTCAGATTTCCTCAAAGGAGTTAATCCATCTTCATATCTATCTTTTAATTGGCCTCTTCTAGGACCTCTGGCAATTCTTCCGCTTCTTTTGCCATTCATAACCTCTTCTCTTGTAGGATATCCCCAATCTTTAGGATTATCGTGTATATCGGTTACGACTTTTATTATATCGTCTATAGGGAAGTCTGTATCTTGATTTTCAAGATAATGTCTTAATGTCGGTTGTATAATTTTATGAGCTGTGTACTCAGCGTGTCCCGGTCTTTCATAGCCACTCTTACCGTCTATCTCCCAATCTCCAGGTAAAAAATCATTGTCTCCAGGAACGTCTGTATTGAATTGAAACGCATGAGACATTTCATCGATAAAACTAGGACGATCTGGATTTAAATACATGGTATTTAAAATCGGGTCATACATTTCTCGCTCTTTTCCGGAAATATCGAACGGGTTGTGCAATATTGTATATTCTGGAACTCTTGTGGTAGAAACTCTTGGTTTATCCGAAGCCTCGTATATATTATACATTCTTCTAATATATTCATAAGGATCGATGTTGTTTGCAGGATAAAAACCGTCTCTGATTTGATCTATGTTGTTATACCAGTTGTGCCTCATTTTGTCAATAGGCAACATCTCTTTTGCTTCAGATAAAACTTTTTTAGAATCTTTTGGAGGTTTTATTACGACTCCTGGTAATGTTCCAGCATTGAATACAGTGTTTCCATATAACATAGATTTTGTAGCTTCCTTTTTAGGATCTAATCCCAGTCGCTTTTGTTCTTCAGAAGACCAATATCTATCTAATAAGTCTTGTTCCCATTGTAAATATTTAGTACCGTCGTCAAATTCTAATCGATCTAGCATTGGCGTTTTACCGTCTTCATATCGTTTAAGCCAGTGCTCGTTAAAGTTTTTAGCTTTTAATTGCTGAACTTGATTTTGTGAGCGGTTTTTTTGCCACTATTGTATCTGTGGAGATTTCATTAACTCTTTGGCTCGTTTCTCAACTAATTGTGGATGATTCGGTTGACCTGGATTGTATTTGCGCGGATTGTTTTTATAAAATTCAAATCCACCTTCCAAAGCACTTCTTCCGCTCTTTCCGTATCGCACATCTTCCTAATCTTTCCACCAGTTTATTAAATCCCTAGCACTTACATAATCACCGTATTCGTTTATGTGCTAACCGTATCCTGCATTTGCCCACAATGCTTTCGTTTTGGCACTAAGCAGTGTTCTAGCACTTCTATCGTCGGTAGGATTTCCAAGAGTAGATTCTTTAACCGCCAACCCCATAGCAGTCCTTATAGGCAAACCAGCTTTAATCGCATTATCTGCAATAGAATCAAGCATGTTTGTAGACAATACCGCACCAGTAGCATAACCTGCATCTGTCAATCTCACTCTCTTAGATTCATCAAAAGGTATACCATAATCAGTATCTTCCTCCCAATCTACAATTTTACCATCTTTGTATGGCATCTTTCCTGCTTTATAAGCAGCAAATCTTTTTCTAAATTCAGTAGGATCTTTTCGCATAAGTATTTACCTCCATTCTATTAGCTAATAGGTTAGCGATTAAGTTATGTATAAAGTCATTAGCTTCATCATGCTGTACTAAGCGAAGTATAGCTCTTAGAAGCTCGTTATTTTGTCTTGTAAGCTCTAAGAGCTCTTGTTCTTCACTTCTTGTCATAATTAAAATGGAATCAATGGGCCTAATATAGGATGGGATTGCATTTTAGTATATAAATTCATAGCAGGATCAATAAGTTCATCATATAAAAATCCAATTGGACCTCCCTATCCACCATAAGCACTTCCTAATCGTCTAGCTTCTCTATCGGCAAACGCCATGTTATTGGGTCTTAGATTTTTACCAGTATAGTTTTCTATATCTCTATTACCCTGTCTAACTTTTCTATATATATTTGCCATCTACTTTAATCTGCGGGCATCTAAAACTTTTCCCAAGACTCTAGCAGCTCTCATTGCTGGAACAGACATCACTAATTCTTTCATTAAAGGATCAGCATCGTTCATTGGTTTTCGCAAATCTTTTCTTATTGCATCAGGAAGATTCTTTTCGTAGTTTTCATAGTATCTAGGATCAGTTAAATCTACGTTAACGCCGCCTTCAAATTTTGGTATTCTCATAATTACTTTTCTCCTGCTACTTTATTAGCACGTGCCGTACGAGCTTTGATCTTCTCACGTTCCAGAGCAGCATCGTCTTTCTGCTTCTGTAACTCCATCTCATGCTGCATACGCTCACGTTCGAGTTTAACTTTCTGATCTTCAATCTCTCTCTTTTGACGAGCCTCATAGCGTTTCATATAAGCATCCTGATCAACCTTACGCTGTTGTGTAGCAGCGTTGGCAATTTCGATAGGATCGGGAATACCGTTCATATTAGCATCCTTCTCTTCTGTACCACGATAAGCACTAATCTCTGCTACAGCAATCTTAGTCTGGTTATCAGCATCGATCTTATAACGTTCGAGATCCATCTTAGCTTCCTCAAGCATAAGCTCTTGCTCACGCATTTCATTCTGCATCTGTTGTAATTGCTGTGCCTGCTGAGCTTCAGCTTCTTGAGCTTGCTGTTGAACTTGGTCTTGACGATCTTGCATTTCCTGTAACTTCTGCTTGATGATGTTGAAATTATCATTGGTGAGAACTTCTGCAGCTTCTAAGAGACTAGCACCGTTCTACATCGCAGGCTGAATAAGCTGTTGTAACTTCTGAATATTTTCAAGATCTTTAGAAGTATCTGTTACAAATACGTCCATATCCTCATAGAAGAACTTATCGGAAATGTCTATGTATGCACGCTCACCATTATCGAAGATATAAGAAAGCTTCTTCTTACCGGTCTGTTGCCAAGCACCTTTTGCAGTATTGAGCAACATGTTGAGCACGTGACGTTTACACTGATTGTGTGCCCAGAATAAAGGTTCTGTAATGTGAGAAGACTGTATAACAGATCTTTCTACATTTCCTACTAATTCAGTAGAACTAATGGCACCCTGTCTCTGTTCTGTAATACCTGATATAGTACCAGCCAATTGTTCGATCTTGTCCATCAACTGAATATACTCAGCGATTACGTTCGACATAGTAAGATCGAGAGCAGTGATTTGATTAAACGTAGCAGGCTTTCCGCCTTCTCTACCTGGTACATTCCAACCTTCTTCATACGGATTAATAAAGTTTACACCTACAGAAGATAAGTAGTGCATCCATCTGTCCGGTGTGATATTCATAGACTTAGGAATCTATGTAATATCCATATTTACTACTTTTCCTTTGTCTCTGGCAATCGCCAACTCAAGTCTATACCACAGTACGATGTACATATATTGAAGAGGCTTAAGGATGCTGACAAGTGACCTAGGGCGACTATTGGTGTTAGAATATACACATCCACAGTAGGGAAGTTTTTGTGAATTAGGGTTATCAATTGAAACGTGCTGATATTCAACAGGCTGAATCCCGAAATACAAATCGCTACCAGCACGATAGCCTTCCCAAACTTCGATAATCCAGTCTGGTTCAACAGATAATTCAAGTCCCGTTTTAGTATATTTTTCATCTTCTATAGTTATTTGAACCTGGCCACTTTCATCTACAGTAGTCACATAATAAATCTTCTTAAATGACTTCCAACAACAGTGCCATACGTTTACAGCGTGTCTGCCTTTTTGGTCAAATGCTGGATTGTCATATATGTGCATCTGGATTCCACTGAAGTTGTCCACAGGATCTTTCTCACCAATATCGTTAGAAGGACGTCCTGTAAGCATCTCGTTGAGCTTGTTTAAATCTTTCTCAGTGAGCTTGTCGAAGTATCTATCGTATACTTCTGTTATTGGTAACTGCATCTTTCTACAGCACCAAGAACCATCCTCAACGTATTCCAGATCCGGACTCTTGTCGTAAGAGAAGAACATTGGATTTACACGTTCAACATAAGGTTCGTCGTTGAGTACACCAACATAGTATATCTCTGTACCAGTTATAAGTGCATCTTTCCAACCTTTAATAAATTCGTTGTCAAGTGTAAGCTTCTCTTTTAAATATGCAAGAGTGTGATAAGCTGTATTTTCAACGACGTCTTTATAATCTTTCTTCATGTATTTAGCAATGGCTTCGGGCGGCATTATTTCACCACTCTGTAACTGTTGCTAAAACTGAGCTTGTTCTTCAGGACTCATACGGGCAGTAATAGATGCCATTATATATTGCATCAACAGCTCTTTCTCTTTGTCCATAAGCTCTGACGTGGCTTCTTGAGATGTTCTAACTACTCTGAAGTTCATAGGCCTCTTAGTCTCTTCACCAATAAGAAGATCTATCTTAGGTCTAATAATGTTGAAGTCCTGCGGAGTAGCGGGGAATCCATCTTCTACTTTAAATGGATTTGTAACCCTCTTGAAGTCTTTTTCGTCGAAGATACTATTATAAAGATTATAATAGGTCTACATCTCTCCAAAGTGTGTCTGAGCCATACCGCCAGACACTACATTGCCCTCACCTATGATGTAGTTTACGCAATCATGTTGCCATTGTTCCGTCTTCTTTGACAACGGAAGCTTTTGCTGAGGGAATGTTGCGTTATATAAATTATCTTCTACTCTAATCATTGTTAAAAGCTAAATAACGGTATGTCATCGCGTACGTCGTTCTCTTCAGTATCCCAGTATCTGGAACTGAACAACGGCAACTCGAAGAGCTCAACCTATTTATTTTTTTCTTTTGCAGCGGATACTTTCACCTAGAACAACTCTTCTCTATATATCATGACCATACAGAGAGCTATCAAACGGTCTACGTTTTTTACACCGTCGTTCTCTATAAGTTCTTCTATAAGTGGTTCGCTGTATACTCTCTCTACATTAGGGTGTCCTGGTTCATATTCATCCATCAACCATTCTAGAATAAGACCTTCTCCATACGCCCTAATGGCTTTTGTCATGTGACATCCTTTTCTTCGTTGTACTTTACTATCTTTAAATACTTCCGAAATAATCTTGTCAGGTTGATCTGCAAGTAAATAGTCACAATGTTTGTTCGTAAAGTATGGGTATATACCTTTACGTTCGTTCTCAAACAGTAGACGAGCATTGTAGAATACTAACAGCTTTCTTACATTTTCATAATACTCTTCTGCCGTATCTGGTCGTCCACTATATTCGGCTACAATCACATCATTCCAAGCTTCACCTGCTCTAACTCGCTTAAAAATAAATGTCGATCCTAAGGAGTTAGTGAATGACTCATCGTGATCATACGGGTCGCAGCCGCCAATGTATAATCCAAATGGGGCGTCTTGTATAGGATACTCCCATATGACTACTGATCCACTCGGTTTGTCATCTTTCTTTAAATGATATGTTGTTATATCTCCTGATTTCTTTTCTGTAGCTTTTACTTTACCGTCTCCATCCCAGCTCAAATCTACTATGTGCTTCATGTTTTTAAGCTTAGTGTTTGTTCTTATTCTTGTGAGTTGGTCCATCAGAAGCTTTCGTGGGAATATGTTTTTACCCAATTCAAGTACAGCTTCTTGCGGTTTAATTGGACGTTCTGATATAAATCGGTCTATAGACTGTTGAGTAGCACCACCATCTTTAATTTTGTTTCTTTGGTTTATCAACTCGTCAATTGCTTTCTCACGTAGACTATTTCCGTCTTTATCCATGAAGCGCTTATTACCGTCGTCATCAAAACCGTCCATATTCTCATACGCTGGAACAAAGAATCCACATCTAGTATTCTCTTGTCCGTCGTCCCATATGTTAGGAAAACTGAGAACATTGTATGCATCTGGTTTGTAGAACAAATCTTTCAGACCATCGAATTGTCCACCTTCAGTACCACCAGTACCAAACGCCACCATTGTACCGAAAGCCACACCATCGTCTGTTTCTACAGCAGGTTGTTCGATACGCCAAGCTGTAAGTAGGTTGGGGAACTTACCACCTTCCTCCCACAGTACTAATCTACCACGAGTACCACGAATACGTTCAGGATCGTTCTTCAAAGTAATACCTGTAATACTTGATAAATAACCCTGTTCAGTTTGCTTACCGAATTCGTCAGTTATCTTATAACCAGATACTCTTTCCATACGGGTAGATGTCAGACGTTGTTTAGACCACGCAGTGTGTTTGTCTACGAAGTCCATAATCTACCAAGCTTTAGTAAGAAGACCGTCACCAATCAAGAACTTCTGTTCTGATGCTACAGCAAAGTTCTTACTGCCTGGAATAAGTTCATAATTACGCACAAGCATTGAAGCGCCTTTAAAGCTAAATCCTTTTTGACGAGCTTTAAGTACTGCCATATGTTTACCTTCATCTTCGGCTTGTTCTATAGCGTTAAAGTAATAGTAATCGCCAGACCAGAAGTCTGGGAAGGCAAGTATACGTTCACGCCTTGTACGTTTATTGCCGTATTTATCAGTATACTCTACTTCTTCAATCTTCATAATAGGACTGTAGTTTAAGTAGAAGTAATGATAACCTGTTATAGCGTCTCCGTCCGGAGCTACATAACCGTTGAGACATCTATTTGTTTCCCGCTCCCAATATTGTATGTAATCGGTAGTTCCTCTGGGAGCTAATGTGTAACAGCCGTGTTCTTGAAAAAACAAAGCAGCTTGACGAAACTTATCGCTGTTAAATATTTTCTTATTGAAATCTACCATGATTATTAATTAGAACCCAATTTGTAAATATAGTCAATTCTATTCATCCAGCCTTTTAACCACTTCTTTTGTGAAGGGTTTGTTTTTACTATGGCGTTAAAATGAGCAGCTCTAGCATCGTATACTTTCTTTACAAGTTCGGTAGAATTTGCAGCATTTACAGCAGCAATTGTCTTTGGACCAACAATGCCGTCGGCTGTAAGATTAAGTAATTTCTGTACTCGTTTAATACCAATACCTTGGCCAGATGCCCAGACCCAATCTACGATCATGTTTGCTACTGCCTGATTGTTAATCAAGTCAGCCTTCCATTTAGACCAGTACATAGTGTGTACTATATCTCGCCACTCTTTGTATGTAATATTTTTAAGATCTGTAACACTAGGTACTCTCTTTCCTTTATACTTACAGTATGAACGGTATGTACCAATAGTAACACCAATCATAGTAGCACCGCCATTGTCGTTTGGATCATTTGCCCAACCGCTCTTCTTTGCACGAAGAAATGCATTCTCTATTGTTTCTCCAGCCTTCATTGTAATGCCGGCTTCCCAACGAAAAAGAATGGGAATAAACTTCTCTATATTTGCCATATTATCTAACTGTTTCGTATAGGCCTATAACACCGCCACCTTTGACTTTACCGGACTCAAGCTGTTCAGCTTTAGCTTGTTTCATAGCTATGTCAAGAGACTTTACTATTCCGCCTACATCTTTTAATATTCTCGTAACCTTTATAGCAGTGTCGATATCCATTAAGCCTTTAGAATAATCATTTAATGCAGCTATAAGTCCTTCTGCAGCTGTTTGCGATGCACTTAACAATCTAGTTCCAGGAGTTTCCTAAAACTCTAAGAATCGCTTAGCAAGCTCTTTTACTTCTTCAGAAGGTACATAATTCTCATCTTTAAAAACGTCCTTGGCTACCACAAGCGGACGTCTATCAGCAGGATAGGCTTCATATGGTGTATTCCACTTGTGTAACCAGACAACGTACTCAATTTCTTTTAACGCTTGAGATTTATCTTTAGCGTTGTTATAATGATCTTTGAAAGGTGGTATCGCCAGATCATCTGGGTTAAGCCTCACCTTATCACCTTGTATATCAAACATATTGTCTTACTATTTTTGAAAACATTTTATACATTTGTTGAGCATGGGGCAGATAACACCACCCCACATTCAACAAAATTAGCTTTTTAGTGTGAGCTTAACACATGTTTCATAAATTAATCATTATAAACTATATAGAATTGGTTCTAAATAGCCCTCATTTAAACAGTTGAGGACCTGTTACTCGGTAATGTCTATTATTAAGCGGACATTATACGCTTTTATTAATATCAATCACGGCTAATGCTGCTGCTTTGATCTCGTTCATATGTTAGTCATTTGGAAAATCAGTTGCAAATTGACTTAATGGACGTAATCTACTCGCTATGTACTCCCAGTTTGTTGCAGACTGATATTGAGTCAATAGACTATCTTTTACGTAAATAGGGTATGTCTTTCCGACGTAAGTTCCATTTATAGGATCCATATATGGATTCGTCCACTCTGCTCCAAACGTACGGATCGCACATAATTCTGGCACCGAATTTGATAAGATTTTTATCCATCTGATATTATTGCTCCCACTACCGAAAGCGTGGCCTATCTTAGTTACTGTCTCAGGTATAATTGCGTCCTCTAAGTTTGGGCAATTTGAGAATGGAGCATTATTGTATCCGTCGGTACCATCTCCAAGCTTTGAAATCGTCCCAAGATCTTTTATATGTACAACGGAAGCATTTCCCGTAAATGATTTATTTTCTATAGTTTCCAGACCTGGAATGTCAATAGTTTGTGGTAATGTTACGTTCCTAAACTCATCATTTATGTACTTCAACGAGGTCGGAAACTCATTGATTATCAAAGAACTACAATTGTAGAATGCATCACCTATTATGTATTCTGCCGAAGATATGTCAATATGCGTTAATTTGGTACATCCCCAAAATGCCATCTCCCCAAAATATGTAACGTTAGATGTATCTCCTACATCTTCTAAATTTGAGCAAAATTCAAAATTCCACCTTTCATAGCCATTAGAACCACTAATTTTAGTGATGTTTGATAAATCGATGCTTTTAAGGTTTGTACAACTATTAAATCTGTTATTTCTATTAATCTCTGTAATATTGGTAAACTTGGACAATTCATTAAACGTCTCGATGTCTGTATTATTTATAAATTTATCATTGAAGTGTTGTAACAGCTGAGCTTGTGTCTTTGTTATACCTGTTCCATCACCAAAGTTTGTAGCAAGAATATTCTGTACTGTTGGGTCTGCAATTCTCAGATACAACCCCTGCGTAGCATTGATGCTCAGTCCAGGAAACTTAGTAGTCAAAAAATCTACATCATCCTCATAGGCATTAGTAGTCTGTAGATTACCTGTCATATTACTGGAGGCATCACAGTCTTGTGCTTCCTCTGCTAACTTGTGTATGATGTTGCTATCTACAACCTCTACATTAGAGGTCTGTTCAATTTTAATATGTTCCATATTACGCCCTCCACTCAAAAAGAAT
>Ga0326513_10001827_pt1 | contig 16066 bp, 8 predicted proteins | sample 2_2465_0518_D_FD_203654 | JGI IMG/M metagenome (GOLD analysis project Ga0326513, IMG submission 203654) | Bovine rumen microbial communities from UC Davis, California, United States - 2_2465_0518 | ecosystem: Host-associated > Mammals > Digestive system > Stomach > Rumen | place: USA: California... | reverse complement strand
CCGCCGTTCCCGCCGCAAGCAGATGCTGGCCGGCATAACGCAATTCGTTTATCGCCGGGACGAGGTTGTCGAGGCCGATGCGTTCGTAGCGCTTTATGGAATCCTCGGCATCCGCGTAAAGTGCCTTGAGGTCAGCTATGCGGGGAGAAGTCATAGTTGGCCATTCTTTCACGTCGGGCGGAAAGTTCGGATTCACCTGCTACCGGAAGACGCGACAACGCGACACTACCGCGAGCGGTAAGCGCAACTGCGGCGGAAACGCGCCCGGAGTGCATATCGTAGCGCATCACGGGTTCTTCGGTGTGAAACACTCGACGAGGCACATAGACGCTTCCCGTCGTTGGTCTCAACGAGTTGCGCAGTCTGGAAAAGAAATTTGCCATACTTGTCTCTTCCTTTCCACAATATGTGTTAGCCACCGAAGAAAGCATGCCTGTGCGGGGCAAAAGCCCCGCACAGGCGCGTGCTGGCCTACATCTCGGCGAGCTTCTTCAGGAGCGCGTAGTTCTCCTTGAAGCCTTCCTCGGCCTTCTTCAAGGTCGCGACGGCCTGTTCCTGGCCGACGATCTTGACGAGCTGCTTGAAGCGGTTCTCGCCAAGTTCCTTGGAGAGGGCGGCATCGGCGAAGCTGACCTTGTCGCTCTTGTCCGCCGAGTCGATCTGGAGCTTCTTCTCGGCGAGCGTCGGGTTGTAGCGCCAGAGCGGGAAGTGGACGCTGTCCACGGCCGCCTGCTGGTGCGCCGGGCCGGTCTTGGTTGCGAGACCCTGCTCGATGCAGTGCGCGTACGCGATGATCAGCGCCGGGCCGTTGTAGTTCTCGGCCTCGTTGAAGGCCTTGACCGTGGCGGCGGGATTGGCGCCCATCGAGACGTATGCGATGTAGACGTTCTTGTACTGCATCTGCATCAGGCCGAGGTTCTTCTTGGCCTGGGCCTTGCCGGCGGCCGCGAACTTGGCGATCGCGCCCTTCGGGGTGGCCTTCGAAGCCTGTCCTCCGGTGTTGGAGTAGACCTCGGTGTCCATGACGAGGATCTTGATGTTCTTGCCGGAGGCGAGGACGTGGTCGAGTCCGCCGTAGCCGATGTCGTAGGCCCAGCCGTCACCGCCGAGAATCCAGACGGACTTGCGGACGAGGTTGTCCGCGACGGCGAGGAGGGATTTGCCGAGGCTGCAGTCGCATTCGGCGCCCTTGGTGACGGGGCAGGAGGAGGCCTTGGCCTTGATTGCGGCCTTGAGCTCGGCCACCGCGGCGCGCATGGCTTCGACGCCCTGGCCCTTCTCGTCGAACTGGTCGATCGACTTGATCTTCTCGCAGATCGCCTTGATGTCGGCCGGGGCCTCGGGCTTGGCGAGGATCTTGTCGACGAGCTCGAAGGCGTAGGCCTGGAGCTTGTCGGCGGAGACGCGCATGCCGAGACCGAACTGGGCATTGTCCTCGAAGAGGGAGTTCGACCAGGCCGGGCCCTTGCCGTCCTTGCGCTGGCAGTAGGGGGTCGTCGGCAGGTTGCCGCCGTAGATCGAGGAGCAGCCGGTGGCGTTGGCCACGAGGAGGCGGTCGCCGCAGATCTGGGTGAGGAGCTTGACGTAGGGCGTCTCGCCGCAGCCCGCGCAGGCGCCTGAGAACTCGAAGAGCGGGCGCTTGAGCTGGGAGTCGAGGAGCTGCTTGGTGTCGAGCTTGGCGGGGTCGACTTCCGGGATGTCCAGGAAGAACTTCCAGTTGGCGGCCTCGGACTGGCGGAGCGGAATCTGCTCGACCATCTTGAGGGCGCCCTTGGCCTTCATCGGGCAGCGGACGACGCAGAGTTCGCAGCCCATGCAGTCCTCGGGGGCGACCTGGACGGTGAACTTGCCGCCGAGGGCCTTCAGCTTCGGCGTCTTGGTGTCGGCGCTCTTGAAGGTGGCGGGGGCGCCGGCGAGGGCGGCCTCGTCATAGACCTTCAGGCGGATCGCGGCGTGCGAGCAGATGGCGGAGCACTGGCCGCACTGGATGCAGGCGGTCGGATCCCACTGCGGGATGAACTGCGCGACGTTGCGCTTCTCCCACTGCGTCGTGGCGGTCGGCCAGGTGCCGTCGTCGGGAAGCTCGGAGACCTTGAGGGCGTTGCCGTCCTGCGCGATCATCTTCGCGGAGACCTTCTTGACGAACTCGGGGGCGTCGGCCGGGACGGCCGCGGGCTTCTTGATCTTGCCGGCGGGGGCGGAGGGGTACTTGACCTCCTCGATGGCGGCGGAGGCGGCCTCGATGCACTTCCAGTTCATCTCGACGACTTCCTGGCCCTTCTTGGAGTAGGCCTTCTCGGCGTAGTCCTTGAGGACCTGGATCGGGTCGAGCTCGGTGCCGTCGGCCTTGGCGAGCTTGATGCCGGAGAGCTTGAAGAAGGCGGTTTGGAGAACGGTGTTGGTGCGGGTGCCCATGCCGTTCGCAAGCGCGATCTTGGCGGCGTCGATGACGTAGAACTTGAGCTTCTTGTCGATGATGGCCTGCTCGACTTCGTCGGGCATGTGGTCCCAGATCTCGGCGGCCGTGTAGGGCGAGGCGAGGAGGAAGACCGAACCCGGCTTGGCGGCCTTGAGCATGTCGTACTTCTCGAGGTACGGGAAGCAGTGGCAGGCGATGAAGTCGGCCGAGTTGACGAAGTAGGGCGAACGGATCATCTCGCTGCCGAAGCGCAGGTGGGAGATCGTCACGCCGCCGGACTTCTTGGAGTCATACTCGAAGTAGCCCTGCGCGTAGTTCTCGGTGTAGTTGCCGATGATCTTGATGGAGTTCTTGTTCGCGCCGACGGTGCCGTCCGCGCCGAGGCCCCAGAACATGCACTCCTTGCGGTCGCCCTTCGGGACGACGAAGGAGTCGTCGGCGAGGATGTAGCGGCCGGTGACGTCATCGACGATGCCGACTGCGAAGTGGTCGATGGGCTTGGCGGCGGCCATGTTGTCATAGACGGCCTTGCACATCTGCGGGGTGAAGTCCTTCGAGCCGATGCCGTAGCGGCCGGCGAGGATGAGCGGGTACTTGAAGGAGACGACGCCCTCCTGCTTGGCCTGGCCGATGGCGGCGGAGACGTCGAGGTAGAGCGGGTCGCCGAGCGCGCCCGGTTCCTTCACGCGGTCGAGGACGGTGACGGCCTTGACCGTGGCGGGGATGGCCTTCGCGAAGTCCTTCATGGAGAAGGGGCGGTACAGGTGAACCTTGACGAGGCCGACCTTCTTGCCTTCCTTGACGAGGGCGTCGACGGTCTCGTGCAGCGTGTCGCAGCCGGAGCCCATCGCGACGACGACGTATTCCGCGTCCGGCGCGCCGACATAGTCGTAGAGCTTGTACTTGCGGCCGGTGAGCTCGGCGAGCTGGTCCATGTACTTCTGGATGATCGCGGGCGTGGCTTCGTAGTACTTGTTGGCGACCTCGCGGAGCTGGAATGTGACGTCGGGGTTGGACGCCGTGCCGCGCATCGTGGGATGCTCGGGGTCGAGGGCGCGGCGGCGGAAGTCGGCGACGAAGTCGTCGTTGATCATCTTGCGGATGACGTCCTGCGGAATCTCCTCGATCTTCTGGACTTCATGCGATGTGCGGAAGCCGTCGAAGAAGTGGAGGAAGGGGACCTTCGACTCGAGCGTGGCGGCGTGGGCGACCATCGCCATGTCGTGGGCCTCCTGGACGGAGTTGGAGCAGAGCATCGCGAAGCCGGTCTGGCGGCAGGCCATGACGTCGCCCTGGTCGCCGAAGATGCATAGGGAGTTCGAGGCGAGGGAGCGGGCCGAGACGTGGAAGACCGTCGGGACGAGTTCGCCGGCGATCTTGTACATGTTCGGAATCATGAGGAGCAGGCCCTGGGACGCCGTGAAGGTCGTCGTGAGCGAGCCCGTGGTGAGCGAACCGTGGACCGCGCCGGCGGCGCCGCCTTCGGATTCCATCTCGACGATGGACGGGACGCTGCCCCAGATGTTCGTCTTGGCGTGGGCCGCGAGTTCGTCGCAGGTCTCGGCCATCGGCGAGGACGGGGTGATGGGATAGATCGCGGCGACTTCCGAGCACGCAAACGCGATTTGGGCTGCGGCGGTGTTGCCGTCAACCATTATCTTCTTAGCCATGTTTTGTTTTTGTCTCCTAGGTGTTAACGTAAAGTGCAACGCGCGTAAAGCGCGTAAAGCAAGGCATGTATATTTTAGTAGGAAACTGGAAAAATCGCAAGAGATATTTCGCCGGCGTCGACCGTGGCGTCATTTTGAAACAAGTTCCGCCATTTCGACGAGGCGGATGGATTCCGCGCGGTGGCCCTCGATGTGGGCGCACCTGGCGGCGCGTGCGCGCTCAACGAAACCAATAGAGAAGGGTGTCTCCCTTTTATTGCTAACTGCGCCGCCGAAAGCCGGCTGGTTTTGATATAATCCATTGCATGAAAAAAAACACGCACCTTGCCAGTGACAACGTCCGCCCGGCCGCGGCGCGTCTGGCTCGTCCTCTCCGGAATGCGGCCTGCGCATTTGCCATGCTTTCCGCCGGCCTGCTGCACGCATTCGAGCGCCAGCCGCTCTGGCCCGCAGGCGCAATGCCAGACCCGCAGCCTCACCAGATAGCCGCGATGACCGACGAGTCCAACGCCCCCGGGTTCGACCGCGCCGCCCATTCCGCGCCATATCTTGAATGGTACGAACCGCCTGCCCCTGAATCCGCCAACGGAACCTGCGCGATACTTATCTCCGGCGGCGCCTATCAGAATTGCTGCGACGTGGGGCTTGTCCGCAGATGGCGCGAGCGGCTGACGGAACTCGGCTGCCAGTGCGTCGCCCTCGTCTACCGCACACCGCGCCCGAAGGGCCTGCCCATACACCAGAGCGCCTGGGAGGATGGCCAGCGCGCCGTGCGCCTTGTCCGCTCGCAGGCCGCCGCCCGCGGCTTCGATCCTGAGCGCATCGTGACCTTCTCAATGTCGGCTGGCTCCCACCTCGCCACGCTGCTCGCCACAAGCGCCCTCACCCCGGCCTACGCGCCGGTGGACGACCTTGACTCCATTCCATGCCACGTCAACGCCGCCGTCGCCTTCGCCGTCGCCTACGGGCTTTCCGACGGCGCCGGCAAGCCGAACGCCAGGGAAGGGGACGGCCCCGACATCCAGCTGGACCCGGCCTTCGCGTTTGACGACAAGACCGCCCCAATGTGCCTCCTGCATGGCGGCGCGGACATTTATTCGCCACTCGCCTCCACCCGCATCTACAGGCGTCTCCGCGAGCATGGCGTCCCTGCCGAAGTCCATATCGCCCCCGGCAAGGGCCATGGCGCGCATGGCCTTGAGCGCGCCATCGAGTTTCTGCGCCAGATGGACCTCCTCGCCCCTCTTGAGCCTGCCGTCCAGCTGGATGGCCGCTATGCGGACGATTCCGCGCGCGCTGTCTTCGAGAGACAGGCGGTATGGCCCGAGGGCCGCATGCCTGATGTCCAGACCAACCAGTGCGATCCGTTCATCGAATGGCACATCCCCTCGAACCTGACCACCCGCGCCATCCAGATGATATGGTCGGGCGGATCGTACATGGGCAACGGCCCCAACGGCTTCGAGGTCGCCCCGGCCCGCCGCTTCCTTAACGAACATGGCATGGCCGTCGTGACCGTCCGCTACCGGACGCCCCGCCCCGCCGCGCCGCTCGCCAAGCACGTGACCGCCTGGCAGGATGTGCAGCGGGCAATACGCCTCGTCCGCTCGCAGGCCGCAGCCCGCGGATTAGACCCAAACCGCATCGGCATCATGGGCTCGTCCGCTGGAGGACATCTGGCCCTCCTCGCCGCCTCCAGCTCCCGCCACCGCGCCTACTGGCCAATTGACGACCTCGACAAATCCGTCTCCTGCGCCGTCCAGTGGGCTGTCTGCATCTACCCCGCCTATTCCCTCACGGACGGCCTCGAAAAACACAATTCCGGAGGTGGCAACTCCCTTGGCGCCCGCCTCGCGCCGGAATTCTCCTTCGACCCGGACACCCCGCCGATGCTATTCGTCCATGGCGATGCCGACGGATGGGCTGCCATGAACTCCGTCGTGGCCTGGGAGCAGCTCCGCCGCATGGGGGTCCAGGGCGAACTCCACACCCTTGCTAAGCGCACCCACTGCTTCCAGCGCTCCGCCTCGCCGGGAACTGGCAGCTACACCTACCTCGAAAGGATTTGGGAGTTCCTTGACGCCAAGGGATTCCTCAAGGACTAGCCACACGCGGGGTGATTCCAAGGCAATGCCGGCCGAGCGCGTCCTCGTATTGAACTTCGACGTCTTCAGCGAAAACGTAAATCGCGCGAAGGACGGCATCATGCGCTATGCCCGCAGTCGCGGCTGGGAGGTGGTTGCCGTCCAGCCTTGCGCGCCGTGGCGGGCGTTCGTCCGCTCCGCCCTTGCGCGCTTCCGCCCCGTCGGATGCATAGTTTTCGACTATCAGGGCGGAGACTATCTCCCTCCCCATCTCTTCAGCTCCACCCCAGTCGTATACCTCGACTCGCCTGGGGCGGCGCGCAACGGCCGCAAGGTTTCCGTCTGCTGCGACAACGCCGCGGTAGCCCGCGCCGCCTTCCGCGAACTTTCGGCAAGCCTTCCGCCATGCTACGCGGCCGTCCCAAGCATGTCCCTTCGCCCATGGAACGCCTCGCGCATTCGCGTGTTCCGCTCGCTTTGCGCGGAATCCGGAGTCCAGTGCCGCGTGTTCCACGGCCGACGCGGCGAGGCGAAGGCGTCGCGCCTCGCGCGGCTCGCCCCCTTCGTCGCCTCGCTGCCGCAGCACAGCGCCATCTTCGCCGCCAACGACAATACCGCCCACGATGTCGCAGGCGTCGCCGCCTCGGTCGGCCGCTCCATTCCGCGCGAACTGACGCTCATCGGCGTCGACGGTGGGGGTACCGCGTCGGATGGCGGCGACATTTCGCGCATCTCCTCCGTGAAGCTTGACATTGAGCAGGCGGGGTTCATGGCCGCCAAGATGCTCGCCTCCTTCGGGAGCGGCCGCCCGGCATCGGCAAGCTTTGGGACCCTGCTTGTCCTCCGCCGTGAATCCACGCGTGGTTTCGGACGCCGCGAGCCATTCGTCCTCGCCGCCGTGGAGATGATTCGGCGCGAGGCCTGCAACGGCCTTTCCGCGCGCGAGCTGGCATCCCGTTTTCCGGTTTCACGCAATCTCTTCGAACGCCGCTTCCGCGAGGCGATGGGACATTCCGTTCTCGACGAGATACTCCACGTCCGCCTTGAGCAGGTGCAGGCGCTGCTTGCGCGGCGGGACATGGCAATCGGGGCGATAGCCGGCCTTTGCGGCTTCAATTGCGAATATGCGCTTCGCAAGTTGTTCCAGGCGCGGTTCGGCATGTCCATGCAGGAGTGGCGGAGGATTCGGGCCTTTTAAAAAAAACTTTCACAAAAAGTTGCGCTCGGCCTTGTCGCAAATGGTATAATTGGCGTCATCCACACAGGAGAACACGCATGAACTACGCCAAAGAATCATTCGCTCCTGCGCGCCGCATGGCGCGCCTCACCGCAATCGCGCTGGCCGCATCCGCTGTCATGTCCCCCGCCGCGCTGGCCGATCCCGGCTACATCGAGTCCGACGGCTCCCAGTTCATCAACACCGGCTACCACGTCAACCCGTCGTCAAAGGTGGAGCTCGACTTCGCCTTCGTCGATTTCGACAACACGTCGGCCTACGTCCAGACCCGTCTCATGGACAACCACCCGACGGCCTCGTTCCCCAACCTCGCCTGCACCATCTACGTTGCCGGCACCCCAGGGACAGAAACTAACACGCTCGCCATTTCCGTTGGAGACCGCAATGTCGAAGGTTCCGATAAGGCCAGCCACCAACTTTCCGGCAACTGGACCGAGAAATCCGGCTATCCGAATCCCGACGGCCGCAGGAGATACTGCGATTCGACCGTCCGCACCGTCTCCATCGACGAGACGACGCGCTATATGCGCATTTTCGAAAACGGCGAGCAGGTCTGGTATCTCTCCAACGGCGGCACCTACAATGCAACTTACACCGCCAAGCGCCCGCTCATCCTCTTAGGCCGCCCGACCAACGACGCAGGAACGACGGCAGACTACCGGTCAAGGGCCCGCGTTTACGGCTTCCGCATCTACGAGGACGACGAACTGCTGCACGACTACGTTCCCGCCCTCAAAGGCGGCGAAGCCGGCCTCTACGACACCATCGGCGGCGGTTTCCTGCGCAACATCCGGGCCGAGGGCAACCCCCTCGCCTATGGCGGCGACATCCGCGTCATTCCCGACGACGGCTACGTCTCTACGTTCGGAAACAATTCGAGTGCCGGCATCGGCGAACTGTATTTCGACACCCGTTATCCGGTGACGAAAAACACCCGCGCGGAACTGGACTACGCACTGGCGATGAATTATCCAACGTCCGGATATGACGACAACCACAACTGGTTTCTCTTCGCAGGGAGCGGCTCATCCGGGACAACGCGCTTCAATGCGTATTTCAACAAGACGGCATCCGCATCGTTCGGCATTTGCGGAGGCGGAATCCACTGGAAGAATCCGACTCCGAACATTCCGAAGCCTACCAATCAGGTCAACGTCAGGCATGTCGCATTCGTGGACAACTACAAGGGCGTTGCCGGGATGCTGACGGATGGCTTGACGAATTCCACCTACGCCACCACGGCACAGGCCGATCTGAATTTCTCGGCCAATACGCTCAAAATCGCGAAATCAAGCAAAAGCAACGAATACGGATACGCTCCGCTCAAGATATACGGCTTCAAACTCTACGAGGAAGACTCTCTCGTCCGTTCCTACAAGCCATACGTTCAAAACGGCATCCCCGGACTTCTCGACACCGTCGGCACGGGCGGGTTCATCTCCGCCGCTGTCGCTACAAACGCGCTCAACATCGGCTTCGGCGGTCTCATCGACTCCGACACCGCCTCGAAGGAAGCCTACATCGAGACGATCGCTTCCGCGAAGCAGTCCATTGACACCGGCTACTCGGTCGGCCCGAACACACGGATCGAGTTCTCCTTCGCGTTGACGGGCACTAAGGAGGACGGAGCGCTGGCGGGAGACTGGTATCTCCTCGACAACCAGATCTCCTCCCCAGCCTACAAGGTGAACTTCCTCTACCAGTACAAGTCCGGCAAGTTCGTGTGGTCGTGCGGCTCCACGGCGTGGCAGCCCCTCTCCTCGCCGCTCCCGGCCGTTGGTATCCGCCACACGGTGGTCATGGACTGCCACGCGAAGACGCTCTCCGTCGCCTCGGCGAACGGGACTTCCGGCACTATCTCCATCGCGAGCCCGCCCGCGTCGGTCATGACCGGCAACACGCTGCGCCTTGGCTCGCGTTACAACGGAACCAGCTGCTGGGCGGGCATCCGCATCTTCTTCTGCCGCATTAGCGAATACGACGCCACGACCGGCGAGTATGACCTCAAGCACGAGTTCGTGCCATACACCGACGGCACGCAAGTCGGCCTCTATGATGCCGTCGAGGGCGGTGTCAAGGGCGACGTCCTGAACTCAGCCGTTCCGCTCACCCTCACCGGCATGGGCGTAGATGGTGCCGAGAAGTGGGTGAAGGAACTGCCCGCGACGGCGACGGTGCCGACGGAGGGCTCGATCACGCTCACGGCCGCGGCGGCCGGCGCGAAGTCCTACAAGTGGACGAAGAATGGCGAGGTCGTCGCCGGCGCGACGGGCGAGACCGTCACCGCAGAGTGGCGCCAGGGTGGCTACGATAGGCCCGATGTCTACGCCTGCACCGCGATCTACGACGTGTTCGGCGTCGAGACCGAGGGCGAGCCCGTGACGTGCGAGGTTTCGCGCATCGCGCCGGCGTTCATCATGGTCGTGCGGTAGCGAATGCCGGGGGCCGCATGCGGCCCCCGTGAAAACCCTCCGGGCCGCCTATGGCCCACTTCAAGGCCAGATGTGTTTTGCTATAATGGGTGCTTGAAAACACGCAGGAAAGGCTAGAAGCATGACCGTTTTGAAAATGACAGGACACCGGGCCGCAGTTTGGGTTTTGTGCGCATCGCTTTTGCAGGGCGTCGCGTCCGCGGCGCCGGCTTTCGACCTCGACCCGTACTCCTTCCGCGCGGAGACGGGCGGGGTGTATCGCGCGTTCGGCGCGGCGCACAGCGCCGCGCCGGAGCCTGAGGCGGAGGTTCTCACGGTGCGGGCGCGCGTTGCGCCGGAGCGCTGCGACGACCCCGACTTGGCGGCGCTTGGCATCAATGCCTACTTTTCGCCCAATGACTATTGGCAACTTGCCATCGTGAAGGGGCCTGACAACAAGGGCTCGAAGCGCCGCTACGAACTTAAGGCCATGGCGCGCAGCGTCTGGGGTGGCGAAAAGAACATCGCCAGGAGCTTGGAGCGCGAGGTCGGCTCGGCGTGGGAATACGGGCGCGAATACGATTTTACGCTCACCTGCGCGCCGGGGCGCGTCGCGGGCGAGATTCGCGATGCAGGAACGGGCAAAGTGGTCTTCCGCGAAGTTTACGAGATTCTGCCAGCCGGGGACGCCGATGGCGGCAAGCCCTGGCGCCCGGCGCTTTACGTGAACGGGCGCATGCACGGGGCATTTTCCGCAGTGGAGGCGGAAGCCGATGGTCTTGCACCAGGTGCTCCCGCGCCGGGTCGCGCAAGTCTGCGCGAAAGGCCGTATATCCCATCCGGCCCGGAGACCGGTGTGCGCGGCACCGCCACGGGCTTTTTCCACATTGAAACCATCAATGGGCGCGACTGGCCGATCGACCCAACGGGCCGCGCGGTGATTCTCGCCGGAACGCAGCACATCAAGCCGTGGGGGACGCACTCCGATGCCGTCGGCTATTCGCCCTACGGGCGTTTCGTCGCCACAAACTACCCATCCGTGGATGCCTGGGCCGAGGAAACGCTCGCGCGCCTCGACGACTGGGGCTTCACGATGCTCGGCAATGCCTGCGCGCTGGGTGTCCTGGCGCACAAGACCCTCCCGCACGTGCGCAACCTGCAGATGGGGCAGCGCGTCAGCCGCGGCGATCCTGACTGGTACATCTGCGAGTGGAAATACAAGCCGTGCAGCGCGCTCCCGAACGTCTGGCACCCCGACTTCGCGGCGGCGTGCGAGTGGCGTGCCCGCGAACAGTGCGCGCCATTCAAGGACGACCCGTGGCTTATCGGCTGGTTCATAGACAACGAACTGGCGTGGTGGGGCAGCAGTAAGCGCATCAAAGGCACGGGCTTTTACGGGGTTGTCGCCGCGCTGCCGCCGGAGCACGGCGCGCGCCGGGTGCTGGACGACTTCCTCGCCGAGCGCGGCCTTGCCGTGGGGGCGAATGTGCCGCGCGAGGTCAAAGTCGACTTCCTGCGCTTCTACGCGCGCACCTACTACGAAAAGACCGTCGCTGCAATCCGCAAGGCAGACCCCAACCACATGGTGCTGGGAAGCCGATATGCCGGCATCAACGGCGCAGACCCCGTCGTTTACGAAGAGGCCGGGAAACTATGCGACATCGTCACCTTCAACTGCTATCCGTGGGCCGACCTCGACCGCGGCATCGTCCTCGATGCCGAGGGCGGCGTTCCGATGACCGAGCGGCTGCGCGAATACCACGGCTACGCCAAGGCGCCGCTCATGGTGACGGAATGGAGCTTCCCGGCGCTCGACCAGGGCCATCCCTGCCTGGTGGGCGCGGGGCAGCGCTTCCGGACCCAGGAGGAGCGAGTCGAGGCGACGATGCTCTTCGCCAAAACGCTCCTTGCCGACCCGCACGTGGCCGGCTACGACTACTTCAAGTGGAACGACCAGCCCAAGACCGGCTCCTCCCGGCATGCCCCGGAGGATTGCAACTACGGCCTAGTGAACGACGACGGCGTTCCATACGAAGGCATCACGCAGGCCTTCAAGGCGCTCCACGCCGACCTCGTGAAGTGGCGCGGCGCGCCGCCTCCGCAGGACCGCGGCGCCTCCGCCGCGCGAACGGCGGGCGCGTCTGAGCGGGAGCGCTATTTCGCGGAAGGCCGCTCCCAGGAGCTTTCCGGCCTTCCACCCGCGGCGTTCGCCCGGGAGCCCGACGGCGCGTGGTGCCTTTCCAACGGTCTCGTGCGCATCTCCGGGCGCGTGGGGTCGAAGTGGCTCGCCGACAAGGTGGCCTTCGCCGACGGAAGGCCCGTCGGGCGGCTGAACATCCTGCTGGCGGCCGAAGACGGCGACCGCTACCTCTGGCTCGACACCACGCGCCTCGCGGGTGTCGAATGCGAGCGCGACGAGGGGACCGGCGCGGTTTCGGCGCTGCTGCGCGGCCTTGGCGGGCGCGCGGCGGCCGGTTCCGCGCCCGGCGCGGAAGCGCCGGGGGAGGCCCCGCCGGAGACCTCCGCCGACACGACGCTCTCCTTTGCGCTCACGATGCGCGTCACGCTCCTGCCCGGGCGCCCCGACGCGCTGCTGGAAGTCGCCTCGCTGGAAAACCTCGCCGACAAGCCGCTCGCCGCGAGCGCCGTGTACCTGCGCGCCTTCTCGCGGGACAGGCAGACGACGCGACCCACGACCGCCCCGAGCGTCTGGAAAGCGCCGAAGCTCGGCACCTGGAGCCTTCCCGGCGGCGGGGAGTGGGGCCTCGTTTCGCATGACTCCTCCATTCGCAAGTTCCGGTTCTTCGTCACGCCCAACGGCGTCCAGCATCCCGATGCCGCCTTTTCAACGGTCCCGGAAGGCGAGACCTTCGCCGTCGCCCCTGGCGAAACATGGCGGCCCTCCGTCCCAATGGGCGCGACGCTTTTCCGCAAATAGCCAGTTCCCGACATTCTCCTTATGCGGGGTCTGCGCTTCTCGCCTTGCGCCCTATAAAAGGCCAAGCATTTTCCGTATGCCGCCATGCTATGCGCCGCCTTGCGCTTGTCAAAACCATTTGACGCATGATATAATTAATACGCGTTAATCATAGTGCGGAGGAAGAATGGAATGGTTCGCGCAAAAGCGAACCAGCCCATGTTCTTTTAATATTCGTTTCGTTTCCACAGCCAACTAGTCATCGTCATCATGTTTTCCTGGTACCATCTGCTAATTATCATCGTCCCCGTCCTTGGTGTTGTCCTGGCTTCCTGGCACTGCCGTCGCTACATTCGCAGCGTGACCGACTTCCTAGTCGCCGGGCGTTGCGCGGGCAGATATGTGCTTCTTTCAGGCGGCATGATGGGTGGACTGTCGGTTGTGACATTCGTTGGCAATGCCGAAGTCCATTACAACACTGGCTACGCGATGAACTACTGGAACCAGATACTTCTGCCGATGTCCATCGTGATGGGGCTTTTCGGCTGGATTTCATACCGTTTTCGCGAAACCCGTGCGATGAGTTGCGGCCAGTTCCTTGAAATGCGCTACTCCCGCGGCGTCCGCCGCCTTGCCGCCATCCTGCGCGGTACTGCGGACGCCCTTGCCAACTGCATCGGCCCCGCCGTGGCCGTCCGCTTCCTCATCTACCTCCTCGGAATCCCGCACCGCTTTGAAGTTTTCGGGCACGTCGTGCCGACATTCCCGTTCATGCTCGCCGCATGCCTCACCCTCGCGGTGTTCATCATCCTTTGCGGCGGCCGCGTGTCGCTACTTGTCACCGACGCCGTGCAGGGCCTTGTCGCCTACCCGATTTTCGTCATCATGTGCGTGTTCATCTTCACGGAGTTCTCTTGGACCAACGAAATTTCCGCCGTCATGGCGGACCGCATTCCCGGCGAGTCGTTCATGAATCCGTACGACATCTCCGAACTTCGTGACTTCAACCTGTTCGCCCTTGTCGTCACAGTCTTCCACCGCATCTTCGGCGGCGCGTGGGTCGGCAACGGCTATGGAACCGTGGCGCGCTCCCCGCATGAGCAGAAGATGGCCGGCATCACCGGAAACTTCGGGAACGGCTTCTCCGCGCTCCTGCCGATTCTCTTCGTGCTGGCGCTCCTCGCGGTGATGAACCACAAGAACTTCGCCGACCAGGCCCATGAAATCCGCCAGGAACTCTCGGTCCGCGTGTCCGACGAACTCTCGACCGACAGGGAACTCGTCTCGGCCGTCGGCGATCGCCTTGCCGCGCTGCCTGTCCAGCACCACGAAATAGGCGTCGATCCGCCGCTCTCCCGCAGGGCGAACCTCGACACCCCCTACCTCGACGCCGTCCACGAGACGTACCTCGAAAAGATACCAGACGCCGACGCCGCAAACAAGCTCTACCAGGGCTACCGCACGACATACATGCAGCAGATGCTGCCGATGGTCATCCGCAACTTCTTCCCGAAGTGGCTGACCGCGATGCTTGTCATGCTCTGCATCCTACTCGTCGTCTCGACCGACGACACGCGCATCTTCGACTCCACCAACACGTGGATCCAGGACTTCATCCTGCCCTTCTTCAAGAATCCGCCCAGCCAGCGCGCCCACCTGCTGATGTTCAAACTCGGCGTCGTCCTCATGGGCGTCATCTTCTGGTGCGGTTCCTATTTCCTCGCGCAGATGGACTACATCAACATGTTCGTCTCCATCGCGTGCTCGATATGGATCGCCGGCGCGGGCGTCGTCGTGACCGGCGGCCTCTACTGGCGGCGCGGCACCTCGGCCGGCGCATACGCCGCCCTCGCCGCCGGCGGGCTGATCGCGCTGGTCGGCCTTCTCGTCCAGCGCAACTGGCAGACCGGCGTATATCCGTGGCTCGTCGCCAACGGCCTGGACGCGGGCGTGCGCCACTTCCTGGCCTCCGTCCCGCACTGGCTCCACGTCTTCCCCTGGATCGACTGGGAGGTCTCCGACGAGCTTTGGCCCGTGAAGTTCCCGATAAACTCCACGGAAATCGGCTTCATCGCCGACCTCGTCGCCTACATCCTCTACTTCAGCATATCGCTGCTCACCTGCAAGAAGCCATACAACCTGGAGCGACTCCTGCACCGCGGCGTCTACGCCGGCGCCGATGAGAAGAAGGACATCCACACCAAGCTCACTTGGAAGACCCTCCTGAACCACTTCGTCTCGATTACGCCGGAATACTCGCGCAGCGACAAGATCATCACGTGGTTCGTGTTCTTCTACACGATTTTCTACAAGTTCCTCTTCGCCTTCATCGGCGCCTATGTGGCGAGCACCACCTTCCACTGGGGAGAGCGCCAGTGGAGCAGCTATTTCTTCGTAATAACCATTGCCGTGCCGTTCATACTCGGAATAGGTACGACAATTTGGTTCACGATAGGCTCGATAATGGACATCCGCAGGCTTTTCATCGACCTGGAGGCCCGCAAGCGCGACGTCCTTGACAACGGCATGGTCGATGGCCAGGTGTCGTTGGCCGACAAGGCCGCGTTCCAGGGCAAGTAGTCTGGCGTTTTCGGCCTAGAGCCGTAAAACAAGGTCGGGGCGGGGCCGCGGCGTTGCGCCGCGGCCCGCTTGTCATTTGGGCATAATCAGAGGCTCCAGCCCGGCCTTTTCGCGGATTCGGGCCATCATTCGCCAAACGAACCCGATTTTGGCCAGCCGTCTCACACACTTGGCCTTGCCGGGAATGTCCATGATGCCAAGGCCCAGCATGACAATCAGGACGCCCTGCAGCCCTACGGTTCCGATTAGCACCAGCGCCACTCCGGCAATGTTCCTGGAAATGGCCTTGATCCAGAACCAGGGGCCTTTTTCACCATCTTTTGAAAGTTTGAAATAGTCATCGTTGACAAAGCAGTCCCTGGGCAGCCTTCTCACGGCCATTGGAGTCAGCGCAATGATAAGGATCCAAATTGCGACAGTCCCGATTACGCCCGACCACACCCATGCGTTTGCCAAGTTAGCAACCAAAGGGAAACTCCCTTCACAATGGTGTCGCATTAATTCGAACATCGCCATGCACCTCGGTTAAGCAAGCCCCTGGTTGGTTGTCTGCCTTCGTCCGGAGCAGTAGAGTGTCTGCTGCCCGCTGCCGATTGCCTGGGGCACGGTCCTTGAGGCCTTCTCTCCAGACGAAGCGATGATTATTTGCCTGACGAAATGTTCCGAGCCAAAGGCAATCCCCCTTGAAATCAACCTGTTCCGCTTTCTAAGGTTCGCGCCGGCAACTGCTTCGGCATCGGGGACTGCG
>Ga0326513_10001826_pt1 | contig 16066 bp, 30 predicted proteins | sample 2_2465_0518_D_FD_203654 | JGI IMG/M metagenome (GOLD analysis project Ga0326513, IMG submission 203654) | Bovine rumen microbial communities from UC Davis, California, United States - 2_2465_0518 | ecosystem: Host-associated > Mammals > Digestive system > Stomach > Rumen | place: USA... | reverse complement strand
GAGAATGAGAACTTGGTTTCGTTCATATCGAACTTATACTTCTCAATCCCTTCATGGATCTTCTGAAGACATTTCTTCATCAGCTCAATTTCGGCTTCCTGTGTAAGATTTATCGGTTTCATTTACTTTTCTCCTTATCAATCATGTAGATAAGTGCTTCTTCAGGAGTCATTTCTACACCGTCTTTCCTTCTGAGAATTTTCTCACGACTGGACATAACCCAGCCCAGGAACGGACGGAAGGTCTGCTCCGTCTCGTCAAGATCCACAGATCCGGCAGAGGCACAGCACATCTCAATAGCTCCGATATAGTTTCCTTCCTGCACTGCTTTATTGATTCTCCGTTCATATCCTCCAAGACAGGAGAAAATCTTCAGATGCGGATTCGGAATATAAGAAGCATACATAGGATCTTTATCGACATAGTTATAATTCCGAGCAGTGGTAACACAGCAGGAATCAAAGTCGATCTTATAGTTTCCGGCAATCTTAATGCCAAACTCCGGAGACTCACAGAACAGACTGTCAAGGAAGATCTTCCTGTTGTTCTTGTCCTTGAACACGTCCAGAAGCTGAATATCGTGCCGTCCGTCATTGTCATACGAGCCGGAATAGATATAACCACGTTCAGAGAAGGTTCTCCAAGCGTCTTCGTTATAGTTGTTCAGAATAGTAGCAACAGAGAATTGCAAGACACTGCCTTCAAGAGACATATTATGAATTAACTGGTTCGTCGTCAAATATTCAACCAGATCTTCATCAGCCTTGGTGTATTCTTCAGTTACTTTCATTCCTTCATAGACAACGATATAGTTCTTCAGAGCCCTCATTGCTTCTGCGTAACTCTGCTCAGCGTTCCTGACGGCCATTCTCTGATTCTCTACATTGTTATAGGCAGAGGCAATCTTCTTCTCATGCATGGACTTCATCAGGCCGCTGAGAAGCATCCGTCTGAAGTTTTCTGCATAAGGCTCAATCGCCTGTCGGATTTTTGTGATAAACGCTTTCCCGTCAGACTTGCTGAGCGTCTTCACAATATCAATATCCGTTTCAGTCAGAGGCTTTTCTTTAAACAGAGACGGAAGCAGAAGCGAGAGGAAAGACAGAAGCAGATGATAGAACTTAAGATTGCGGGAGTTAATCAAAACAACAGCGGAGTTCTTTTCTTCGTTATAGGCTGCGATACACTTAACACTCGCCTTTGCCTGCAGAAGGGCGCCGATTGTCTCTTTTATAACATACCCTTTATCGGCAAGAGCGGCTTTCTCTTCGCTCTCGTCTTCATATTTGGATGTATAAGAATAATAACAGAACAGCGGAGTTTCACCGTCATGTTTGGATTCTACGTCAAAGAAATCATCCAGACAGCGCTTTTCTTCACCATAGATATTGCAAAACTTTCCACTGATTCCGTTATAATTTTCGATTCTTGATTTTAAAAGTGCGATTCCCATGCATGTCAGGGAATAGTCCGGTTCATTGGAAATTCTATTGATAGAGTCTACATACTGTTGTGGGATGGGATCAATCAAATTAATAATTTCTGTAAACATTTTAATCTCCTTTAAAAAGGGAGCCGGAATCTTTCATCCGGCTCCCATTATTTCTTTTGCTGCGGAGATTATTTGGTGATAATCAGCTTATCAATCTCCGCTTCCTTCTCGGCAATTTCCTTGAGCATATCGGGAATTTCTTTCTCGATGGTATTCAGATCCAGCAAAGCGGAACCCATGATGTCCTTCACAGCCTGAGTCTTATCTTCCACATCGCTGCTCAGCAGGACAGTCACAGTCGCCTTGCCACCCTCATTGGTGTGAGTTCCAAAGCATACCCCGTACTCATTCACGGAACCACCGCCACAGCAGGTCTGAACCTTGAACACGGCATCGCCATCTTCATCGACGATCTTCATCATCTCAGGGGCATACTTCTCGACCCGCTTCCAGTCCTCCAGAGCCACATCGGACACCAGAACAGCGGAGGCACCGGAAATGTCCACATGAGCGGCGTTATCGATCTTCACGATAGAAGACAGACGGCATTCCTTGTCAACGCCCCATTCACGCAGGCTCTTGTTCATTCCGGCGGGATCGATCTTGGTACCATCAATGCAGTTCGTAGCAGTGGAGTAATCTATATCAAAATGCTCGAACACCTCACGAATGGTCGTTCCCTCATCAAACAGGTCGCTCTTCCGTCCAGCAGTGGTAGTCATGAAAACCTTAATCATCTTAAAATCACTCCTTTTTTTATTTTTTATCTTTTGTATAGATGATTAATATATAAAGCATCTGCTTTATACCAAAAATAAGCTCCTATCTAATCACTTCTTCAGCCCGATATGGTGCACTTCGAATTACATATAGTGGCTAGCTATAAGACGAGGTGGAAACATATCCAGGCGGTGCAACTTCGGAGCGGGTGCCACCCAGTTAATGCTTGATAAGGTGCTACGTGAATTAGCGCTATGTCAAGCGAAACATAGCTATACGGCTGAACGAATCGAACGTTCAATTGAGTGCTATTGTCGCGGCTAGTTTATGTAAGGCTCATAAACTGCTCGTTACAATCATAGAGAACCACACACCGTTTGCGGCTCGTGTAGGACTTGAACCTACGACTTTCTGATTAACAGTCAGATGCTCTGCCAACTGAGCTAACGAGCCAAGACTGCAATGCAACCAATTCGGAAATGAAAATACAAATGATGGTGAGGCAAATGAATGATAAAACATCCTTGCTAGCAGAAGATACAGAAACTGTATGGATTCAAAGCAAGTATCATCTTAGTTGACATTGCAGAATTCTGTGTCTTTCCACAGCGCCACAACACTAGGAGGTTCACTTTAGAAGACATGCCAAACTTCTAAAGCTAGCTGGGGATGACGGTTACGATCCGCCCTTTCTCGGGTCAAAGCCGAGCGTAATCTAGCCAATATACGAATCCCCAATATATAAACGCGTGGTAAAGGATTTGAACCTTTGGAGCAGTTACGCTCAGTTGTTTTCAAGACAACAGCCATAGACCTCTCGGCCAACCACGCATAAAGAAAGAAAAGAGCCGGTGAGGACTTTCACCTCACATAGACCATCCCCTTAAGCCGCTGTTCCAATATCCTACGCCAAGCTTTCTTAAGGCTTCTCTACAAGCGCCGCAAGTCTGATAAGTCTCATGGTTACATATCTTCGCCTGCGATATTGTTGCTCCGCTTAATCTGTGCCGGGAGCTACCCGTGGATGAATTTGCACCGTATTGTTTTCTACCACGGCTCTTACCTTATGCAACGTAAAGTTCTTCATTGCTGAATATGAAAGTATTGCATCAGGATTTAAAATTAATTTCAAAATAGGAGGATATTATGTAGATGCGCCCCGTTCAAGGGCTGGTGGCTCGTATCGGATTTGAACCGATATGCTTTTCGCGTCGCATTTTAAGTGCGATGGGTATTCCGAAATTCCCCCAACGAGCCTAATTCTCTCCCTTACGGTAACTTTCGGATGTCTTCAAATTTAGGTACCGAACTAATTATGCGGGTGAGGATTTGCACCTCACATAAAGAGCATTCCAACAGCCGACTTGAGACCACAGGTGGTAACGTGCCGTAGTTCTTCTTAGAAGATAAGACATATGTCATATCAACCGGCATAGTGTAAGCGTCTACCTATTCCGCCACCGCATAAGTTCAGAATACCAACAAAGAATCCCAGGATATTTTCCTTGGTCTTTCAAAGACTACATCACCAGCACAGGTTTCCGTCTGACCATCCTTATAATAGACTCGCCAGAACTGATTCTCATACTGACACGTAAGCTCAAAGGTCATTTTCTTTAATCTTTCAGATATGGCGATCATCTGTCCGTTATAGGATTCCCAGTTTTCCTCTTCCCAGGATACAAAGATTGCCTCTTTCTCTTTCTCGAAGTATGCACCTTCATCAAACACATAGTTAATCAGATCATATTCACTCAGCACGGAGTGCAACTTTTCGAAATCAGAATAACCTTTTACATTTCTGACAACCAAAGAAAAGTTAATCATCATATCACCTGGAATATATCCATTACATCCTTTTCTACTTCCAGTTCTTCAGCTTCTGTTTTCTTGTTCTCTTCCTGAAGCTTATCGTAGTATTCCCTGGCCCGGTCGATATAATCAGCAATGGTTTCTTCGTCTTCCTCTTCGTCTACAACTTCAATCGTGTAACCCTGACAATACACATGATCTCCGTTGTCGGCATGATTCAGTTCGTACCTTGCATCATCTGCGTCGGATTCATTCATACAGTTCTGGTAGTCTTCTTCAAACTGACGAAGATCATCAAAGCGATCCAGAATGTCGTAAGCGGAATACTGATATCCGCCGATATCAGCGCCGGAATAGTTATCGTTTATCCATTCTTCAAAACCGTCATCATAACGGTCGTGATAATCATCAGAGATGCAATAATCCAGTACTTTATCAATGTCAGTAAAACGTTCACCATCAATAAGGTAATAACGCATACGTCCTCCTTTAATCAATAAGGCATATCATCCGGAGAAGCTTCTTCAGCAGGCGTCTCCACACCATTCTTATCGTTCAGGAACTGAACCTGATCCGCACGGATTTCCATAACTGCACGGAGATTGTTGTTCTTATCAACATAGTTGTTCAGGCTGATGGGGCCACTCACGTACACGCCACGGCCCTTCTTCAGATACTTCGCACAGCTCTCAGCCAGTCCGCGCCATACAGTTACACGGAAATACTGTGTCTGCTTGTTTTCGCCGAATCCATTATTGGCAGCAACGGTAAAATTACACACCTTGGTTTTCACGATCTCGGCTGTATTTTTATTCACATATTCCCGATCATTCAGCACCGGATCAGCAGTCAAATTACCCAAAACTTTCGCTTCGTACATCTTTTGCACACCTCAATTTCTGTTATTTTTTTCATTTCTTTTGTTCGGAATGGTTTTACAGATACTATATATTTCTTTTCGATTACGGAACTATTTTTTAATTTTGAAGCAAAATAAGCTCACACAAAGTTCCCGTAATCGGAATATAAAATTAGGGGCGTACGGCCAAAGTGAAGAGCCGTATGCCCTCGGTATATACAGGCGCTTGCGCCGTCTGTAGCAAGGCCTTCCGGTTTTCGTACGGCCTTGGGAAAAAGATATGAAATTGGATTTTAGAATACGAAAAGCCCACTTAAGAATCGTTATTCATAATACCGTATAAATATACGTTGTTTATTCTTTTACCTGAGAGATGTAATAACGACCATATCCACTTGTGCGCCCGCTGCCAATGCCCAGACCGAAACCCGCAAGATTTACGATATTCAGAATCTGATCACGACTAAACACATGATCAAGATAGTCGATCTGAATTTCGGCGCTCCAATTATGGAAATGATTCAAAATTACATTAATTGGCTTACCACGCTTTGGAGACATCAGTCTCTGCTCAGCTTCCCATCCGCCAAACTTTATAGGAATAAGTTCTTTGCCATCAGGAGAGGAAACTTCAATAGCATTTTCAAACTTTGTTTTATACTTATCGATTTCGTTACGAATGACAGCGTCACAGAAACTTTTCTTTAAACCGAAGGCTGTAATGCACGGAGCATTGTTCTGCAGAGCATTGTGCATTTGCTCTTCGTTGCTTTCAATATACGTATCAGTCATTGGTAGTTTATCCCGCCAGCGAATAGAAGTAATAACGTCTTCCCAGAAATTAGGTTTTTCTTTAATGCTTTTGCGATCTTCTGCAGTCAAACTGCGGTAATTTCTTGCGTTCATTTTGTTCAGAATCAGATCGCCCTTACCTTCAATTGTAATAATCATGTGTTTAACCTTGGCTTCGATATCGATCAGCTTTGCGGTATTTTCTTTTTGAGTGGCCATACTTTTAATTTCTCCTTATTTCATTAAATATTATTTTTCCTTTTTGCATAAAGCAATTAACACAACAGAAAGCTCGTAATGTCCTGTCATATACTATAATGTTGTGTTATACGCTAACTTATGGTATGCGTAACTTATGATATACTCGGAAGCACACAAGCTTCCTGTTGTGCTAATTGCATATTATGCGTTTGTAACTATATTGTTGTAACCTAACCTATCATATGGTGTTCTTTAACTGTCCTGTATTATGCTTTGTGCGATTAGCACAATTGAAGACTTGTTTTATGCTATAGTGTTCTATTCTATGCAAACTTTTCATGAATTATCCTACCCTATCCTAATCTATATTTATGGAGAACAAGTCTCCAACTGTGCCAACCGCAAAGTTGGCACAATTGTTTTTTGCTGTACTGTGTTGTACTTGACTATAATATTCTATTTTATATTTCGGCCTGTCGGCCCGAGTAAAGATGCAATGTTGTATGCTATGCTATTATGTCCTTTAGTGTCTTTTGTTTCGTTGTGATATACTAGGACGCATTGCATCCTTAATCGGGCCGACAGATTTATTTAACTTACTTCGTCAAAGATCTTAAGTTCAATAATCTTCTTTTCAATTTCATCAATCAACGGTTGAAGTTCTGAAAGAACATTATACTTTTTCATAAAAGCTTCAAGTTCCAGCCTTGCTGTTCTTAACAGTTTCTTATGAAGATCTTCATCTTGAATAATAACAGGAGTAGGTCTATATCCAGTCTCTCCGTGAAGATTAAAGAACATTCTCACTGGAACATCAAGTTTCTTTGGCGGCTGTTTCTTATTTAATCCAATTTCTACGATTTGAAGATCATGCTGGATATTTCTTATTTGTACAAGACGATATTTCTCTGCAGCAACGCCATCATTCCATTCAATAATCTTATGAATTTCCGTGTTTTCGTCGCGAGCCATTTCAAGAATTTCGTCAGTTTCAGGATGATCTCCTAGTGACAATATTTCTTCAGCAACCTTCTGAGCGTCTGCCTTTGTATAGAATTTGTCTGCTCCAGGTCTCCAAGATGCCACAAAATTCATACTATCTTTATCAATCATTATTATTCCTCCTTTTGTGCCAGACAAAAGAGATTGTTTTTTATTGTTTAAGTATTACTTAAAGCCCGAGGTCGCAAGACCGATGGCTTGTTAAGTCATCAATTCCAGTATGTCATTTTCATCAAGACTAAAAACGTTATCATCGGCTGGTTCAAGCCATCGCTCATCAAACCACCACCAGTTAGCAAATGGTCCATGGTTTGCACCTGTATGCTCGCAGCCATTGATAACATACGTTCCGTTTGGATTTATGCCGATGATCTCACCTTCATAACTCAGAAAAATATCCATGGCTGCTACCCAGTTACAATTGAATGAGTTAATTTCATTGGCGTTTTCCTTTATCCTTACTTTGTCTCCTACTTTATACATTCAGTACCTCCAGAACACTGTCTTCCGAGATTGAGATTTTCGTAGAACATGCGTCGATAAATTCCCGAGCTGTAAACACTTCTCTGGTTGTTGCTTTCGCAGTATCGCCTTTAATAGCGTTCAGAAAACCGTCATCATATACCAGAAGCTCCCAATGTTCTCGAACACACTCTTCTATGTAATCTTTAGCGTCATCGTATGTGCGGTCCCAAGCCTGATAAGTTTTTGCATTTTTAATCAGTTCCGCCAGTTCGTTGATTGTTTCCTGAGAGATATTCAATATTTTGATTGCTACTTTTCCATCCAGAAAATCTCTTACAAGCTCATGCATTTACATCCCCCTTTTTCGATGAACATTCTTTCTTTCGCTATTACAACATCTTCATCTTCGTTTATTTCATCCGCGTAATACAAAATTGCGTCGTGTTTTATAAACTCCTCAGCTTCCGACATGGTTTCAAATTCAGCCAGCAGATATTGCTTTCCGGATTCCATAAAACAAACATGAATCATTCGCTGACCTTCCTGCATGTCAGAATCTAATGGACATCTGTAACGGATATAATCTCCATCGCAATCGTCAACCTGAACTTTCAAAATGTCGCAAACAGAAGTCCAGTCATCTACTGACATATCCCATGTTTTGAAATGCGGACATTCTATAGAACAACCCAACGGAAAATATTTCATTCCACTTCACCGATCCTCCCAGATATCAGCCACAATGCCAATAGCCATTGCAATAAGTACAAATAACAAAGCGATATGAATAATCATTTCCGCTTCGCCTCCTTTTTCATGATGCCCTAAGCATCAACAAAGTGATTCATACGATTACCTCAAAAAACGACGCTTTTTAACATAAAGCGTCGTTCAAATGTGTTGTTATATTAAAAAATTGCACTTTTTTGATATAAGGTGCCGTTAAAACAGAGTGTTATATAAAAAAAAGTCAGATTTTATAAATAGTCACATTACTATCAGAGAAGTGCTTTTCAATGAGTTTGTAGACTTCATTCCAGTCGCCGTTTGCCAGTCCGCAGCCGAAGTTATACGGAATCGCAATGGAATACTTGGGCTGAGAAGAAATGGTCTTGAAAGCTTTATCCAGAGCTTCGTAGTCAGTGTATCTTACCTTCTGCCGACCGTAGTTAAGCTGACCAAAAACATTGATGACCCATTGGTTTTGTCCTATTCTTACGGAATTTACTTTTCCAAGGAGGTCATATGGGTTTCTGGTCTCACAATACACATGATATTGCGTTTTCACCCAGGGCCATTTTGTATAGATCTGCTTGGCGAGTCCGGCTCCCATCACATTCCGGCAATTCACCTGTTGAAGAATCAGATTTTCAGTCGCGTTAAGAATGCTGTCATTCTTCCACTTGATCATAAGAATCTCCTTTCATCCATGGAGAATAACTCTTCATAAAGTCACTCACAATCTTGAGAAATTCTTCGTTGCTGACGTAAAACAGGTCTCTTCCGTGCATTTCCTGTTGGTACCGCATGATATTGCACATGAGCTGACCGAATCTCAGTTCCGGCCATTTCTTCCAGAGGGATTCCAATTGAGCACAAAACTCTTTCATGGTCATATAAAACTCCTTCATAGTCATATCTCCTTTTTTTATTTTTGAATCGAAGATGTCAGAGTTGAACTGCTACTCGTCGCCACAGACGACGCGTGTTACCGTTACACCACATCCTCGATAGCTACGACGTCAAGTGTGTCAAACCATTTGCCGGCTTTCGACAGGGACTTGTTCAGAGTATATTTTACAACCGCCCTAACGTCGCCCTCGGTTGTGGTGGAGCATAGCAGAATCGAACTGCTAACTGTTCCTTGCAAGGGAACTGTTTTACCGTTGAACCAATGCCCCATTACGCCGGTAAACCGCAGGAATGTAAACCCGGCAGTCTTTTGCTTCGTGTCGGTAAACCCTACAGCTACCGCTCACCTTCCCCTACTCTGGGCATAAGACCTTTGTGCGTTTCGGCTGAGCATGAGTAGCCTCGGCCCAGACACTCGGTTTATAAACTTTATTTCGTTACGTTTCCTGCTATATCCACATAGCATTCAAAGAAACATATTTCGTTATTTGCTGTAATCCATGCGGCAAGAATGTTATGAGTATTACGGCTAAGTTCTATCAGTCGTTTAGCTTCATCCAGATTTGGACAGCCGTCATAGAATGAACATCTCCATGCGCGAGCATCACATTCGTTCTGGATGATAAATGAAACATAGTACATGTTATTCCTCCGGCTTCTTTAAAGAGAATTCACGCTGTTTCTTATGTTTTCTTATAATATCCAGAATCTCATTCGCCATTTCTCTATATTCTTCTTCTTTCTGAAGAGGAATATTCTGAGATCTGTACCAGCCGATCTGTTTCTTAGCCTGACCATGCTTCTTATAAACAAAGTTATCCAGAGTGTAATCCACAATAGTCCCGATAGCATCAGTCACTTCCCGATAGGGAAAGATACATTCATCATGATAGGATCTTGTGTCAAACAATTCCTCTACTTTTGCGGAAATTTCATAGTTTAAAGACGCTTTACTAAGCTTTTGAACTTCACGCAATTCTCTGCGAATCTGAGCAAGCTGTTCTTCCGTGAATTGATCAATTAACATAATTGTTTCTCCTTAGTAATTTAGATAGTCGTGATCGTCACTAATCTGACTTTTAGCTTCCTTCAACGCATGATACAGCAACGTTTCAAGCTTATTGTGTCTTGTTTTCTTATTTTCATAAGCTTCCATTGCTTCGTCTATAGAGTTATTAACGAAAAATACATATTCTCTTTCATCATCATATTCATATTTATCATCTTCGCTGTATTCTTCGTCTTCTTCGTCGTCATCCCAGAAGTCATCATATTTATCAATCTTCATAATCGTTTCTCCTTTTCCGGCTGTAGATCTTCTTGGACGGCTTCACCCTTGTGATCGGAGAGAAGTCCCATGTTACACGTTTCTGACTGTTGAGTTCCATCTGAGCTTTCTTGGACATCTTACTCTTTGTAATCATCGTCTTCTTCTCCTTCATATTTTCGTATTTTGTAGTCACCGCAGCACGGCTGTTTTATTTATTTAACAAGTCATATATTTCATTTTCAGTCACAGAGAAAGTTTTATCATTATCATTGAGAAATTCAGCCACATTAACAAGCTGAAAAGCTTCTAATTCTTTACGTTCATCTGCTTCGCGTGAATCAAAGTAATAAATTCTGCCGTTGTCGGTATATGCGTAATAGTCATAATGTGTGTAATTGTCTAAAACACAAAACGGATCTCCACTCGCCCATTTACACGGAATAATCGCATCCAACTGACTTAATTGTTCCAGTGTTGCATCTCGTAAGTATATGGCGAGTTTACCATCTAAAAACAAATCAAGATAACTCATATTTACCTCATCAGTCACCCAAGTATTTCAGTCCATTCATCATCAGAGATTTCGATTTTCTTTTCGTTCAGAAACTCTTCCAAAGGAACCCAAGGCTTGCTTGGCGCAAGGGCACCGGTGTGTCTTATTCCACCATTGTTGCAACAAATATAATTAACTCTACCAAATGGTCTGAACTTCCAAAGATGAGCACCACTCGCCCATCTTTGTCCAGTCACTTCTTCGAGTTCGTGAAGTTGCTCATCTGTTACGTTTTCCGGAATTTGTATATAAAATTTATAGTTCAAAAAATCTTCAAGCATTTCAGTCACCTAATATTTTCGTTATGTCATCTTCTGTAATCTTTGAACGGCATTCACGGATAAAAGTATTAAGAGTAAGCCACTGTCTGTCATGGCGTGTTGAGTAACATAACCCTCCGTTCAGAAGGTAAAGATAGCAAGGTATCCTATCCCATAAATTAAACGAGAAGAAGTTCTTTCCGTTGAACCAGTCTTTGCCAACGATGTTATAAAACTCATTCAGTTGTTCCGCTGTCGGATGATACACTCTGACAAGAATTTTCGTTTGCAGAAAGAAATCAAGCATTCCAGTCACTCCAGTATACTCAGCATTTCTTCTTCAGTGATTTCCGCATCATGATCGAAAAGAAATTCATCAAGCGTTACGCATGTTATACAGTTTGGATCTTCCATCGGGCTGAATTTCAGTCCACCCTGGTGGTAGTAAACATAGACCGTTCCGTATCTTTCCCAAGGAGAGTAGCAAAGAAATTCTGAGCCGTCGGCCCAGTTCTTGTTGACTATTTCATTGAATCGCTTCAATTTCTCGTATTCCGTGCCGTTCTGTATATATACACAGATTTTATGCATTTTAAAAAGATCAAGCATTTCTTTCACTCCAGTAAGCTAAGCATTTCTTCTTCGGTTATTACAGATTTATCCAGACTGTCAAGAAAAGTATCGAGATCCACTACAGTCAATCCCCAGGGTTTGTAGTCCCATTGAATTGTCGGACCTCCTCCGAAAAAGTAAACTCTTCTTCCGTGCATTGGTACCACTCTGATCCACGATTTGTCGAAGAGCTTAACCAGCTTTTCTATCTGTTCTTCCCCCAGCTGGTAAACCATAATCGTAATTAAGCCAGCATAAAATTCGTCCAGCATATTAGTTCCTTTCAAAAAACAGGGGTACATAATATAGCAGTTACTGCATAGTAATTCTTATAAGGACTGTAATTCTGTAATTTCTCTTAGAAGTACTATTTTGTTAAGGGCTATCACTGTAATAAAAGGATTACAAGAGAAAGAAATCATCCTTCCTGTAGGAACTAGTAATTATGAAATTCAGTAGGAATGGTAATTTCTGTTATATTTGTTTTCTTTAAGAGTAATCCTGTAGGAATAGTAATTCTTATTCTTGTCTATTCCTGTAGAAGTATTATTTCTTTTCTTTGAGAGAGGAGTACTGTAGAAATAATAGATCTCTACTAACAGTTACTACACAAATCCAGTAGAAATACCAATTTTCTACAGAATTACAATACAAAGTCCATATAAGGGAATTAATTCTCTTTATATTAATTAATATAATAGTAGAAAGAAGAAATTCCAGTTATATAAGACTCTAATCTCATAAAAGAGAGATAATATCAGTCTCTGAGATAGTATCCTGTTTGAACATAAGGTTATAAGCATCAAGAATACACTTTGCTTCAGTCATTGAATAGAAATACTTAACACACGGCCCAGTAATCTTGCCGTTCAATGGGCAGTTTCTGCAGGCGGAGTTGTGGCAGACTTCAAGAGCACTCTCTTTCAGATTGACACCGCAGATCTCAAGAACCTTCTCTCTGCCAGTCATAGCTCCTCCGAAAGAATATCAACAAGATCATCTTCAGTCACAGGAGAAACTTCAGCTTTCTCACGAAGCTTCTGTATTACACGGCTTACAAGCTTAAGACAGTCGCTGTCGGCTACTTTAATATCGTACGGACATCCATCATCAATTCCGAAGAGCTCATAGCAGGTACTGCAGTTAGTCATTCCGCATGTAGCTCTCGCTGCCAACTTGACGATGACATTCATAGTGTTCATGGGTATTCTCCTTTCACGGCTGAATCTAATAATATTAATTCTACAGTCTCACACAAACATCCAGACGGACGGATCAACTCATTTGCCCCCCAAACCCCCCATAAGGGTTTGGGACAGCAATAATCCAGTCACGTCTGAATGCAAACATCCATCCGGCTCGGACCAACTTCATCGCAGTCATTCGACTACGGCCCCCAGGAGTCTTTCTCCTTTACGTGTATTTTCGGATGTCCACACGTTAAACATTTCGCAAAGAAATGATAACCATTCGACAAGCACGTACTTCATTTAAGTTAGAAAACCATTTAAAAACTGATCGTTTTGCAACGAATGAAAACTTGCTCACAGTCGCTAACTTTATCTAGTTTTATCTATCTTTTTCAATTTGATTCAGGTTCTTTCAATTTAGGCTCGATGTTCCTTGCCATCAGCATTTTATTAATCAGGTTCCGTTTGTACTCGTCACTGAGATTTGACTGCCGTTTGTGCTGGATCTTGAGGTAGTCGGCAGGAACCTTGGCATAGATGCAGCCACCGTTATCTTTCGGCTGTTTTAAAATAATAACCTCGTCCGGAAAAGATTCGGCCAGTTTTTGAATTCGGTTGATCCATTTGCGCTCGTCGGAAGAAAAATAAGCGGTCTTGGAATCGATGTAGCTGAAACATGTCTCCATAGGAAAAACTCCCCCTTTAAAAAAATATCACTTCTCCCTTACGTCGATTTTCGAATGTCTTCATTGTTCGGTACCGAACTAATTGAAGGGGACAAACATATTATCAGCGAAATTTGTCCCCTTTGGAAAATGCATAAATATTCGTTTATGCAAAAACAATGGGAGTGAATCGAAAAAAAAGGGAACCGAGCCCCATCAGCTCGGTTCCCTAAAACGGTTAATAGAACAAGCGTAAAGCTTACGCCTCGGCTTCCTCCACAAAGGGCAGGTCGTCCGGATCGGACGGCTTCTTGCCGATGAACTCCACCTGAGGATTGCTCATCTCGAGCTGAGCCCGAGCCTTGCCCTCGTTATCGATCCAGCCACGAGCGGTGACGGAGCCCTTCACGGTCACGGCACGGCCCTTCACCAGATGAGGAGCCATCTTCGCTCCGCGCTCACGCCAGATCGTCACCCGGAAGTAATCCGTGCGCTGGTTGTCGCCATAGCCTTCGTTCGCAGCGACGGTGAAGTCAGTAACGAGAGTGTCGATTCCGCCAACCTTCACAGTGCGGGTAACGGCATCCTTGGTGATGTGTCCAATAATAATAGCAGTATTCATTTCAAGTACCTCCAATAATTTCTTTTGCATTAATAAATTTCTTTTGCATGAGGCATACTGTTCGACCCGTATGCAGCCCCTCAATTATCGACCGAGACAGTCTATCCGACGGCGGTATTTAATGTGGGTATCGGACGCCACTTAAAGGATGATGGGATATCCTTCACAGTATTTACAGGCCTTTAGGCCGTGTAGTTAGGATTCATGGGTAGTGTCGAGCTTTTGGGTAGCCCGGCCATTGGTTTTCAGCATATCCATAAAGGGCTGGCCTATAGGTGCCCGTTTCTTAGCGGGAGGCGCAATGTAGCCAACGCCTTTCTGTGCTGAGAGAAGTCGGAGCTGATACTGAAGATCCAGAATACGATCAGCGTTGTAGCTGTCAGAGATCTTCTTTCCAGCAAGGAATGCGAGCACCGGAAGAACAAGAATGATGATGTTATCAAGAATCTGCATAAGCACCTCACGCATAGATGTAGTCATCCGGATAATCGATCACATGATCTCCATAGCACTCAGCCATGAAGTCAATGATCTCGTTCTCTTCGTCTTCGTAGGCTTCAGCGTATTCGCCCTCTGTAGCGAAGAGACGCTGTTCGCCAGTAGGAAGTGTTCCCAGAACACCAGATGAAGTTACTTCAAACTCGTAGTCCCACATGATAGTTCCTCCTTCAGCAATAAGCTTCGTGCTTAGCTTTCGTGCACTGTTCCTTTGCGATCTTGTCGCACCGTTCGTTCATCACGAGACCGGCGTGACCCTGAACCTTGACAAACTTGATCTTGTGCTGACCTTTCAGACCAACAGTGATCAGCTCAAGCCACAGGTCATGGTTCGGTCTGTCGAGAGAAGTGAGCCATTTTCTTTCGTGTGTTGCTCCCTGGCAGATGTACTGGCTGTCCGTATGAACAGTCACTTCACAGGGAGATTTCAGAACCTTGATGGCTTCAATGACCGCCATCAGTTCCATCCTGTTATTGGTTGTGATTTCCTTAGACCGTCCTCTGACGATCCGTTCTTTGCCGTTGCAAGTCAGAATGGCACCGTAGCCACCCACTCCGGGGTTGCCAGAACAAGCGCCATCCGTGTAGATGGTTACGTTATACATTTTCGGTAGCTCCTTTCATTGTTGAGGGCAGAGCCCTTTCATAGCATTTACAGGCCTGTAGGCCGTGGCGAGTACGGCCATGCTTGGCGGAAAAAATCCCCCCCGGAAAGAAAAAAATGAGAGCTGCTTATGGCGCAGCTCTCTGAAGCCAAGATTAGCTTAGGGCTGGTTTCCCAGGCCAGCCCCGTAGAAAGGAGGAGTCCCATGAAGAAATAACCCGCATGGGTGGATAATGTCGTTCGCAGAAATCGGGGAAGTCCCTTAAACTTCCCCGACCCATTCAGATTGTGTCAAGCGGAGCTGGCAACCTCCGTAAAACACAAAGCTCAATGTAGGACATGTCTGAAGCTGCAACACAGTAGAGCCAGTGGTTGCTTACTTCAGGTCCCGTATAGCTAATTCACCGTCCCGACCGGCGCGAAGCAGCAGCCAGGGCGGTGTACAAGATATACGAGTTAGGCAGAAACCGGAGCATAGAAGGACTGAACAGTCTTCCTTGCTTTTACAAGGAAAACATTTCTTTCATGGATGTAGTTGATGAGCTCTTCAACACGGGAGCGTTCATCCTTGGTCAGAGTCCGAACTTTAGCGATAGCGTCAAGCGCTTCAGCTTCTTTCACGGCAGATGCCGTGAATTTCTCGATTGTGTCAATTTCGTTCTTGAGGAGCGTAATTTCCTGCGCATGATTCAGTTTCCGGGTAGTCATATCTGGGGTACCTCCTTACAATATTTCGAAGGTTGAACCTTCACAGCATCTACAGGCGCTTGCGCCGTGTATCTCATTCACTTTCTTAAATGCACTCAACTTTGGGTGC
>Ga0326513_10001825_pt1 | contig 16070 bp, 24 predicted proteins | sample 2_2465_0518_D_FD_203654 | JGI IMG/M metagenome (GOLD analysis project Ga0326513, IMG submission 203654) | Bovine rumen microbial communities from UC Davis, California, United States - 2_2465_0518 | ecosystem: Host-associated > Mammals > Digestive system > Stomach > Rumen | place: USA... | reverse complement strand
TGTCTGACGGCAAAGCACTCATAATCTCGCATGAGTCACCATTTATCAGGCAATATCTATCTGTTTCGTATTGGTCAATTACGTTCATGTCCTTTATCCTTTCATAAATGCCGGGAGCGTGAATTGCTCCGTGGGCTTATAGTCCGTTGTGATGCGGGTGGTGTGCTTTATCTCTGACAGAGTGACCTCTTTCATCAGGGCGGTCATGTTCTTTTGCATCTCATCCATGAGGGCTTGTTTCCGTCTCACGTTCTCCAAGATGCTTACCTCTTTCTCCGACAGGATGATGTATACGTTTACGGGTTCTTTCTGCCCGAACCGCCAACATCTCCGCACCGCCTGATAAAACCGCTCGTAAGAGTCAGACAACCCGCAAAAGATTTCGTTGTGGCAACTCTGGAAGTTTGACCCAAAGCCAAAGATTGACGGTTTACTCACAAGACATCGGATGCCACCATCCGCAAAGTCGATGCTTGCCTGTGCTTTCGTTTCCGGGTCATCACTTCCTTTGATTTCCACGCAATCAGGGATTTTTCTGCGGAGGATTTCGCTCTCATCGTTGTAGTCCACCCACAAGAGCCATTGTGACGGGTCTGATTGTGTCAGCTCGTATGCTTTATCCGTCCTATCTTCCATGCTCTCTTTGCGTGCCTCTCGGCGTTCCTGTAAGGTCTCCGCAACCTTTACGAACATCTGATAATCTTCTACCTCGGATTTCGTGAGGATCGTTTCGATGTTCAGCGGAGGCAATTCGTACCCCTCATCCTCATAGCCGAGGTCTTTCGGTGAGTTGAAATAGATAGCCCACGTTGCGAACCACTCCCAAAACTTACTCACCCCGGCTTTTTTCAACCGCCAATCAGATGTTTTACCGCCGTCATGCACAAAATACGTTGCAAGCATCTCGGTTCGGCTCATAATGCCTAAAAACTCGCATGATGTTCCAATCTCCGTATAATCGTTCGGTGCGATTGTGGCGGTGCATAGTAGTTTGTATGGTGTTCGGTAAAATTTATCAGTAAAATCCGCCGTTGTCTTGCTCGTAAAGGATTTGAGAATTGAGCTTTCATCCAGAACCACCGCCACAAAATCGGATGCGGTGAAATGTTCCACCATCTCATAATTGGTGATGTTCAATCCATCCTTAACATCTGCCTTTGTACGGCATACATTGACTTTGCAGATGTCGAACTTCTCTGCCTCTCTTGCCGTCTGGGAAACGATAGACAAGGGCGATACTATCAGCACCTTTCCCCCGGTCTGTTTGTGTACGCAATACGCCCACTCTAAAAGCATGAACGTTTTGCCCGTACCGCACCCCGTCAGGATCGCCGCCTTTCCCTTTTTCAACGCCCATCTGACAATATCCCGTTGATACGGAAAGAGCCTGTCAGATAGCCATTGTTCAGGAACATCAAACCCGGCATCTATCGTCTGCAATTCCTTTGTTTTCAAAAACTCTTTGTATTCCATGTGACCCCCTACCTTAAAGCCTCGTAAAAGGACAGTTCTTGCAAACGTGGCTACTTTCCAGAGGTTCGCCCTCTGCCTCCTCATCCCACAACAGAGGCCATTTGCAATACTCGTCACAAATCTCTTTTGCAACGCTCTCGATTTCGTTATCAATCAGGTCTCGGAGTGACCCCTTTTTGTTCCTCTCTTTTCGCATATCGTGACTCCCATAACGCTTGCATCCGGGCGATTTCGTCAGGGCTTTCCGTTTCGATGTCCTGTGCCTTGCACTCTGCAATCGTTCCATCAATCAATCTCGCCATTTCGGCGGTGTTGTATGTGTGACTCCCTCGATAAATCCGATACCAATAAACAGGTTTCCCGTTCTCCTCGGTGATACGAAAGCACTTTGTATGCACCGTTTCTTTTTCCATCATGTAATCTTCCGGGGCGTTGGTCTTGTATATCATCGGTGCGCCGTCTATATACTCAATTTGCCCGTAATCGGCTATCAGGTGGTTTTTACACCTTGCCATGCTGATACCCAACTTCTGACGCAACTTATCGCATAGAACATGGAAATAGGCGTTGCTATCGAGTGACCGCTTGCGATGTTCTTTATGCTCCGATAAATCCCACATGATGCCCTTGTCTTGCTTTAAGAGGAAAACAACAACATCATCCGTCTTGCCTGTCATTTTTTAACCGCCTTGTTATATGCCGTGTATAACTTCTCGTCAGACATATCCTCGAGGAACTGAACGCCCGCCCATTTCAGGATTTTGTTGATGTTGTCAGGGTCATTGAGGTTCTTTTCGGAGATAACCCGGATCATCTCATCTCTGGAGGGATAAGCGGTCTCTGCGGCCTTTTTGGCATCTTCCTCTTTCATCTTCTTTTGGTTTGTGATAGCGTTTGCCAACTCGTCAGCACTTGCCATAGAGCCGTCAACGCCGATACCTACCCAACCCAAGGCACGCCCAACCGCCGAGGTTTCGCAATTCTCAATAAATGATGTCTTGTTGATATAGGAAGATGACTCTTTTTCCTGTGCGTACCCGGTAGCGATCAATCTTCCGTTATCATCGCTTACATAGGCTTTCATGGTCACAACGCCGTCTTTGAGGTCAACAATCTCGCACTCAATACGCCCATTGGGGAAAAGCTCACGAAACCCCTTTACCCGCTCGGTCACCTGAACGTAACCTTTGCCCTTAACATCAATAGCCTTTAACTTCTCGTTTATCGCTCTTAATTCATCAGCCGTCATCTTTCATCCTCCTAACATCAATCGACATTGATAGTTGACATATCCGCAAGGCAATCCAGACAGATACACGCCTCATCGCCCGTGATAAAGCAATCCTCATCTTCTTCAATCTCTCGCCCACAATAGATACACTCCGTTGTATGTCTTGCATAACTCACATGGCGCATGGTGCAATCCTCGCATAGTACCTGATCCAGACCGAAAACCCCGCTTGGCACGGTGTAATACTTCTCATACAGGTGGATGCCGTTTTCGCACTCCTCGCACTCGTGGGAAAATTCTTCTTTTTCCTGATACATGGGGCGCATCAGATTTGCCTGATATTCTTCCATCACTCGCCCTCCAACGTGTAGTGCAAGACTTCCTCTGCTCCTCCGGGGATTTCATGCGTTACCATGACGGTCACTTTCCCCTTTTCAATGAAAAGGTCAACTTTCTCGTTGTCTGACAAGATATCCCTTACATCCCGGATGTTGCTTTCAAAGTCTGCATATATCTTGATTGCATCAATCATCTTTCAAATCCTTTCTGATGGTGGAAAAATAGTGATCCCCTACTTTCTGCCACGGCTCACCTGACGGATTGAAACCGCCCGCCGTGAAATAAATAACCTCGTTGTTTGTGCGTTCCTTTCTCTCTTGCCGTATCAGCTCATATACCGCATCCGTGGGTTTTGCCTTGCGGATTGCCCCATTTGCCACCACCTCAAACTGACCGGGTGCGTTTATCACTTCCGATATGGTGTCAGGAAAATACTCCGACTCGGCTCTATTGAGTACGCAATCAATCACAAGCCTCTGCCCGTCCTCGATTTGGTTTCCCGCCTCTGCCTGTACCATACGAGCCATGAGGTTTATTTCCGGGTTTACCTGTGCCACGGCGGCATTGATCGCCATAAAGCCGATGAAAACGCCCTCAACTATCCTGTTCAACATCTGTAATCTGCCCATCTTCCACAACGAAACGAATGCCGTGTGCGTTCAGCCAATACAACATTTCGAGCGTTACATATTCCATAAGATTTCCTCCAATCTGCCCCCTAGGGCGTTGACTACTTCCAGAACCTCGCCAAACTTCCAAGGCGTTACCCCTCGCAACCTCTCACCGATGCACTTGCCGGGTAGGTTTAACAGGTAGCCAATATCCGCTTGGCTTTTCTTTTGAATTTTCATTTGCAGTAAAATCCACGCATTTACCCGGTTCTCTATCCTCTGTGTCTGGGTGAGTGTTACTTTTGGCATTTATTACCTCTTTTCTGTAAAATCAATCTCGTTTTCCGAGACTTCAAGGATTTCGCATATCTTCCGAGCGTTCCCAATGGAAATGTTCTCCGGGTTCTTTTCCCAATTCTGATATGTGTTTACATGAACGCCGAGCATTTCAGACATTTTCTCTTGGGAGATTTCCTTTGCAAGCCTCCACATCCGCAAAGTCAATGCCATTTGTACCCCTCCTTTCAATCTATATTTTGTAGACTACTCTTGTAATATAATCTATGTTTTGTAGACTGTCAACATATAATTCTATAAAATATAGATTTTTTTATTTTGGGCGTGGTATAGTACAGTTAGAAAGGGGGTGTTTTGTAGTGATAGGCGATAACATAAGAAAGTACAGACAGGCGGCAAACATGGAGCAATCAGACCTTGCGGATCGCTTGCATATATCAAACAAAACCATTTCATCATGGGAGTGTGGGCGTACAGAGCCACGCATGGGAATGATAGAGGCAATGTGTCAGGTGTTCGGATGTCAAAAGACAGAATTGATAGACGGAAAGACAGATGTTGATTATGTGTTTTCTGATGGTGATAGGGAATTTTTGATTGAATATCACAAAGCCGATGAACAGACAAAAGCAATGATTGATAGAATTTTACATTATCATAGAAAACTGACAGGGGGTGATTGAGTGAACATACAGAAACTACCCTCCGGGAACTACCGCATACGCCAGATGGTAAACGGTAAAAGCTACTCCGTTACGCTTGACCATCGCCCCACGCAAATTGAGGCCGCCAAGATTGTCTCTGATATGACCGTAAACGTACCGAGAAAAGGGGAGTATACGGTCATTGGTGCGTGCCGTGCGTATATCACCGCAAAAAACAACGTGCTATCGCCTAGCACCATTCCCGGCTATGAGTCAATCATGCGCCAACTCTCTGACGGGTTCGCACGTTGTCCTTTAAGTCAGGTCACAACGGCAATGTTCCAGACAGAAGTAAACAATTATGCCATCGGTAGAAAGCCCAAGACGATCAAAAACTTTTACATTTTCCTTTCTTCCGTGTTCAAATTCTACGGATGCAACATCAAAAGCCCCACGATACCGCAAGCGGTCATATCTCCGATTGTGTTACCGAGCGTTGAGGATGTGGCAAGGATAATAAAAGAGGTAGAGGACACGCCGTATGAGATTTTCTTTCGTATAGCCATGTACGGCTTACGGCGGTCTGAAATACTCGCTCTGACGGTGGATGACCTTGACGGAACTACGCTGACGATCAACAAGGCCAAGGTCATCAATTCTGATAAGAAAATGGTAATAAAGACCACCAAAACCACGGATTCAACCCGCACAATAGAGATTGACGAGGATTTGGCGAACAAGATACGGGCGCAAGGTTACATCTGGAAAGGTTCTCCGGGTGCGCCGTATAAGAAGTTGATACAGATACAAAAGAAATTAGATATGCCTAGGTTCAAATTGCATAGCTTACGGCATCTGCTCGTTTCGGAACTCCATAATGACGGATGGAGTGATAAGCAAATCCAAAATGTGGGCGGGTGGAAAACCTCATCCGTCATGGATAGGGTATACAAGCACGCAATCGGAATGGATGAGGCAAAGAAAAACCTTGCAAACAAAATGGGAGCTTATTTTTCGTGACAAATTTCATGTCAAATGCCAAAATACCCATGCGTATTTATGCGAACTGTGAGCGTTCAAAAATAAACAAAAAAGACCGTAGAAAACAGGCGCAAAGCCTATTAACTACGGTCTTTTCTCGTTATGGGCGCAACGGGGCTCGAACCCATTTTCCGAACCCCATATCATGCTATTTTACTGCGTTTTGGTTTTTCCGTGTCAATGCCGTGTCAAACATGAACCCGGTTCTCTTTGTACCCATAATTCACATAATGCTGATAGTAAAGCGGGTTGTTATCACCGAACGCCACCCGCAAATCCTCGTTGTACTGTTTGTAGACGGTGGGGGAGAATGTTTCGCAACCCTGTCTTAACTCTGCCATACCGAAACGGAGGAAATGTTCGGCAAGTTGCATCGGAGTATTCAGCCCCGCCTCTTTAAGGTCAGAATACCGCCTTGCGTAATACTCGGCATCGAAAATCAGAGCGGAGATTTGAGGTGCAACCGGGGGAGCGGTTGCCGCCGCTATCTTCTGCCTCACCGTGTCTTTGAACTCTAACCACTCCGCATTTCCTGTGCCCGCCATCTGTGCGGGGCACCATTTTCCTGTCACATCCCAATGACGGAGTACCCTTGTGTCAACCTCGTCAGCACTCCACCCAAATTTGATAAACAGGTAAGCCACTACACCCGCCGCCTTGCTCTTTGTGGCATCAGAAACAAGACAGTTCCCGGAGGTACACATCTCGATCCCGATGGAGTTATCATTTCGGCATGACGGATGCGTATATTTCTTTGCCCCAACGTGCCACGCAACATCTTTCAGCTTTACGCTCTGATAGATAACGTTCGGGTCTACAAAGAAATGAGCGGATGCGCCACGATACCCGGATGAGAAGTATTTTGCATTGGCGTAAGCCGTATCCGATGTATTGGCGGTGTAATGAATGGCGATAAACTCCACGTTGCGGGAGGTTTTCTTTTTGTAATTGTTCGGGTCACAAGGTATGGTGTGATTTGCTCCATCTATCCATTCAGTTGTGATTTTCATTGTTACCCTCCAAGGTTATCTCATGCAACTCATCACTCGGCCTGTCCTCGTCTGCCTTGTTCTGGACTAACTTTGCCGCCACATCCAAGCCTTTTATGAGGAAGTCAGGCACGTTGTACCCTGTTTCAACGAGGTTTTCCAGAATTGACCTCGCCTCGTTCACGATCAGCATTGTCAGAGTAAGCCACCCTAACGCCGTCATAAATCCCAAATCAACGTGGAGAATGTCACGGCCTACCCCGATTATCAAAGAGGGGATAAGAAAAGCCACGGTGATGATTACCCAATAGCCTGTCTTTTTGATGATGCCCTTTAAGCCTTTGTCAGAGGATGATTGTTGCAGTTTTACCGCCCTGTTCCATCCTGTGAGCCAATCCAGAACATTGAGCAACAGATACCCGGCAAACAGATACCAATATGCACCGAAAATAGCCGTAAGGACGGCAACCGCCGTACCAACCGCCGCATTGTACTTGTCAACAAAATCAAATTTCACCACCAAAATCCTCTCTTTCCATGAACCGCAGTTCAATTTCTTTTAGAATGTCGTTCATCAGCTCGATGAGTTCTGGGATGGTCAGTTTACCGATCTCCATAAACTGCCTCTTGCAGAGCCTCAAATTCTTCTTCAAAATCAGCAAGGTACTCGTCAGGCGTTGCCATGGCCTGTTCGTAGTGCCACATATCAGGCTTATCTTCCGTGCCTTTGTGGAGTTCGATGTTTCGGCGCAGATAGTACGTTCCGAAATTGATTTCCCGCTTTTTAGGCTTTACTGTTGACTCAACGTGTTTCCATTCCATGTTTTATGCCACCTTTCTGCTATGATGTGAGATTTTCTTACGCAAGTTCCTTATCTGGACATACGGATAAATCCTAGCCTCAAAACATCCGTATGTATCGCATGATTTGAACCATCCACAATATGACACCATTTGTGAGGCATCATACCAAGATACTTTGTCTTTCTTTGCTATCCGCCGTGCTTTCCGTGAGGCTTTCAGCATGATGGATTTTCGGAGGATGACTTTGCCACGGAAAAACCGAAACCCCATAAAGTCGATACATCTTCCGTGGTTTGTTCCGTCTTTATGAGGATAATCAAAGCGGAATATCTGCCAATTCTCTTTGAGTGTGAGACCGAGTTCGTTTTTGAGGTATTCCTCAATGATGTTCTTCAACTCGTGGAGTTTTCTTTTGTTGTTCCCCAGAACCACCATATCGTCCATGTACCTCATGTAGTGCCCGAAACCAAGCTCCGATGTTATCATGTGGTCAAGGTCTGTCAGATAGAAGTTGGCGAACCATTGCGAGGTGTAGAAACCGAGCGGGATGCCTGTTTCCGTTGCATGGATGATGGTTTTTACCACCTCCATGAACCGCTCGTCTTTTATCTTCCGCTCCAACTTCTCTATGAGGACATCTTGTGAAACGCTATCAAAGTATTTCTTGACATCCATTTTCAAGACATATTTGCTCGGTAGCCATTTGCAGAGTTGTTTCTTGCCCGCATGACCGCCACGGTTCGGGATCGAGCCGTAAGTATGCCTATACATGGAGTGCATCATCATGGGTTTAAGCGTATTGACTACCATGTGATGTACCACTTGTTCGTATGGGTTCGGTACTATGATGATTCTTTTCTTCCTCTGGATGCCGTCATAAATCTGAACAGGCGTATGAACGCCATTTTTATAGTGGGATGCGATATACCGTATCTTTTCGATATATTTATCCGGGTTCTCGTTCATCTGCTTTAGACGGCGTTTGAGGAACTTACTCTTTTTACCAAGGGAGGCGTTGTGAATAGCCTCCCTGATGTTTTTCTCCGATATAAAGTCATCCCAGAGGTTTTTGTATGTTTTCAAGTTTCTTCTTATCCTCTATGCGATTTTCGTTTCCTACTAACCGCATCTTGCATCGAGTTAATTTTTACCAAGAGGTAACGAAAAGGAAGAGCATTAGGTTAATATTCCAAATTTAGATAAGAGTTGGACGTGCCATTGTTCCAGTTCGAGTTCGAAACAGTGTTGTTCAAATTCACGTAGAACGCACCTACATGGAGATCATTGTTGCAGTTGCCTCCGACATGGGCGAGATCGCTCTAACCAATCCGTATAATGGAAACCTAGGTTTCCGCTTGATGCTTACGCATCTGCGCCCCTTCCTAGGACGCAAGTGGTTTACAAGAAATGGACGCGCCATAGGCCCAGTTCGAAACCGAAACCGCGCGGTTCAAAATCACGCAGAACGCACCCACAAGGAGATCATCGTTGCAGTTGCCCCCGACAAGGGCGAGATACACGCCCGCAGTTGATGTAAACCATAAACCATCGCACTCGTATGTTTCGGATGAACCATTGGCGGTAACAGGGATGTTGCCGAAATCGGAATTGTACGTATTGGAGATATAACCTCCAGATGTGCCGTCGAGTGTCTTTCCCATGTTCTTCATGGTGGAAACGGCGGTTGTGCCGTATCCTCTGCCCGCCGAGCCGTCCGTGGTATCCCAAGTCATCTTTGCATAGACAGAACTACCGCTTGCCATCAGACCGCCGCACCGCTTCCAGAGGTTGCCCCAATAGTTCTCAATGCCGAATACCTTAACGCCGTACCCGGATGCGGATTTACCCCAGAACAAGCCTTTATCGTTCATTGTTCCAGAGTTCAACAGAGAACTTGCGCTCGTACCGCCTGTGTAGTGACCATATCCGAACGTTTCCTGTGTGTTGGTAGATTTTCCGATAAGTACGAGCAAGTCATTGATTAAGGCTCTATCGCACCATTGCTGAATGTACCAACCACCGTTTTCATAGTTGCTATTTGAGTTTTTCCGCAAAGCATCAGCGATCAGGTCAGAGCCTGTGATGGTGTTGGCGGGTGCTTTCCCGGACAGAGAGCGTAAGGTGTTGCTTACCACGCACGCATCATAAGCGGAAACGTAGAAATGGTCGATTTCTGCGCCGTTTGCATCGAGGTTTGCATAACACTTGTAGTTCGCATCTAACTTCTGATCGGAGATGTAAACATAGTAATAATTGGCATCCTCGGTACGTTTTACAAAAATCTTGGGGAACTCCACCATGACATCGCCATTATAAGAACTGTCCGTGATGTCAGAGGGTGTTCCGTCTGCTTTCTTTGCATAATCGTCAGGGTCGAGGTAATAATCTACCGTGCCATCGTTCTTTAACATACAAGGGCGAGGCATAAAGAACGCTCCCGCCCAATCTCCGTAATCAAACACCCCAGACGAGAAATTCATCTTTGCGGGAGTAAAGCCAACCGCATCACCGAGGTATTCGACACGGCTTGAGGGGTTCTGCGTTGCTTTGGAGACCTTAAAGCCGTAATTTACTGTGCCAAGGTCAAAATGAACATCCTTGAAGTAAGGCAGAGATACAATGCGTGTGTAACTACTTCCCACCTGTACCGTGATTGTGCCTGTCTCCGGGAAACTCACTTGCGTAGTACCAACGCCAACCTCACCTGTGACCACGGTCGAGCCTTTGGTGATTGTGATGGTTTCGCCTGTGTGGTCTCCGTTGTCATCGGTGAACGAGAAGATAATTCCTCCTCCAACGCTTTCCGGGGTGTCGCCTCTCCGGGAAACCGTGGGAGCAACATCAACGAGGTTTGAAATGGTAATGGTGTCAACATCAAAAGTAGCGAGGTTGATTTCAAATACACCATTGTTGATATTTACATCAGCATCCTGAACAACAGGGGTCAGGCTTTCACCTGTCTCCACAAGCAAAGTGATGGGGTCAGCCGCATCTGCAAGGTCAAGATGAATGTATAACCGCCCTAAAAGGCTACCAGACCCGGACAGAGCAACAGGGATGTCGCTATCGTCAATGGTGAACTTACGCCCGCAAACGATACCATGCCCCGCCGTGATATGCAGAGTGGAACTATCCTTGATAGTCACCGCACCGCCGTAGATGATGCCGTCACCGGGGGAGAATACCTCATAGATGATGCCGTCATCCTTGGGGGTAACTGTCCTACCGCTTGCCGTTACCAAACTGATTTCATTAGCCATTTTGCAATACTCCTTTCAGTATTTTGGTCAAGTCTAACCGTATCGTGCCAAATACGAGTTTTGTTGTCTCGCCTCGGCTCATGCCTGTGAACAGGGATATATACGCCGTGCCGTTGGAAATGATCGTCACCTCTTGCCCTATGGTAAATCCGCTAGGCATTACCAAATCATCATCATTTCGCACGGTCAACTCAATGAGGTTGTTATAGGTGTCCTTTTTGAAAACATCCTTTGCCACATCTGCCGCCGCATCTGCGAAAGTCTCTCCGCTTTGCATCTTCACGGTCTTTATCTCGTACACAACAGGGGTTATCCTGTCGCTATCCGTAGTGTCATACGTTCCGTCCGGGTGGCGGTAAAATATCTCATTCTGGGTGTAGTTCGCCGCATTGTATACCGTCAGCTTGTTGATGGATAAATCCGTTTCTTTGATGTTGATTGCCCTCTCGATCACGTTCGGCAAATCTGCCTCGATGGTCTGGGATGCAACCGTCTTTACCCCGATTTCAAGCGTTATTGTCTGTGTCTGCAAGTTGGGCGTGGCATACAATCCCACCCTGTACTTTGTCATTGACCGAACAAGTAGGGTCTCATACAGATTGATGAGGGTTTTGTGCAATCCCTCAACATCCGATTTGAGGTTGAAACCCCACGCCGAGGTGGTGGAAATGGTCGAGATGGTCAGCCCGGAGATATTCTGTGCCGTATCGGCGTTGGAAACGAAATAGTCCGTTATGATCGCTTTTAACGCATCCTCTAGGCTAGTGCCAGAGCCTTGCAAGTCGGTATCAAAAATGACTTTCTCGTTGAACAGGCTCATAAACGGCTTATAGCGTATCTCGGAATACCCTAATTCCACGTTATCAACCGAGATTGAACTCACCACGCCGAAATAGTCCACATCACCCCGGAGGTAAATATAATCGCCCTGTTTTACGTTCGCATCATATGGAATGACGATGGAGTTTTCCTCGATTGACAGATAATCAAAGGAATACACCACCGCCCCAACCGTATAATGTTGCACAAGTGTAAAATCAGGGTGGAAAATCTCAATGTTATACGGTGTCATAGCCGATTTGAGCCTCCACGCTTAATGTGACATCATCCGCACCGTCATCCGTCACGGAAATGATGTTCCGTCCGTTCTGTATCTGGATGAACCGCTCCGTTGAGAAGTCTGACAGTTGGTACATATCGGAAACAAGGTTGCCGAGGTTGTCAAACTGTTTGATGCTCCACGGCTCGGTGGTGGTATCAATCACAACTTTTCTGTTCACGTTCACGGTGGCATTGAGTTTCCCGGTTGCCACCAAAACGCCGTTGACATAGTGTGACCATACGGGATTGGTGACCGCACCGTAAATAATTAGCTTACAGGGGCTATCAATCATGCTATCAGAGTCGATGATGATACTACCCGGCGTTGCATCGGTGTATGTATAGTCATACTCGTAATCGTAAATCTTGCCGTCCGTGATCTCGCCATCGTTATAAACCTGTATGGTCTTATACCATGGCGAGGTACAGATAAACGATATCTCTGCGGTGAGCGCATCGTTTTTGCCGTCTGTACGCCCCACCGCTTTGATGTACCCGTTGCGGTAATAATCGCCGTGACCGGGGTTGTATTTCATCCGCAAGGGTGCGTTTTTCAGGAACTTGCAAAAATCAAAGTATTGTTTTTCGGCGTTCGGTTGCCAAAATCTCACCGTGCCTGTGATGGTCTGTTGTGATGCCTTGTCAGTTATCAAAGGGAAATTGTCAGAGACCTGTGAAAAGGTCATGTTTCTTTCATAACCAAGGCCGTCTACCTTATAAAAAAAGGCACTACCCTTTGATGTAATGTCATAGGTAGTGCCGTCTTTATTTATCAGGGTGAATTTTCTCATTGTACCGCCCATCCTAACTGTCTGTTGATACCGTTATACAAATCGCTTGCGTTGATGCCCTCACGTTCGGAGATTTCCGGGAGATACTTGCCGAGGATTGCGAAAAGGTATTCCCAATTATTAGAGGCGTTCCCTCCGTTAAACTCCGTGGAGTTTGCAACGGTCAGCGTACTCACGGAAGTATCGGCAAGCTCATTCACCGCATCGTCTACCAACCCCATCTTGTTCTCTACGCCGAGTGCAAAGCCCTCATCGAGCATTTCACCGATGTATATGCCCTTTTTGGCGGGTGATGCAATGCCAAGGGCATCTTTAGCGGCATTAAATGCGCTCTCCGCTACACTCTTGGCGGCATCCCAAATAGCACTTGCCATCGACAAGATACCGTTTATGATGCCTTGTACGAGGTTTACGCCGATGTCGAGCCAATTATACTGACTAAACGTATCGGCGATACCACCGATGAGCTGAAAAGCCCCGGCAATGAGGTCAGGAATTGCTTTTACAAGTCCAACGATTAACTGTGTGACAAGTTCAAAGCCCATTTCAATAATTTGTGGCAAGTTTTCAACGATTGTCTGTATCAATACGCCGATGAGTTCCACCGTTGCCGATATGATTTCCGGGAGATTGTCGAGAATACCTTGCACCAAGTTCATCAGCAATTCCATACCGCTTTTCATGATTGTAGGTGCGTTCTGCGATAAGAACTCCACGAAAGTTCTTATCATTTCCGTTACACTACGGATGACTTCGGGCAAACTCGATAAAATGCCGTTCACAACGTTTGTAATTATCTCAACGCCCTTGCTTAATACATCAGGTAGCCTTGTGGTGATGCCATCCAAAACGCCCTTTACGGTTTCCTGTCCTTTTTCGAGCATTTCAGACAGATTAAATGAGTTTTTGAGCGTATCCATGAGGGAAACGCCCGCATTTACAAGGTTTGGGGCGGCATTTATGATTGCATCGCCAAGCGAAACCACGATTTGTATTGCCGCCTCTGCCAATGCCGGGATAACCGTTGTTAAAAGTGTAGGTAAGGCATTTACAAGGGCATCTGCCAGAGAAACGATGAGCGATGTTGCCATGCTTATCATTTCGGGCAATACCTCTGCGAGCCCGTTGATAATACCCGGCATTATGTCTGTGATCGCCGAAACGATGTTTTTTGCGATCCCATCCAAGGATGTGAACAGTTCACCAAATCCCTGACTTAATTGCTCGGTTGCGCCCTCCTCTCCCGCAATCAGAGAAGTAAAGCCCGCAAGAATGGTATTCATGCTAGGCAATAACTGACTCATCATGTTACGGCTTACGCCACTGATTGCCGTTTTGAGGTCTTGCATATTGTCTTGAAACGCCGCCGCCGCTTTAACGGCATCGTCAGACATTACCCCGCCAAGCTCTCGCACCCGGTCACGCATCGCCTGTGTGTCCTCTGCTGATGTGTTAAGTAGTGCGCCGAGTTCTGTTGCACCTCTGCCGAGGGTCTTGCCCGCAAGGTAAGTGCGTGTTGTGGTATCTTCCACGTTTTGAAGTGCGGATATCGTTGCCTCAAAGAGTTGCTCTTGTGACATACCCGCAATTTGCTCTTGCGTTATCCCTAATTCTTCAAAAGCCTTGCTATTTGTCTGGGCGGCGTTTGCTAGTGTTTTCATAGAGGCTTTCATGGCCTCCATGGATGTTCCAGAATGTTGCATCACGGCATCCCATTCCTGATACGCCTGTGCGGAAAGCCCCATCTTTTGTGACATTTTATCGATATTGTCACCGTAGGCCGCCACATCGGATGTGCCTTTAGCAACTGCCCCGGTAAAAAGAGCCGTTCCCGCCGTGATTAGTGAGGTAGCCCCTTTCAGAGCCGATCCCATGCCACTAGCCAAACTCAACCCGGCACTTTTACCCGCTTTTTCGCTCTCTCCATCGAGAACGGATGAAATAGAGCCACTTATACCCTCTGCTTTAGGTACTATCTGCACATACGCTTTGCCGATTTCTGTTGCCATTTATCCGCTCCCACTCTTTCATAAAATCATCGCCCGTTCTGTACTTCTGTACTTCCCCGGCGTTGTTATCTGATTTCGTGAGGTTTTTTACCATGGATTGCGGGCGGTTTCTTCCTTTATGCCCGTCCTCGGTCTTAAACCATACATTGATAGCCGTATTGTCTACGATATGTGCCAATAATAGAGTATTTATATCAACATCTAACCCGGATAGTTTTCTTTTTATCCGTGAGTCATTACGGAGACCAACCGCCAATATTGCAATATAATCAGGCGCAAAAGCCGTCATATCGTATATGTGGTAAGTCTCCGCAAGGTCACATATCAGCGCATCCCTATCGGTTGCTATCATGCCGATAAGGTACGTTATTTTTTTACTTCTTCACCGCAAGCATCAATGATTTCTTTTACTTCTCTGATGATGTCCTCTGCCACCGCAACGCCGTTCTTTTCAACGTGTCGGCAAAGTGCTTGCTCTCCGTCCTCTCCCAAAAGAATTGTGACGGCCTCCGTCAATCCGATTATCTGCGTTCCCTCGTTGGGGCTTTCAGCTTTCGCCAGAGCCTTAACAAAACGCCAATCTTTTGCCTTGTCCGGGTTTATATCAATCTTAAACCCGCTCTTTGTTTTAATGTTCATGTTGTGACCCCCTGTGTTTTAAGTGCTTGGACTCTGATCGATAAGATACTCGTAGTGAGTGTTTCCGCTTGCATCCGGGATGCAATCTACGGTTGTATCATAGCCGATAGCCTCATCATCCTTGTAAACGATGTCGCCTACTGCGGAAACCTTGCAATCAGGAATGACGATACGTTTTGCAACATCGCCACGCATAATCATGTCAATGACGATAGAAACCTCGTCAACCTCGCCGTTGTTTGCCTTAATGGTAAGCCCGGTGCTGATGTCTCCTGTTACGTTGGATGCGCCGTAGACGAACTGTGCTACCTCTTTGCGTAAGGTCTCCAAAAGAACAAACTTGAAAGTGTCCTCTTTGGAAGTCTGCACAACGAGAACAGTATCACCGCCCCAAGCCTTGATTTTGGAAACTTCAAGGTTTGTGCCGTTGGTCAAGCCCGCATCAGAAACATAGCCGAGCTGACTAAAACCCGCTCCGAGTGCGGTTGTTGCATCGGTAGGCAGAGAAGTTCCAACGGGGGCAACGTGGATCGCACCCGCAACTTTCGGCTTACCAACGGAAACGTTCTGTGCATTGTTAGCCATTATATCTATCCTCCCATTTTAATAGTGTGTTACATCAAAGACCGCCTGATAGCGGTATTTCTTTGCGGTTTCATCAGTAAAGTTGTAATCGGTGTTGAGTTCCACGTTGCAGATTTCCCCAAGTTCAAGGATTGCATCACCGAGCATGAGGGCTTTTACGGCCTCATTTAAGGTTGCCGCCTCATACATTGACGGGGCGTAACTCTGTATGACAATCGTTGAACTGTTCACATGATTTACCCGCCCGCTCCCGGTC
>Ga0326513_10001824_pt1 | contig 16090 bp, 12 predicted proteins | sample 2_2465_0518_D_FD_203654 | JGI IMG/M metagenome (GOLD analysis project Ga0326513, IMG submission 203654) | Bovine rumen microbial communities from UC Davis, California, United States - 2_2465_0518 | ecosystem: Host-associated > Mammals > Digestive system > Stomach > Rumen | place: USA... | reverse complement strand
TTGCCTGTGCTAATACATGTGGAAAGTCCGACTGTAACAACGTTGCATGTCGCAATCGATATTGTATTAATGGATGTCGCGGTTCATGTAATGGTAGGTGTAAAGGTGGGTGTAGTGGGAAGAAAAAAGTACCTAGGCCACTACTGGGCCTAGGATTTGAAATCATTATTTATGTTATCGAAACGTTAATTAATTATTTATAATTAATTATTGTGTGGTTTTGTTCCAGATTTACCATTAGGAACAGTTCCGCTTTCCTCATCACGAGCTACATCACCTGTAGTAGATTTATTTGTATAGAATGAATCCTGGTTAGTGACTACGTCTTGACCAGCAAGGATTTCGCGTGCATCCTTAAGACCACCATCATTTGTAATGCCACTGTCGCTAGAGGTATCAAGATCAAGTGATGCGGCGAGACGGTCAACGAGAGTCAAACCGCTCTTAGTCATATTGTCAGTAGCATCTTCGCCAAGCCACTTCTTGTAAACATATGCAGGAAGAAGAGCATTCTGAGAACGTTCCTCATATAAACCTTCGCGGTCTACAATAACAGCAGCAAGACGGTCAACTTCTGGACCACGGTCGAAGATTCCAGAGAATGTCAAATCGTGTTCAACTCCCTGTCCTGCTTCACCGAGAGCACCAGCATTAACGTGGTCGTGTTTTGGTGTAGTACATACACAGTCGTGATAGATGGCTGCATATTCAATGTCTTCAGGTCTACAAGTTGGTCCAAGCAAAACATAAAGAATCGTCATTGATTTATTTGGCTGCAGATCGCGGATATCCTTACCATAGAAATGTGCCACGCCTGTCTTTGGATCGCTCATTCCAAAGTGCCAGTAGTCGATAGCTTTTCTTACGAGCTGACCAGCTGTTTCAGGAACTTTAATGGTGAAATCACCATTGTTTTCCTTGTAGATTCCGACATAAGTACTATTCTGACGAATAACACCATGTGTCTTCTGGAAAGTTTCAAGCTGGTATGACTGGATACCAGAGAATTCCAGAGCACTGTCTTCGATAATATATCTCCACGCTTCCATAACTTTTGGATCAAAGAACGGTACATTCTTTAAGATCTTAAGCAAGAAGCGACCTACTTTAAATGGTTCGCGAGATCCAGTGATAGTAGGATCAACTGGCTGAATGCCGTTTTCTGCTGCAAGGCGAGAATAAACGTTACCAGCAAAACCTACAGTACCATGCTCCCATCCAGCAACTGATGTGAAGCGATCTCCTACGATACCATTAACGCCATAAGTTGCCTGATCGGCACCATTTACGTATTTTGATTCGTCACCCATTTTACGCTCCTTTATTACTCACCAGCAATCTGTGGACGATGAGCCCTGATTTCTACGTGGAATTTCTTAATATAGTTAGGGAATGTGACATCAATACCGATATGAGCATTCTCTTCTTTCTGGTCAGCCTTTGTCTGGTAAACACTGAATCCAACAACAATATTTGCAGGAATCTTGGCAAGCTTGAGATTCTTTTTAAGATCTGCTTTACATTCTTCCATTGTCTTGTCAATGTCACGCTCATCAAACTTGTAGTACGGCGTTACGCCAGCACACATACGGATGATACGACCAACCACGATACTGTTGCGAACCGACATCATCTTAGATGTCGAGATTTCGTACTGAGTGTCTTCAAGCATATAAACAAGCTGTTTCTGTTTGTTCAGATACTGGATATTGTTAATATGCAGGTCTTCGAGAGTTTCAAGTGTATTAGCCTTATTCTTCTTTCCAACCCAGAAAGGTTTGAAATAAGAAACACGACCGCGGTTAGCACCAGCACGCATAGAGAATGCGCCTGTATTAGATGCAAAGTTGTCTGCGAGACCAGCTGCCCAGTCGTATGTAGCTGTAACTACACGAGGAGAACCATCGATAGCTTTATCGTTAAGCAAACCTGCCTGTCCATAGAATGAAACCATGAAAGACCATTCGCTATTAACAAAAGTATTCAATTCTCGACATTTGCTAATACTTTCTTCAGCAGTTTTAACGTCTGTACCAAAGTCCATACCAAGATGAATATCGTGACGCCATTTGCTGAATTCAGTCATGATAGCCTGTTTTACAGAAGGTGGGTAGTTTTCATCAGGCAGAACGTCAATATCAGTAATCTTTTCATCAAAGATATCGTCGTCGACATCACAATTGAAGAATTTAATGAGGAGTTCCTCTTTCTTCTTAGCTGCCATTTCAGCAGTAACAGTTGTGTCAACACCATTAACTTTAACAGTGTTACCAACTTCGATACTACCATCTGTACCGTGATCGAGAGTGATAATAGTATTTTCAATATCAATAGAGTCACTAGGCTCAACGATCTTGTTGTAGCTATTACCGTTCTTGAAGATACAGTTAAGTACGTCGATGTCGTATTTACTAGATTCTTCGTTTGCTCCTGCATTAACGATAGCGTCAAGCAAAGCTTCATATGAATCGTTGTAAACTGTGAGCTGTAGAGGTTTGCTCTCGCTCTTTTCATCGATATTTGTATAGATGTCTCCGAGGTATTCAGAAGAACTATCTATTGTGCTATAAACAGCGCCTTTATTAAATGAGAAGTTGAAATCTTCACCATCGTAAAGAGCTTTATAGCTACCTGTACTCAGAAGTTCGTAGAAGTACATTGTATAACGACGACCGTCTGTTGTTTTCTTATCACGGTTTGTCTGACGCATAATGCGATAAGCGAAATAGTTTCCGCCTTTACCACGAGAGAAGTAGTAAACAGAGAAAAGAGGATAGAAAACGCGTTCGTTTTCTGTACCAGCATCAAGCGTAATGGTTTCGCCAGTATAACCAGTAGGATTGCCATACTTATCAAACCAATTCTGGTTCGTTAAAGTAACAGTTTCTGTTTTAAGAACAACACCTGAAACAGTAGCAGGCTTAGTTCCTGCTGGAACTGCTGGAACATATCCGTCTTCTCCTTCTACTCCCTGTGAAGGAGTTCCGGTTACAGTAAGTTGAACTTGCTGTTTTTCACCATTAGCATCAAGTACAAATGAACCAGAACCAAGGTTCAAGATCATAGTTCCATCAGCTGAAAGAACTGTGTCTGTTCGTTTATAAACAGGAATTTTGTCGTTAGTCTGGAGAGATACTCCGAATACTGAATAAGCAACTTTTGCGTCGTCTGGACAAAGTGAACAGAAGAACACACGTGCTTTAGAGGTAACCAATCTCATGGCGTGCAGGTTAGCCTGACCATACTTATCAAAGTTAACAAAATCGTCGCCAAAGTTTGATTTGAGGGCACCTCTAGTGCGGTTTTCGATTATTTTATTCTTTTGTCCACGACTAGAGAAACCTGCAATCAAGTATCCGATACTAGAATCCAGAGAAGGTGTTTCATACTCTTCTTCAGGAATAGATTCGTCGAAGAACTTATAATCGAAATTAGGGTCTAAGATGATCATTACTCTGACCTCCTAAATCAAATAAAAGAAAAGTTAATTATATAATTAACCTGACAAACCTATAATAAAAAACATTTATTTAAAGCTTTAAATTATCGGTAACCAAGTCATTAAGATGTTATTTTCAGGAAGTTGTGTGAATAATTGCTCTAGAGGAACATGTGCTAATACTTGTTCAGGAATATGGTACATGTTTAGTAGTTGTGTTGGTGAGAAAGGATCTGGTTGTTATAAAGGGAATTGCGTTTCTGCTTGTAATTTTTGTACATACATGTGTAGCACTGCTGGTCGTGGATGTGGTGGTGAGTGTAGTGGTGGGTGTAGTGGTACAGAAGAAAAAGGAGTAGATTTTTAATTAATTTGTACATGAGAAAGAATGAAGAGGCATGTGTGCCTCTTCATCCAAACTTGTGTCACAATCCGAATTATTCTCAACGAGAATTGGATTCGGACATGAATTATTTTAGAACATCTTTCTTTAAATAACTCATGATAACGTAATACAGTTTTTTAAAATCTATCATTTCTTATTCTCCCTGTCATGTGAAGTTGTCAGGGAGTTTTTCTTTTTATCGTAAATGACTAAAAAAGTAATTCATCTCATCATTGAGATTATTATCCATCTGACTTTGTTGAGTTCTCATGAACTGCACAGGAGTTTGCATTTCTTTAGCTTTGACATCAAGATCATCATGCATATTTCTGTTATAATCGTTCATTTGAACTTTCTCATCGTACAGACTGTCTTCTTCTTTCTTCATTTCATCTGGATCAAGAGTATAGAGTTTTCCGCCATCTGCTTGTCGTTCCATCTGCTCTTCCATATCAGCATCGTATCTTCCATCCATCATACCATACATGCTGTTGAATACGTCGTTGGCAGTAGTTTTAACTCTATTAAGATTTGCAATTCCTCCACCTAAGTTAGAGTTATCTTTTAAATCTCCTCTTTCAAGTAAAGCTTTTTGCCGTTTAATACGTTCAGTACCACTAATAGTAACCTCAGTATCAACTATACTCTTATTGTTTTCTTTTCGTTTTCTCTTAGCTTCTTCTGAGATATCACTAAGCTTCTCATTCATTATACTTCTCATCTTGTTTTCGTCTCCTTTGTTCTTGTCAAATTCCTGTACCATACACCCGATTGTTAATGGATTAATATATCTGTCTTTATTATTACCAAATAATAAGAACCAACGCGCAAACAGATAACTAATAAGCAAGTCGTCATGACCTCCAACTGGGTGATCAATTCTTCCGTTTCGAGTAACTATCAAAGCGGAAATTTCATCTATAATTACACGATCGTAGATTCTATCATAGCTATCATCGACAGCAATTTTAAGAACCTGACCATATACCATTTTACGGCTTTGTTCATTAGTATTAATGCCAAATTCTTTAATCTGTTTAGTCTTTTCATCCATTGGACCGTAAATACGACCAGCAAGACTAAAATTAATCTGGATTAATCTATCTATAATAGTAGCGCCATTAAGGTTTCGTTCAAGAACAAGGATTGATCTATAGAAGTATTTTGTCATAAGATCAGCCAGCATACCGGCAAAAAGCATAGTGCTAAACATATTTGTTCGAATAGTGGCAACGACTTCATATGTATAAGGATCTACTATAACGAGAGCAGAATAGTCGGAACCTACGTTGTTAGCACAGTCTCCCCCAATAATATATGGAATAGACCAATCTAACGTCTCTGGATCTTTATACATTTTCATACGGAATATCTTATTAAGAACTACCGTGTGAATAGGACTGCGTTTATTTTTATCAAGCAAAGAAAGAACTTGCTGACCAAGAGGGTGAACAGTAGATACTGCTTTCCATTTACAAAGAACTTCTCGGTCTATAGCATCTTGATCGTATTCAAGAGCTTTACATTGTTGTTGAAAATAATCGTCTGATTTACCAAGATCCCAATATTGATATTCTATAAAGACATAATCGTTTTTAGCATTATTACGAATTTGTTCACGTAATTCGTCTATAGTAACGTCATATAAATCTTCTGACCAAGGCAAACAGTTCTGAAGAAAGTTATATGCGTAAACTCCCTCTTTAGTATTAAGGTATCCAGCAGTAGTAGTAATTGCTATATAATGAGGTCTTCCATCTCGTTCAGCTTTTCTTGCAACTTCCATATATGCAAGAACTGAAGATTGGTATTGCTGTTTGATATGTGGAATAAATGCGAACTCGTCATAGTTATTTATAACATTCGATCTACCACGAAATTTTTGATTTGCAATTTCTTCAGATTTACCAGGTGCCATTCTAGACACTGTATTGCCCAATGCTCTAAAAGTTATAACTTCACCATTTTTATCTTTAGCTGTATTTAACCTAAGATAAGATGGCAGTTTATCTCTAATAGCTTTAATACGACCCATGTTATCGTCGAGCTTATCATCTGACTGCGCATATAGCATCATGCTAGCGTTACTAGACCCAAAGTATATCAACCATACCATTATGGCCATTTCACCAGCAGTTTTACCAGTCTGACGCGGAAGTATTACGTAATGATTTATATTGTTGAGTGCACAGTAAGAAAAAGCAATGTTACCAAGATGTGCCTCGTAACGCCCACTGTCTGGAAACACACATACTTCTCTTAAAAAGTACCAAGGATTTCTTGAGAGTTCTACTATGATTCGTTGTTTTTGTTCATCAGTTAAGTTTTCTTCATCTAAAGGGTTTACGTCTTGCAGAGTTTCGTCATACAGTTCTAGAAAGAATGCGTTATTTTTAACCCCTTTCTTTTTCAAGAATATATGTACTTTAAGAAAACTATAGTTAGTAGTATTATAATGTATCATAAAGTACTCCTTTTGTTTTCATTTGAAAGTCAAATGAGTTAAAAGATATATATCTAATAAAACGTTTACATATAAGTGTAAATTCGTCATAAACTATAAAGGAGAAAACGATGGTTGACTCTATGTATTATAACTCGTTAATTATTCCAAATTACCTTCCTGAAATAAATAAAGATCAGTTAATTAATATCATCAATGAAGAAAACTCTTATCAAGAAAACACAGTTCCAATTAGATTAGAAGGAGATACAAATGATAGGATGATTAGATTCTTGAATGTAATAGATTATTATGATCCATTGTTGATGAGAAATGTGTCGTATGCTAATGGAGAAACTGTCTTTAAATTGATAAATCTTAAGGGCATAAAGCCTTTTAAATATTTCATATCCAAAAATGGATATATTCTGTCGTTAATAGTGAAAGACAATAAAACTAAAATGTTATTAATGTCAAACAAACTGCATGGAAATCGAGAATCTATTGCTTTGAGTAGAGATAAATCTTTGCCTAATCCTAACAAAGATCCGGCAGATAATCATTATTACACATCAATACACAAATTAGTGAAATTAATATGGGATCCAAACGATTTATCTTATAAAACAATGCTGAATCCTATTATAAAACACTTAGATGGTAACAATTACAATAATAATGTGAATAATTTGGTGTGGGTAGAAAAGACAGAACACAATATGTTTGGAGAAGAAAATGAAAGATATGATAATTTCAAATCTGTTGATGAAATAAAACGTATAGCAGAAATGATCAAAAATAACCCAACTAAATCAGTTGCTCAATTGGCTAGGGAATTAGGCGTTGTAAAACATAAAGTCTTAGCCATAAAATTCGGAGAGTCGTGGACGAAATACACTGGTATATCTAAAGGATATTTTGAACGTGCTCCTACGCCAAGAAATCTAACTGATGAGGAATTTGATAAAATTGTAAACCTCATTCAAGAAGGAAAGACTAACGTCGAGATTGCCGAAATAGTTAATGTTCCACTTTATGATATAGGTTCTATTAGAAATAAGAAAACCTATGCAGATAGAACAGATTCCTTAAACTTTATTAAAGTGTCTGATTCATATTTTCAAATTCCTGTCGTTGGCAATGAAGGAGACGATATTGTTAAAATTAATGAAAAAGACTGTAAGGTGATCTTATTAAACAATGTTATTCCTCACATGTATTATGTAGATAAAGAAGGAAATGTATACATAGTTAACTGGAATATGAATAAAGCCAAACTTCTTCATATGGATGAACACGTTAATGGTAAGAAAGTTTATAACCAATACTTTTTAAGACGCAAAGAAGGAAACTTTAAAGACAGATTTGTTGTTTGCAAAGAGGATCTTGTTCTATATTTCTGGAATCCTCCTAAAGATTATCGACCTAAAGTATTTGACATGCTCGAAGCAGGTAACAGAGATACTGAAAAACACGATTTGTGGACTGGTGAGAAATTAAAACGTCCTTCTCCTATGACTAAAGAAGATGCTGAAAAAATAGCCAAATATATAACCGAACATCCAGACGCTTCTAATAAAGAAATGTCTAAATTGTTTGGTTTCTCAGATACAGCTATAGGACATCTTAAATCTGGCGATACCTTTAAAGATATTACTGAAAAATATGGTTTGAAACAGTATGTCAAAACCATGAAAGAACGTCTCACAGATGAACAAGTCGTAAAGATTGCAAATTATATAGTGAGTCGTCCTGAAGAAACAAATATTACTGTTGCTGAAAAATTCAATGTGTCTAAACACATCGTCGTCAATATAAGATCCAAAAGAAATTACAAGCATCTCCTTGATAAATATGACTTTGGATCTAAACCTAGACAAAGCTTTTCATATTCAGAAAGATGCGATATTTGTAGAAAGTATTTTGTTGAGGGTACGAGTTTAACAGATATTGCAAAGATGTATAACAGAAACTATCATATAATTAAAAACTTCGTAGAAAGTAAATTTGCTGAAGGATGGAAGAATTCTTATTACGCCAATGCAATAATTCCTCAATTTCAACAATTATATTTTGCTTCTTATCTGATTAACATTATGAATAATGGTAAAGGAGTTACGCCGTTTGATGTACAGCAAAATCAACAGTATGCTCCTATTACAGGTCCTGGTATTACTCCATTTGACTTGAAACACTAAAAATAAAGAGGGGGGACTAGCTGTCCTCTCTTTTTATTCTATAGCACATCTTTATTGTATATTAAAATAACGTGGAGGCGCGAAATGAAAGTAGACGTTCAATTTAATAAGATCGGGCTCGATGACAATACTCTTCGAGCATTGCATGATTACATAGAAACTCAAACTAAAGGCACTAAGAAAACCTATAGATTCGAAATAGGCGAAGACGCAAAAGGAGTCGTATCAGGTTTAGTGGCCTTAGGTATTCTTGGAGTTGTAGCTTATACTACAACTTCTATTATCAGGGTTATCTATGGTCCTGGAAGCTGAAAACACTACACTACTATTAAAAAAACAAAAGTTCAAAAAGTAAAAACTAAAATAATCTTAAGAGTGGTGTACGTATGTTTTGTGATTTTGGAGAAGGTGATTCGCTGTTAGATCTTTTTATCGACAGTGTTCCATTTGCCGCTGGAACTGAAGACGTTGAGACTATGTTTGGATTAGATGATGATAGTAGTGATACTAATAGTGATACTAATAGTGATACTAATAGTTCAGACGATTCTTCAGCCGGCGAGTAAATTGGCTTAAATATTTGTATATAATACAAATTATTATAGAACTCCTTGGATCTTGGACGTAAGGGCCATTGTTATCTGCAAGGGGGATATACTTTTCAATACCGCACAGACATTTCGAAATACACCGTGGTATTTTTATATTTATTATAAAAACAAAAAATAAATCACACAGGAGAACTGTGATATGAATGAAGATTTGAAATCATGCCTTTATTTGGCAGGTGGTATAATTGCTGGAATTCTTGGAGGCGTTGGTGCTATTAAAACAGCCAAGTATTTGTATAGCAAATCTAAGACCGCTAAGAAACGAAAACTTGAAAACGAAAAGAAAGAACTCGAGTCTGAACTTGAGGATCTGTGTGTCACACAGAAAATCATACAGAAAAACATAGATAAAATTGAAGAGATATGTCATGCTTGTTATGACAACTCTACTGGAGGATTCAGACAAGACATTCCTGGTTATGAAGATATGGATTTTGCTTGGTTGACCGAAAGATCAAACCAATTGCCGATACTGATGCAGAATAATAAAATGGCTGTCCTAGCTAAAGACATCCAAATAAAGGCTGTGGAACTCAAGTTGATGAAGTTTGACAAAAATAATAAAAACAGTCAATCTAAAACGTGAAGGACTCTAGAGGAACGAAACTGGAAAGCTACGGAATGGAAATGTCCGAAGCTTACAGTTAAAGTTATAAGCAGAAAATAGAACCTGGTCCAATTAAGGACCAGGTTTTTTATTTTTTTTTGTTTATTTACGGTCTAAGATATTTTAAAAGACATTCAAGAGCCGTATCTACGTATTTTGTACTCTCAAAAAGATACGATGTACGAGCAGCTTTGAGGTTATCTGAATTATCAAGACCCTTAAGAGAATCATCAACTGCGTTGGTTCCAAGCTTAATTTTCATGTCGTTAGGAACAAGGTCAGAAATACTTCCACTCGTTTCAAGAACAGAAATACCAGGAACAAACAATCCAATTTCAGAGACGAACATCTTTCCGTATTCTTCAGTGATCTTAGATCTAGAGTCTTTAATAGTAGACTCGCAGTAATCGATATATTCTCCTTCACACCAAGAAAGATTCTGCATAAAGAGAGACAGTATAGCAGAACGCAGTAACCAATCAAGAATGACATTTGTGCTTTCAACATCTGTGAGTTTCTTGAGAATTACATAACCGGCAACGTCTTTTCCGTTTGTGAATTCGATGAATTCGTCAATAGAATAGCGCTTTTCATCGTATTCAATAACATAAAGATCTTTGTCTTTCTTGGCATCTTCAATTGTGCCACCGAATTTGCCATATCCTGTAGCGACAGTATCAGCATATTCATAAAAGTTGAGAAGCACAAAGTACTTAGCAAAGAGTTTAGCCTTGTCGTATTTTCCTCTACATTTGGCTGTACTTAACGAATTTGCAAGTTTGTTGAGATCAGTTCTGATTTTGTCCCAATCCCATTCGACAATACCAGTTTCAACAATCTGTTTAATTTCGCAGAGTTTAGTTCTGATACCTTCGAGATCAACAGTGTCTGTTAAACCGAGATTATTGCGATACTCTTCAGCGTTCTTTTTAGCAGCCTCAATATCTACAGCAGGGTCAAGATTGAACACTTCAGGATAAAGCCTAGCTATAAACTTATAAGGAGTACGGCTAAGACTATCAATAAAGTTGAATCTTGTGAATACGAGATCCATAATCTTTTTATCTACTTCGTTTTCTGGTGTGTTTTCAGCGATAGCATTTGAATCAAAAATACTAGCAACCATGCTCTGTGCCTGGTCAAACAAACTAACAGGAACAATTCCGTGTTTATCGCGCTTAATGTTTACTCCAGAAGTGTTGCGTAAAGAAGAAGCAGTTCTTTCAACCACATGGTCATGACTCTTAAGGTTTCTCAAGTTAATGATCTGTAAGAATTTTACCCAAGGAGTGTAATTCGCAGTATCATCTTTAGCGAATCCCATAGTCTTAAGATAAAGACCTTCCATGTAGTTGTTGCAAAGCTGCATGTACATGTTGGAGAATTCACCACCTTCAATTTTCTTTCCAATGCGACGAGAAGTCAACTGAAGGGAAGCAAGTTGCTGCTTAACACTTTCAATGTGGTCTTTAGATGCTTCTATAGCAGAATTATGATTAAACAAATTAGCTACAGCTTCAAAGTCTTTACTTAGAGAATCGACCCAGCGATTTGTTCCAAGATCAACAATCAAACGACATTCTGCATCATAAGCGTCAACTGTAAGTCTCTTACGTTCTTCTTCTGTGTCAGCATCAATAGCAGCTTTAGCCATGAAATATGCTTCTGAACCAGCCTGTAAGATTTGAGTAATGAACTCTTTCTTAAGACCAACGATTTTGAGATTGTTGATATCCTGATTTGTGATGATAGGAAGTTTAGTCTCGTCATCTACAGTGATGTTGTGTTTTTCAAAATCAATGTATTCGTCACCGTATCTCGGGAATAAAGCAGCACTAATATTGAGAGTATCGATTTCTTTTGTGTTAGCTTCGATGGCATCTTCAATACGATCAACTTTCTTGTTTTCGAGATTGTAAACAGCAAGAGCCTTTGAGAAGTTAGGATTTGATACTGTTTCTGAAAGATAAGGAATAAGTTTCAGCTTATCCTCTTCAGAATATCCTTCAACCAGTCGATTGATGAATTCGTCCTTGTTTGAATCCCATTTGTCTTTGATTAGAGCAGCATTCTGATCAAAAGCTTCTTTTGAGATTACAATAGGGAAGATATAAATATCATGAACAGTATGATCAAATGAGAAAATGATATTTCCTTTTTCTTCATCAGATTCAATAAAGATAGTGAAATTTGTTTCAGGATCATCTTTTTTCTGATCGTTTACTACCTTGAATTTAGCAACTTTATATTTGCCAACAGTAGGCATGTTAGTAGCATCAAGATGAGATACTGTATGGAAAATACCTTTTTCATCTTTCTTAACAATACAGAAGCGGATAGGAACGATAGCTTTATTGTAATCTACTTCAACATAACCATTGTCTTTTTCAACGTCGATAATGTTTTTACGCCAGTTGATCGTTTTTCCTGTAAGAGCGATAGATACCATACTCTTACCAACAGTACTTTCAAGATAGTCTTTAAGACCATTCATTGGCTGGATTACACCAGAACCAAATTCATAACATCTTTCAGGAATATCAACAACAGCAGTTTCATCAGTCTCGTTTTCAGCATAAGGCTTTACGAGTGTGAATTCTGTCAATCCGAGAGCCGCCTTAGCGTCTTCATAGGTAGTGAAAATGCGAGTAGGATTAGTAGAATCTTTAATAGCGCTTCCACTTACAATTCGTTTAGCGAAGTCAGGATTAGACTTCATAATCGAATCCAACTGTTCTTTAGTGATTTGTTCACTCATAGAATTACTCCTATATTGTTTTATTTTTGTTCGCTATATCAATGTATTCAAGAATTTTATTTCTTAAATTTTCTTTGTTAAGAACACCAGCTCCAAGAATCAACCCTTTATCCAAATGTGCTTTCCAAACATCGAATTCGATTGATACGTCTGGATTAGAATAACTTCCAGCATCATCGTCTTCTTCTGGTACTTCTCCAAAAACATAAATCAAATCTTTGTTACCCGGATCCATTTTGGCTAAAATCTCAGGTATAGCGTCAAGATTAAAGACACCATCGTCATTTATAATATCTGAGAAGCAAGTGTCTTTTCTTAAATCGTAAACGCTTGGATTCTTTACAATAATGTAAGCCATGATCTTTCCAAGAGTATCATATTCGTGCAAGAAAAGAGTTGTATATACAGAATACAATTCGTTAAAATCAGGTCGACGATTAATATCGTCATAATTAAACTTAACGCCAAGATATCTGTCGAAAATAGAAAGAACTCCGTCTCTGAAGTTCTCGTATAGTTCTTGATAAACTTCCCTTACTTCTTGAGCTTTATCATTGATAAGAGCTTCAATATCATCTATGTCATCTATAGTAACACCAAACACTTTTTCGAGGCAAACTTCAAATTGATCGGTTCGTTCATTAGAAGTGTCTCCTGCCTGTAAAAGAACCTCAATTTCTGACAGGCAATCATAAAGATCTGTCGACATTGAATCGTCTTTAGCGTCGTTTTCTATAAGGTCATTATGCATAATAATGCTCCTATTATTGAGTTTCAAACACTCATATGTTTGAGACAAAATAAAAATCAATAATATATTAAATAAGTGTAAACAAGAAGATGTTATTAGTTATGGAGGACTACACACATGTTAGATAATAGTGGTATGATGATGCCAGCTATGATGGATCAGGGCGGAAATATGAATGTGTTTGGTAACATCACAGTTATTCATACACAACAGTTCGCTCCTAGAAATCAAATGATGGACCAGATGAATGCGGCATATCGTTTGCAGAATCAGGCAATGCAACAACAAGCATTGGCAATTGAACAACAGAAGCTTATGCTTGAAGCTAAGAAAATCGATATGCTTGATAGATTAGCAAGCATTCAAGCCCTTCCTAATTCAAATCCTAATGATTCCGGTTTTAAACTTGCAAATCCGTTAAAAGACCCTTCGTCTTCGTTGCTGATAGGTGAGGAAGACAAAGCAATCGATGTGGCTTGTGAAGTTTGCGATATCACAGATGATATTAAATCTGAAGCAGTCAAGGTTGAATTATCTGATAAAAACGATATTGAACCTGAACCAGTCTGGGAAATATCAGAAGATCAGATTATATATGACTTTACTCCTAATTCAGACTACATCAATTTAGGAAAATTCTTTGATAATGAAGGTAAACTCCTTCCTACTCTTAGAGCCGAAATAGATGACGCTAGCTTGAACAAGATTAAAATCAGATGTGATTATCCTGGCGCACCAGCAATCGTATTCTTAAAATTCAATACAAAGACCAACGTCATTGGCCATCTTCCAACCTTTTGGAGATCAGCATTGGGTAAGATTATTGAAAGGTACAATAACTCTGTGTTTAAGAATCCTAATATTATGACAAACACTGAATATGTCGTGTTCATAATGGATTCTGACTATGAATTCATGTGGATAGTCAATGTCAGGCCAGTAAGTAATCTTAGTACGTTTGCCAGGCTTAATGCTGCTACTGATATTAAAGGATATAGAGCAGCGAAGGATTTTGTCAACTGGATCGAAGACAATAATGCGTTGATTGAGAATAAAAGAGTCAAATCGGCTTTAGTTGTTGCTGAACCTATAATACCAGACGACGAAGACAATCTCGAGTTCTCACCAGATAATCTCATGACTACTCTGGAAATTCGCAACGTGTTTGATTGCACGAAATATTTCAGAATGGATATGTCTGAATATGTAAATAAAATGCACGAAGTTTACAATATCCATAAATAAAGAAATAACTGGGAGGGTTAATCCTCCTGGTTTTCTTTTCAGGAAGTTGTGCAGTAAATTGCTACGGTTCATGTTATTGTGGGTGCGATACTAATAAAAAAGGCGAAAGTTCGTTCGGTGCATGCTATGACGGATGTGGTAGAAATTGCGGTAACTGGGGAATATGCCGTATTGCTGACTGCTGGACCGGTGGATGTGCTACAGCGTGCTATTATAATATTTGTGATGGTGGGTGTTAAAGAAATATTAGATTATATATTCTATATCTGAGAAAACAAGAAATTGAGAGGTTGTTTATGACTGATAATATGGAAGAACACAATTCTAAATCAGAACTAGTACGTCGGTTGGAAAAAGAAATAACGCTTGCCCAAGACATGTATTATAATACTGATCAAGTTTTGATGTCGGATGCGGAATTTGATGAAAAAATGGCGCAGTTGCAAGCACTTGATCCTGACAATCCTGCATTACATAGAATAGGCAAAGATTCAGGTTCAGCTTTTAACAAAGCTAAGCACATTATGGTTTGTGGGTCTCAACACAAATGTAATGAACCTGAAGAGTTTAAAGAATGGTTCTACAAACAAAAAGTTCCTGGCGATTACTTAGTAGAATTAAAATGTGATGGATCTTCTATTGAGTTGCAATATGAAGATGGGAAATTTGCAAGAGCAGTCTCTAGAGGCAATGGAACGGTTGGCGACGATATTACAGAAAATATATCAAAAGCCAAAGGAGTTGTTAAGGAACTCACAGTTCCATTTACAGGTGCAGTAAGAGGAGAAGTACTTTTGTTCCACGAAGATTTTAAGAAAGTTCCTGGTGCTGCCAATCCTAGAAACGGTGCAAACGGAATAATGAAACGCAAAAACAGCGAACATGCGGATTTGTTAACTATAGTTGCATACGATGTATTAGATCTTCACGATCCAAATCATTTCAAGAACGAGCTTGAAAAGATAGAATTCTTGAAAGATCAACATTTCAAAACGGTTAGATATTGGTATATGGCTGGTCTTAGAACTCCTGAAGATATTATCAACCTCAGAAACGAACTCAGTAAAGATAGATTTAATACCATTGAATATGATATTGATGGATTAGTAATTAAATCCACTGAGATAGATCTTGATGATCTTAAGAAAGCTCGTCCTGATAAGCAGATAGCATTCAAGTTTGTTCTTAATGAACAACCAAGTACATTGAGAAGAGTTGAATGGTATGCTAATGGTAAAACTAGAACTCCTGTTGGAATATTTGATCCGGTGTATCTTTGTGGTACAACTGTTCAAAGGGCAAATCTTTGTAATCCAAACACAATAAAAATGCTTGGAGTTAAGATAGGTTCTATTGTAAACGTGGTTAAACGTGGTGAAATTATTCCTAAAATCGTGAATGTTCTCAGCACACCGCCAGATGCAACTGATATTCAAGTTCCGACACACTGTGAATTTTGCGGAACACCTTTAAAGAATGAAGGAACGTTAGTATACTGTCCTAATCCGGATTGTATAAACACTAAAGTTCATCGTTTGATTAAATGGGTTTCGATAAACAAAATTTATGGTCTCGGACCAGCATTGGCTGAATCTTTAGTTAGAGAAGGAATAGTCTCGAAAGTAATAGATCTTTATACCACAAAGATTGAAG
>Ga0326513_10001823_pt1 | contig 16093 bp, 19 predicted proteins | sample 2_2465_0518_D_FD_203654 | JGI IMG/M metagenome (GOLD analysis project Ga0326513, IMG submission 203654) | Bovine rumen microbial communities from UC Davis, California, United States - 2_2465_0518 | ecosystem: Host-associated > Mammals > Digestive system > Stomach > Rumen | place: USA... | reverse complement strand
CATCTAAGTCAATAATTGCGGGAATTACTGACATGAAAGCCGGATAATCTTCTTGATTCAAATTGAATTTTAATGCAAAATCGGGATTTAAAAGGTACCATCCGGCAGCATCTCCAATAAATTCTGGTTTTAAACGCCCCTCTTTATAGGCTACATATCCCTTTTTAAACTCTTTCGGGAAGATATTTAAAATCTTTATTTTTTGATTCGTATCCTTAAAAGCGTCGTCAAAATATTGCATATTAAACTCTACTGCTGGTCTACCTTCTGGGGTAAAAAATCTTGAGCGGCAATACTTTATTGGCAATTCTTGTATAGTAAAATTATCACCATTATCCACTAAATATCCATAATAGCATCCATTCCTTATAACCTTTAAGGCAATTTCGCCCAATACTTTTTTTACTTTGAACTTATCTAGTATGGCAAGAGATTTATGAAAACCATCTAAAACTTTTTCTTCTTTTACGGATTCATTATTGACAAATGGAGTTACATACCAATCGTATCTGTAGAAAAAAGCCATATATCTACATAATCTTGAATAAATTCCACTTGCTCTAAAGAAAAAATTTGATATCTCTCTCATAGCTGATAAATCGCCATCATCAATAACCTTTAAAACATATGCAGCATCGCCCCAAAGAGGATTTGCTTTTTTGAAATTTCCTATTGCTAAGGTAGGGTCTTCAAGTTTTTTTGATCCAATTTGAATCTTAGAGAAGTCTATAGAAGAAGTTTCATTGGAATGATCTTTTTTCGATAAAACTTTCATTTTCTTTATTACCTAAACCTTTCTTATTAGTACCCTGCGGCTTTCATAATATAATCATAAGTAATTTTATGCTCGTCCCAATAAGGGATCTCGATTAAAGTTAAATTTTTTTCTCTACAGAACTCTCTTTTTAAGCTATCATTAAATTTTTGTTTTCTTAACCCAGACATTCCACCAAATTTCTCCTTTGGCTCATAATGTTGCACGCCTTGGTATTCGATTAAAAAATCCACTTCATCATTATCATCTAAAACCGCAAAATCAAATCGTAAAGGTCTACCATTTGTACTGTTTAACTCCGGAAAGCTAAACTCTTCTATATAATTTAAGCCCGCTTCATCAAGAACATCACATATTTTTATTTCACCTCTTGAAGCTTTCATACTTATATTCTCCTTTACAATAAGTTTAACTTTTTATTCTTACCTCTTAAAGGATTTTGTCCTAAGAGGTAAAGAATATCATTTTAGAAACGTCACGTTTAGTACGTTTCTTTTTTCTATCTTCTTCCAATTTTATAAAATACAAACCATATTCAAAAGCAGAAAATTTATCTTTTGGAATTTGCCTAGATGATCTTTTTAATATGATATTAACACCTTCATTTTCTTCTACTAAGTTTAAAATTTGCGCTTTCAAAATAGTAGTTTCACAAAAAGGTTTTAAATATTCTGATCGGCGCTCTGGTGACATTAATTGTCCTATCTTAGTGCCTAGCAATTTCACTTTTGCTTGATTTTCATCTATTAGCATTTTTATTTTTCCGCTACTCATTTGTGTTTTTACATAACTATGACACTCTGTGTTAATTGGCGCGTTAGCCTTGATTAAGAACAATGCCTCTTTCTCACAATCTGCCGTTTCATACTTTCGATAAAATTTTTCTTCATCGTTAATAACTCCAAAGTCAGGATATGTATCTCCTGCTTCAGTAACTTGTTGCTTAACAAGATAATCTACAAGACCTATACCTAAACCATTTGCATCAAGAGCAATTGCTCTAGCTTTATACTTATAAAATAATTGTTTTATGTATATAGCTTGTTCTTCAAAATGCTCGTTTTCGTAGGTGTATAAATTTACAAGTGTTTTTATTGCGGATCCTTGCGGTTGAGGTGTTACTTTAAAGACACATACTTCTGTGGCACATCCTTTTCTTCCTACGTCTACACCTAATACATAGTAAGCCGTTTTAGAAGATCGTCCGCTATATTCGTACTCTGGTTGCAATAAGACTCTACATTTATCAAATCTCTCAGACGAGAAAAAAGCATTTTCAGTATCTCCTGCCCATTCAGATTCAAACTCTCGTGAAAAAGACGCATCATTGTAGGTTCCATCAAGTTTTAACTCTTCGATATAGCTCCTCCTCAAAAGCTTCTCCATAACAGGCACTCGCCAAGTTCCGCCTAGAACAACAGCCTCATTTGGTTCAATAATTTGTTGAATCAAAAGAGTAATAAGCTTATCATAAGCAAATGAATTTTTCCATCCCGCAGTTGTTATATAAATTTGAGATTTATTAATAACTTCTTCTTCATGGCGGGTTCCATCTGAAAGACGTCTATCCACATTCATTGTAGGAATAATTACTTCATTCAAGAGCGTTCCATCAATAAGTATACACTCCTCCATAAGTCCGCCCACAGCACGTTTACCTCTTGAAGTTTGGCTTGCCGCCATTATATCTAAAACGCTTCCATTTTTAAAGATATAAACAACTTCTGTTTTTGAGTCTTTTGATTGTCCTCTATCCCAATTTATTTCTTTTTGTAACCCCGGAATAAGCTTACATAATTCTTTCATTTTTTCTCGCGCAATTCCTGTTGCTTGTTCTTTTCCGCCAGTTGTTACAAATAAATGCGAATGCGGAAAAAGAACACCTCGTAATGCGAGAATAAGAATAGAGAGAAAAGACTTACTATACGCGCGTGGGAAGGTTGCGTACGCGTACCTGTGTCGCATAACCGCCCTTAAAAAAATTCTTTGATAAAAATAAAGCTGAAAATTTTCTGGGTTATCCCCGCATAAAAATTCAACAAACATATCTGGATATTCTCGCCAATAAGCAATATACTTTTTAGCAATAGGCAAAATTGCTTTTATTCGCTCATCAGATAAGCCTATCTTTTTAGTTCCGCTACTTGTAGATAGTTCAATTAAATCCGCCAATGCCATTATTTAATTTCCCCCTTTGTAGCTTTATCTTGCTGAACTTGTTCTTCTTGGAAATCAAAAAATTTTTCATAATCTTCTGTTTCTACCGATGTTTCTTCGCCTTCAAAATCAAAATCATCACTTTTTTCATTTAGCTCTTTCTGAATTTGAATCTTTTTAAGTGCATCTTCTATTTGCTGACCAAAACCTAAATCTTGAGTAACTAAGTTATGGACATAATGATTCATATCTTTTAAGGTTAAATCAACTTTATCTTGAGGAATATTAGTTGCGAACCTAGGAATAAAGCCCTGTTTTTCACACATATCGACAAGAGTTCCAATGCAATCAATTTCATTACCTTTTGCATCTTTATTTTGTGCGGCGGTTAGCTTTACAGATTTTCTCATAGAGTCATACACTCTTGATAATTTTTGATAGCCATCTACATCTCCCGCATCAAGAGCCTGATTCATTTTTAACAATGTTTTGCAAATTAAAATAATTGTATTTTTGCTATCTGCGTCTTGTATATCAAAAGAGTTGGTAAATTCAGTATATTTTGTTTCCAATTCTACCCACTCTGCAGGCTTATAGAAACGCCCCCATTTCATGGCTAAGAATAACCTATCATCTTGCGTTAATTCAGATTCTGCTTTCTCTGCAAGTTCGCTTTCGCTAAAAAAATTTGCAAAATTTTCTGCTGGACCCGCAGATAATCGAATTTCTGGAACAATTTCTTTTAAATTGGTAGGAATCTCAGAAGAAAGCTTTTCATTGATAGTTTCAGTACTTACATAAGTTTTATATTCTTCTTCTGATATTTCTCCCTTTTTATAAGCTTCTTCAACACGCGCCCGCTTTTTTTCTAATTCAGGATGCGCGCTTAAGTACTCTGTTCTAGCATCTAGCGCCTCTTTTTGTAACTTTTCACTATCTTCCCAAGTGTAGTCTTTCCACTTTTTTAATTTCATTTTAGAAATATATTTTCCAAAAATAGCAGTTGGATTCACTTTATTTGGGTCTTTTGCATATGCCCTATCCCGCAAAATATTCCACTCTTCTGGAATATAAGGAATATCCAACTTTTTCATTATCCAAGTAAAAGTATCTGGTTCAAACAAGTCTAAATGCATTGTTAAGCACTTTTTACATAGCTCTGTTTTAGAGCCATCTTTATAAGTGTAAAATTGTTTTTCGTCCATCATTTTTTTACACTTATCGCAAAAACAAGTTGACAATTATTAACTCATCTCCTTTCTATTTTTTCTTTTTATTGCGGCATTCTTTGCAAATTGAATACCATCCATCTTTGCTAGCTTTATTTTTTGAAAAAAACTTTGTATGAGCTAATTTAATTTGCCCACATCGGGAGCATTTTTTCCATTGACCTTTTTCTTTTACTGTGTAATGCCAAATTAAATAATCTTCTTGCGCTTGATCAGCCAAAAGCTTAGGTATTTTATTGCACCATAACGAAGATATATACTCAACAGAAAAAGTAGTGTTATATTTTTTCATTAATAAATCTCTAATTTCCGCATTTTGTTTCCCATCTATTTTATAGATTAAAATGTCATATAAATCTGGATAGTTATCTTTTAAAGTTTCTTCTATTAGCGCATCTAAATCTTCCATTAAAAAATATGAATCGCTATCAAATTTACTCCATGAATCTTCTTTTAATTTAGAATAGTTATGCAAAAGCGCAGTAACATGAGCTGGGTTAAAAAGACTTACTAAACCATTACTTCGTACCTCTCCGCTCTCTAAAACTGTTATTGTTTCCGTTAAATCTAGCTTAGAAAAACTTTTTGTCGCATTTAAACAATAAATAGGCTTTTTATAAGCATTTTTTATTACGTATTGGTCTTGGCGCAATTCAATCAACTGTTTTTTTAATAGGAATTTTTGTTTACCAGTTGCCGCCTTCATTTGCTCTTCAACCTTTTCTATTGCTTGGCGCAATTCTTTTAAATGAGGAATTTCCGCAATATCTTTCTCTGTTATTGATACTTTTGGGGCAAAGATAATATTTTTATCATTTGCAATCATATTATAGATCCCATCTTCGCCATTTTCAAATTTACTTATTAATCCTTGAAAAGAGGTTTCTCTTTTGTTTACAGTTACCATGTGATTATCAGTAAGAATCTTTTTCTCTTTCCGCTCCTCTTTATCCATCGCGAAAATAATATAGTCTGATAAGATTTCTAAGTATTTATTTGTCAAAAGGTCGAAAGGGGTATTATCAATGATTTTTTGAACTAAGGCGCAGCGCTCTGCGGAAGATTCAAGAGAATAATCAAGTTTCAGTTGAGTGTCTTCGTAAGCGGTTGCCGCATTTTCTTTTTTGTTTGTCATAATAAACTCCTTTTCTTTGTCTTTATTCTATTATACCATAAAAAAATTTTTTTGTCAAGGCGGTTTATGCACTTTCATTTGATTTTTTAAAATTTTTATGATATAATTTTTATAGAAAAAGAAAGGGGCAAAAGAATGATAGGTAAACAAGAGGCAAAACAGCTTGGCGGGCGGCGAGAAGAACTTTTAGGATTTTTATGTTTAAGTGTGTTTTTTGTTGCGGCGGGCTTGCTTTTATTTGGAACTATGATTGGGATTATTACGTTTAATAAGGCGGATATTGTTTTAAAAAGTAATGGCAAAGATATAATAGAGAAAATTGATATTGATGATGATTACAAATATAAAAAGTATGAGAAGGTTTATGGCGGAGATGGGGAATTAGAAGTAATAATTCATTATGAAATACGGGAAGGAGAAAATAAATGAGGTTTATTATATATGTAGTAGGTTTTTGTTTGGGTTGGGAGATTGGAGATATAATTAATAAGAAAAAGCGGAAATAGTTATCTAAAGAAAATGGGTTATTGCGCCAAGCGCAATAATTAAGAAAAGAAAAGTAAATGGAGAGAAGAAAATTGCTATTTCCGGAAAAGTTTGGAGTGCTATTGTTGATGGGTAAGAAGGTTATATTGTATGTTCTAATGGATGGGGATTTGCGTAAGGGGATGGAGATGGAAGGGCAGAGGGATAGAGATAGATAAGAGTAGAGATGGGGATCTAAAGTACTTTTTGAAACTGTGATGTCGTGGCTAAAAAATTTTTCACATTGTCAATTTATTTTTCCCAAAATACACCCCCCGTATTTGTTTTAAAGTACGTTCGGTAGAGAGGGGGTCTAAAATTTTTAGCCTGTTAAATTAGCACCCCTAGCCAAGAGAGAAGGATAAGCGTTTGTTTCGTCGGTGTAGCTTCTTAGCGCTTTATCTAAGAAGCTACACCGATTTTCGTAAGCGTAATATCTTTGTAATATTTTACGGCGGTTTCCGCATTTGTTACAAAGGTATTGCAAATCCCGTAATAACTATTTTTTTGGAGTGAAGTGATGTTTTCTACATCACTTCACAAAATCTTTTTGCAAGATCTTCCCAGTCTTTTTGATTGTTTAGGTCTATACACAAGGCTTGACTTAAAATATTATCCCAGATAGCTTTTTTGTTTTGTGTGAGTGCATATTCACCTAAAACTTTTAGAACATCTATTTTATCTTTTCTACTCATGAGGCGGACACCTCACTTTCAATGAGAAAAAGTAGCTTTTCTTGATTTCTTTTTACCCTTTCCTTTTTTACTTTTTCCTCTATTTCATCAATGGCTGTCACAGCTATCAATGAAACAATAATAATACTTATCATGTTTTTTACCTCTTTTCTTTTTTTTGTTCCCTTTGGAACGATTATATTCTATCACAATAAAAGATATCTGTCAATAGTTTTTTTAAAAAAAATAAAAAAGAATAGAATAAAAATTCTTTTAAACCCTGTTGACAAATACTTGTTAGTGTGATAAAATATATAATAGTCAATAATTAGATATCTAACTAAGCTAAGCAATTTTATTTAGATAAGTTGATCTTAGCTGGATTAGCCGCAAATAAAGACTGTTCCGACAGCTATGAAGCGTCCCTCTTCTTCACATATAGTTAGCCTTAAGAGATTTATCTCCTAATTGTTTGGGTTTTCTCTTGGATAGTTTTTTCCTAAAAAATTTTTTGATAGAATAATATGCTATCTTATTTCGTCAGCGTAACATCTGAAACGCTCTACCTCAGATGTTACGCTGATTTTTCCTAAATGTTACAAGCTTATTAAATTTTATTACAAAATTGTTAAAAATTAATAATTTTGTAATAAACCCGTAATTAGTTAAAGCTAACTAACTTAGTTAAAGCTAACTAACTTAGTTAAAGCTAACTAACTTAGTTAAAGCTAACTAACTTAGTTAAAGCTAACTAACTTAGTTAAAGCTAACTAACTTAGTTTAGATTAACTAACTTAGTTAAGATTAATTAGGTTAATTAAAGCTAACTAACTTAGTTAAAGCTAACTAACTTAGTTAAGATTAATTAGGTTAGTTAAGATTAATTAGGTTAGTTAAAGCTATTACAAGTTTATTAATTTTTATTACAAAATTCTTAAGAATTAAAAAAATAATAAAAAAAATGGTACATAATTTTATTAATTTTTATTACAAAATTATTAAATATTAATTAAATTAGTTAGTGAGAATATTTTAATTGTTTTTACTATTAAAAAAATAAAATTTTTTTTTATAAATGTTATTAGAAAAAAAGCAAAAAAACATATTAATATACCGGCATTTTTCCAGGAAAAAAGAAAAATAAAAATTTTTTTGAAAAAACACTTGACAAAAAAAACAAAAGGTGATATAGTAATAGTGTTCCAGGAAGGAACAGCAAAAAAAAATAAAGAAGGAAAGAGGTTGACAAAAAAAACAAAAGGTGATATAGTAATAGTGTTCCAGGAAGGAACAGCAAAAAAAAATAAAGAAGGAAAGAGGTTGATTAAAAATGAAAATCGACAAACGAAAAAAGTATATTTTAATGGTGGATACGGAGACTTGTCCACTAAATTCTGGTGAAAAATGTAGTGGCGATAATTCACTCGTCTACGATGTAGGTTTTCTTGTCACGGACAAAAAAGGCTATGTATATGCCGCAGGATCTTATATTGTACAAGAAGTTTTTTATGGCGAAAAAGAAAGAATGAAATCGGCTTATTATGCAAACAAAATCGCTCAATATGAAAAAGAAATATCAGAGGGGAAACGAATTGTCGCAACGTGGCAGGAAATAAAAAATATAATAAGTAAAGTGTGTGCTGAGAATAATGTGTCGGTTATATGCGCACATAATGCAAGGTTCGACTGGTTAGCCACCAGGAACACAAGCTTATATCTATCAGACGGCAGGCAAAGTGGTTTTTTGCCGTACCTTGAAATATGGGATACAATGTTAATGTGCAGAGTTATATCTAATACGGTAACATACAAGAGTTTTTGTATTGAAAACAATTTTTTGACAAAAAAAGGAATCCCACAAATAAAAGCCGAAACGCTTTATAGATTTATTACAAGAGATACCGGTTTTACGGAATCACATACGGGTTTAGAGGACTGCCTTATCGAAAGAGTTATTCTGACAGAATGTCTAAAAAAACACAAAAAAATGAGAAAAAAGCTGTTTGAAAAAAAATAAAAAAAACTTTAAAAAACGCTTGACAAGCCTTGCAAGGTATAGTATAATATATCTTGTAAGGAACAAAAAAAATAAAAGAAAGAAGAGGTAGATTGTTATGAAATATGAATTGGATAAAGAATGGAAAAAAGAAGTAGACGGTCACACTGTTTATAGAGTGATTGCTTTAAGAGACATTTATTATACGGATAACGACAGGGAGGTTCAGAGTACTAGCAAAGGCGCTTGTGGCGGGTGGATTGAATCAGAGAGTAACCTATCCCAAGACGGCAATTGTTGGGTGGACGACGAAGCAGTTATTTATGGAAATGCAGTAGTTAAAGACAATGCAATTGTTTGCGGAAATGCAATTGTGAAAGATAATGCTATTGTAAGAGGATGTTCATACGTTGGTAAAGACGGGTATGACGATGACGATGGAGAAGGTGTAGTTATCAGAGACAATGCTGAAATAAGCAATCGAGCTATAATTATAGACTATGCAGTTATTGGGGGCAACGCTAGTGTTGGCGGCAGCGCAGTTGTGGAGGATAACGCTGTTGTAAGAGGAAATACCCATATCGGCGGTAGAGCAACTATCCGTGGAGAAGCAAGAATTTTAGGAAAAACTAACGTTTGGGGGGATTCTCTTATATACGATCAAGCGTGTATCTTAGGGGATGTTATCATTGATGAAAAAGCCTATATCGGTGGGAATGCACTAATAAGGGATAATGCTATTATTAAGGGAGATACGTTAATCAATGGTAGAGCGATGGTAAAAGATAGCGCCGAAATAAATGGCTCTGCTATTATATCAGATTTTGCAATAGTAGAAAACAATAGTAAAATCGATGGACACGCTAAAATATATGGCTCTGCGATCGTTTCGGGAACATCTCACATTTCTGGCTTTTCTATCGTGCATGATGAGGCTAAAGTAAAAGACTCAACGATTGATGGGTGTATGGAAATTTGTGAAACTGCAAACATTTTTAATAAAAAATTGTTTTCCCCACGTTTAAGAGTGACAGATGATAAAGAATAAAAAATAAATATTCTTGATAGACAATAGCAACATACAAAAAATCTTTAAAAAACGCTTGACAAGCCTTGCAAGGTATAGTATAATATATCTTGTAAGGCAACAAAAACAAAAAAAATTATTTTGCGGAGTAAACCGCATAAAAAAATCAGAAAGAGGTATAATATGACAAAAAAAGAAATGTTTAAAAAGGTTTATGATGTTTTAACAATGTCAGAGTTTTCAGAGAAGGAAGAAATTTTACAAAAAATTGAACGGGAGATTGAATTGCTTGAAAACAAAAGTAATAATAAAAGAGCAACAGCTAAACAAGTAGCAAACGAAGAGTTTAAAGAGTTAATTTTAGAAATCCTTACGGCAAGTGGAGAGCCTATGATTATTTCAGATATGCAAAAAGCTAATGATGTTCTTGCGGGATTAAGTAATCAGAAAATCTCTGCCTTGATTAAACAGTTGCGGAGCGAGGGAAAGGTGAAAAGAACACTCGAGAAAAAAGTTGCTTATTTTTCAATCGGCAACGAAAGCGGACTTGAGTAAAAAACGTTAGGCGGGATTTTCCCGCCTAACACTAAAAAGGCGGTGAAGCTATTGAAATATGAAATAGAAAAAAATGGAAAAAAGAAAATAATTAATATTCCCGATGATCTGATAGACAGATACCAAAAAGAATATGAGTTATCGCAATCAGCGGCTATTAAACTTTATTTGGAAGATGAGGAAATTTTAACTAATGAGGAAATAGAAAAATTGACCGAGCAAGCCAAAAAGAATGGACTAACCGGAAAAATAAATAAAGCTAGTTCTATAAATAAAACTTCTGAAAAAAAGTCGCGAACGGTTAAAACAAGTGATGAAAAAAAAGAGTTATTTAGTTTTTTATTAGATAGTTTAAAAGGTTATGATCTTTCAATTTTAACTGAGAATAAATTAATTCAAATTAAAGTGGGAAATAAAACTTTTAAACTAGACCTAATAGAGCAAAGGCAGAAAAAATAGAATAAAAGATCCAAACTATATATAGTTTGGATCTTTTTTATTTTAAATGTTACAAATATATAACAGCTTGTAATAATTAAATTTATACATATTTTTTCATATTATAAAAAGCAACAAAAATTTAACAATATTTAATTAAATTGTAATATTTTTTTAACAAAAATTTAATAATATTTAATTAAATTGTAATATTTGGTAACATTTTTTAAATATTTTACGATCTAATTAAATATTATTAAATTTTTGTTAAAAAAATATTACAATTTAATTAAATATTATTAAATTTTTGTTAAAAAAATATTACAATTTAATTAAATATTGTTAAATTTTTGTTAAAAAAATATAAAATGTTACAAATATATTAAATTAGGCAAGAGGATGGCGGAAATGGGTCTTGGCGCTTCGCTTAAGACCCATTTCCGAGTTTCCCAATTGTTACACTTTTATTAAATTTTTTTACAGAAAATTGAACAATTGTTACAAAAATATTAATTCCCGAAAAAATGTAATAAATTTGTAATATATTACGATTTTGTTACATAGTTGTTGCTTTTTTTACATAGAAAATTTAATATATTACAAATTTATTACATAGTTGTTATGAATTTTTAAATGTTTTATATTTTTTTGTCATATAATTGTTAGAATATTTAATATTTTTGCAATAAAATTGTAATATATTATTTTTTATTGCAAAAATATTATTTTTTAGGATAAAAATATTATTTCTCTATTATAAAAACATTAAAATATTATTATTCTTAAAAATTAATATTCTTGCAATAAAAAAATATTATTTTTTTCACTCTTTTTCTTCTTATTCAATAAAAAATATTCTTTATTTTTTTCAAAAAGGTATTGACAACTTCCTGCCGGTGTGCTATAATTTAATCATCAAAGAAAGAAAGAGAGGAAATAAAAAAAATGAAAGAAAAACTTATAAAAATGTATATTGACTGGTCAACAGGAGCAGATGAAACTTTAAAAATGTCGGATTGGTTGTGCGCTTGTTTCGATTCTGATATTAGCCCCGACGAAATTGAAGAAGAAGCCGAAAAAATTTTAAAAACCTGTTGACAAATTACCGCAAAAGTGCTATACTATAATCAAGAAAGGAGAGATGAACATGGATAAAGAAAAACTGATAAAAATTTATTGGAAATTGTGGACTTCGGCAGACTTTGAAAGTGATTTTCAGTCAGATTGGCTCACGGTGTATCGGGAAATGCAGGCGGGCAACCATTATAACATCCCCGCAGCGGTCGTTGAAATGTGTTTTCAGTATTTGCAGGAATGGGAGAAAGAGAGCTAAAAAAAGAAAAAAATCTTAAAAAACCTCTTGACAAATAAAGGCGACTGCGCTATAATAAGAACACAGTAAAGGAAAGGAGATAGATAAGCCATGAGAGATCCGCCGAACTGATTCAATAGTGCGTAGCGAACACTTAAAATAAAAGCTAAAAAAAATAAAAAAAACTCTTGACAATCTTTCCAGGATATGATACAATGTATCTTGTAAGAAACAAAAAATATTCTTGTAGAGTAAACTACATAAAAAAATCAGAAAGAAGGTATAATATGACAAAATTAGAAATGTTTAAAAAAGTTTATGACGTAGCGTATGTAGCAGATTTTTTGGAGAAAGAAGAGGTTTTACAAAAACTCGAACACGAGATTGAATTGCTTGAAAACAAGAGTAAAAATAAAAAACAGACAGAAAAGCAAAGAGAAAATGAGGAATTTAAAAAGCTGATTTTTGAGGTTGTTATGTCGGGTGAAGAACCAATGACTATTTCAGATATGCAAAGTGTCAATGATGTTTTGGCACAATTAAAAAACCAGAAAATATCTGCCTTGATTAAACAGTTGCGGGAAGAGGGAAAGGTAAAAAGGATTTTTAAGAAAAAAGTCGCTTATTTTACAACAGGCAACGAAAAAGAAGATGAATAGAAAAATCAATGGGCGGGATTTTCCCGCCCATCACCAAAAAAGGCGGTGAAGCTATTGAATTATGGAATAGAGAAAAATGGAAAAAAGAAAACTATTCATATCCCCGATGATATTTTAGATAGATACCAAAAAGAATATGGAATAAGTCAGAATAAGGCAATCCAACTTTATTTGGAAGATGAGGAGATTTTAACTAATGAGGAGATCGAAAAATTAACCAAACAAGCTAAAAAAAATGGACTAACCGGAAAAATAAATAAAGCTAGTTCTGCAAATAAAAGCTTGGAAAAAAAACCTCGCACTATAAAAACAAGCGATGAGAAAAAAGAATTATTTCAATTTCTATTGGATAGTTTAAAGGACTATAATATTTCAATTTTAACCGAAAACAAATTAATTCAAGTAAAAATTGGAGAAAAGATTTTTAAACTAGACCTAATAGAGCAAAGACAAAAAAAATAAAAAAACGCTTGACAAGCCTTGCAAGGTATAGTATAATATATCGTGTAAGGAACAAAAAAAAGAAAAGAGGTAAAAAAATATGAAAAATAATAAAACGCTTGTTTTTGATATGGATGGTACAATAGCGAACCTTTATGGAGTAGAAAACTGGTTACCTTTATTGGAAAGTGAAAATCCATTACCTTATATAGTGGCACAACCGCTTATAGATATGGCGGAATTAGCAACTTTATTAATGGCTTTTAAAAATAAAGGGTGGACTATTGCAATTACGTCATGGTTATCAAAAGATTCAACCAAAGAATTTGATAAGGCTATCAGAGTAGCCAAGCAAGAATGGCTAGAAAAATACTCTTTCCCTTTTGATGAGGTACATTTTGTAAAATATGGTACTACTAAAGCAAATTGTACTAGACATCACGGCGGATATCAAGTTTTAATTGATGATAATGAAAAAGTTCGACAGGGTTGGCATTTAGGAACTACTATTGACGCTACAAAAAATATTATTGAGGAATTAAAAAAATTTCTATAAAAAACACTTGACTTTATTTCTCTTTTATGCTAGAATAAAAGAGAAATAAAGTCAAGGCTAAACAAAACAAGTTAGTATTTCTTATGTGGATAATTGCTGATATTTTATGGATAGCGATAAATTTTATAACCTTTTTCAATTTATCTCAAGTTATTATGTGCCTTATATATGCCGGGACAGCTATATATAGCTGGAAGAATTGGAAATAAAAAAAATGTTGATATTAAGTAGAAAAAAGCCAGTAATAGTATTGTAATAATAAGGAAGGATATTTTAACAATAATATTACTGGCGAGTAAAAAAGACTAACAAAAATTTAATATTTCTTTAGGATTTTTTATGATAAAATTAATAAGAATTTAATATTTTTGTAATATTCTTATGACAAATTTAATAAAAAATTAATATTTTTGTAATAAAATTAATAAAAAATTAATAAAGAATTAATATTTTTATGATAAAGTTAATAAAAAATTAATAAAGAATTAATATTTTTGTAATATTTTTTGATAAAAGTGCAATAAAATTTAATACTTTTGTAACATTTATTTGGGCGGAGCAGTTTCTCTGCGCTTTCAGCGAGAAACTGCTCCGAGTTTTCTTTTTTTAAATATTATTACAAAATTTTTACGAGAAAATTATATTTTTTTACTTTTTTATGAATTTTCCTATAATCACTATGACCTGAGCGGGCTATGCTCGACAGAGGAGAGCCCGTTTCCCCCTTCCAGAGACCCCCATAAGGATTTTTCTTCTGGTTGTTTTGAAATTTTGCGGCGCCCAAAAATCCCATTATACGAGCCCTTCGCCTAGTTGTTTGATTTTATAAAAATTTTATGATATAATATATGTATAAGATAAAGAAAGGAGTACACTGCACCATGACAACTGAATTACGAAACAAGGTAAGCGAGTTAGCGCTCAAAGCCATTCTGGAGGGAGAAAAATTGGAGAACCTTTCTATTGCCCTCGAGAAAACTTTTCGAGAGCAGGAAGCCAAACTGAAGCAGGAGGAGGCTGCAAAGAAGGAGAGCGAGGAGAGAATCCGCGAGGCTTTAAAGATGCTTAAAGAAGAAGGGTTTGAGTTACGAGGCGCGATGGAGCCGTCCATCTATGATATCCTGAACAGGCTATGGTAGGGAGGGAACGGGGGGCGGGGGCCCCACCACCCTTCCCCAATTTCTTTGATTTCCTCTCAAGATCTCAAGATTTCCTCTCAAGATCTCAAGATTTCCTCTCAAGATCTCAAGATTTCCTCTCAAAATCTCTTTAATTTGCCCCAGGACTTCTTTGATTTCCTCCCTCCCCAGACTTCCCTCTCTTCCTAACCCTACTTATTTCCCCTCTACCTTCCCTACCCCTTATTTTTCACCTCAACCAACTACTACCTTACCTTCAATCCGCACCATTAATCCCCATCCCCCTTAACACTTCTCGACCCTTGTTCTAAGGGTCTTATTTCAGTGGGAAGATCCATTGAACTCTCCCTTAAACGCTAATCAACTTTATTTTAAACCTAAGCCTCTTTTTTTACATCTTCCGTACATACTTCCATACAAGCAACTTTTATCGGTCTAAATCCATACCTTTCAATAAATGCCCCAATACTATTTTCATAAATATCATCCGCAGCCTTGCATATCCGCTTATTAGCTTCACTCTTACTTATATCACCCGCTTTTCTTGCGGAGATTGCATTTTCAATCTCTCTATCTCCGTCAAAATTTTTCTTAAAAACCGCCCTTAAAAAAGCATCTTGTTCCTCAGTAACAGGCGCATATCCCATTTTATCTTCTGTTAATCGCATCCATTTGCGCTCACCCAACACTACGCTATCCCCATGTATAATTGGTCTAATATAATTGGTTGCGCTCTTATCGCTATGATTATACTTATTCTTCACATCTACGGCATTACGCGCCAAGTTCATCACAGTATTATAAGGATGCTCCGGCAAAAACGCCAATGTAAAATCTTTATAATCTCTCTCTTTAGCCTCTCTCTGGCTTTTGCGCGGCAATAGAGGAATATCTTCATCATAAACCTCATTAACATGAATCAAAAGATGCCCCTTATCATCAACTTCTTCAATATCAAAATCCAAAAAATCCCTCAAGTGCGCCATTAACTCATCATATCTATTTAACCAAACATGGCGGCTAATGCCCAACTCCTTCATAAATGCGGTCTTAGTATATTTACCAGCCTTAATCATCTACTTTTTCACCCTTTCCTCAAAAAAATTCGACACTCTCTATAAATTTTTCCTCAACACTTTTCTCCTATTCTGTCCACAAAAATAAAAAATAAAAATTTAAAAATAGGCTCTCCCAAAAATAAAAAATCATTTTTCAAAATGCCCTCTTCTCAATCCCCTCTTTTATGCTCTTCAATTACATTTTTTACATAGGGTATTGTACCACTACCACTGTCGGAAATTTGGGCAACGTATATATACGTTGCCCAAAAATTTTACACTGGTGACCGTACTATATCCAAGCACAAAATCCTAATTCTCCATCTTAAAAAAGACTTCCCTAAAACCTTCTTAAAACTCATCCTAAACCATATGAAACCCCCTTAAGGGGGTTTCATATGGTTACACAATGATTGG
>Ga0326513_10001822_pt1 | contig 16102 bp, 12 predicted proteins | sample 2_2465_0518_D_FD_203654 | JGI IMG/M metagenome (GOLD analysis project Ga0326513, IMG submission 203654) | Bovine rumen microbial communities from UC Davis, California, United States - 2_2465_0518 | ecosystem: Host-associated > Mammals > Digestive system > Stomach > Rumen | place: USA... | reverse complement strand
GCAATGCTTTCGAAGCCCTTGTAGGAGCCATGTATCTCGACCGTGGCTACGATGCATGCATGAAATTCATGCAGGAACGCATCCTCGGCCGATATATAAATATCGACAAAATGGCATACAAGGAAGTAAACTTCAAGTCGAAACTCATTGAATGGACGCAGAAGAACCGCATCCAGATGACGTTCCGCCTCGAAGACCAGTCAAAGGATCAGAACGGATCTCCTACCTTCAAATACACAGTGGTGCTTGAGACTATCGACGGCTCAACAGGTATAGGATTCAGTAAGAAGGAAAGCCAGCAGCATGCCTGCGAGGAGACGCTAAAACGACTGAAAAAAGACTCTGCCTATCTTGACAGTATCTTTGCAGCAAAGACAGAGCGCACTAAGATGGAAGAGGAGCCAGTGCTCAATGTGCCTGACACTGAGGAGAAGAAAGACGATTTCATTGTAATCAACGAATCACAGGAATCGTCAAACGAAGAGATTGAACAACTCGAAGCTACAATCGACCAGGAAATGGATCTCTCCGATGTTACGGCAGAGCCAAAGGAGATGAGCCGAGAGGACATCATTGCTGCTGCGGAAGCAGAAGCATATGAGGAAACAACGTTATAGAGCAAAACGAGAATTAAGTTATGAAAATAGCATTGATAGGATACGGCAAGATGGGTAAGATGATTGAACAGATTGCCCTCAGCCGCGGTCATGAGATAGTAAGCATTATTGACATTGACAACCTTCAGGATTTCGAAAGCCCAGCTTTCGCTTCTGCAGACGTTGCCATCGAGTTTACAAACCCAGCAGTTGCATACGAGAACTACCTCAAGGCTTGGAAAGCAGGCGTAAAGGTAGTCAGCGGAACAACAGCATGGCTCAAAGATCATGGTGATGACGTTCGCAAGGCATGTTCAGAAGATGGCAAGACACTTTTCTGGGCATCAAACTTCAGCGTAGGCGTTGCCATTTTCTCTGCAGTAAACAAGTACCTTGCAAAGATTATGAACGACTTTCCACAGTACGATGTTAATATGGTGGAGACTCATCACATTCATAAGCTCGATGCACCAAGCGGTACAGCTATCACACTTGCAGAACAGATTGTTGAGCGCATTGACCGCAAGAACAGGTGGGCTCTTCACGAGACCTCACCAGACGTTCTCCGCATAGATGACGTTCGCCGTGGCGAGGTACCGGGAATCCATAGCATCAGCTATGACTCTCCTGCCGATGTCATCACCATCACACACGATGCACATTCCCGTCAGGGCTTTGCCCTCGGTGCCGTTCTTGCTGCGGAATATACAGCAAAGCATCAGGGTTTGCTGACTATCGATGATATGTTCAAGTTCTAACTAGAAATACTAGAATGTCTAGAGGATCTAGAAAATCTAGAGAATAAAATGAAAAAGAAACAAGAAAATATGAAGCTCCAGTGGACAAAGTTCATTGTCGTGCTGGTGCTTTATCTCCTCTTTCTATTCTGGCTTAAGAGCTGGCTTGGACTGATTGTTATACCATTCATCTATGATGCTTATATCACCAAGAAGATAAATTGGCAATGGTGGAAGGATGCAGAATCTCCTGTGCGTTTCATCATGTCATGGGTTGATGCTCTTGTATTCGCCCTTGTTGCGGTATATTTCATCAATCTCTTCTTCTTCCAGAACTATGTGATTCCTTCAAGCTCACTTGAGAAGTCATTGCTTACAGGCGACTATCTCTTCGTGAGCAAGGCAAGCTATGGTCCTCGTATTCCACAGACACCACTTACAATGCCTCTTACGCAGCACACTATGCCTGTGCTTGGCTGTAAGTCATACATAGAGTGGCCTCAATGGGATTACCGCAGGGCACCGGGTCTTGGTAAGGTAGAGCTGAACGACATCGTAGTATTCAACTACCCTGCAGGCGACTCCATCATGACTGAAGAGGCATACCAGACCAACTACTACGAGTTCTGCTACAAGTATGGTACATTGGCATATCTGGCATCAAAGGGTTACGAAATCAGCAACCCTGAGCAGATGATATACTACCCTGATTTATACAGCACCTTCGAGAAAACAGCGAAACTCGATTCCATATCAGATCTTGAACGCTACAAATTGTATTCTGAAATATACCAGAACGGACGTAGCTTTATCGCATCAAAGGTAAATCAGTTTGGCAGAATAGACTCTCGCCCTACAGATCGTCGTGAGAACTACGTAAAGAGATGTGTCGGTCTCCCTGGTCAGACTCTTCAGATAAAGAACCATATCATCTATCTGGATGGCAAGCCTAACAAAGAGCCGGAGAACGTTCAATACTCATATGTTGTAAAACTGAATGTAAGTCTCATTCCTGACGAATTGCTTAAGGAACTCGGTATAAGCAACGAGGACCTTGCACAACTCAGCCGAGCAGGCTATATGCCTCTTACAAAACATGCCTACGAAGTTCTTAAGAGCCGAAAGGATATTGTTGCATCAATAGCTCCATACACGGAGGACGAAAGGGATTTCCTTTATCCTCTCAACGGCCACTATGGCTGGACACGCGACAACTATGGTCCTATCTGGATTCCTAAGAAGGGCGAGAGCGTGAAGCTAACTCTCAAGAATCTCCCAATCTACGAGCGCCCTATCAAGGTATATGAGGGCAATGACCTTCAGGTTAATGACAAGGGGCAGATTCTTATCAACGGCAAGGTGGCTACATCCTATACCTTCAAACTGGATTACTACTGGATGCAGGGTGACAACCGCCATAATTCAGCCGACTCACGCTATTGGGGCTTCGTACCAGAAGACCACATCGTGGGTAAGCCAATATTCATCTGGTGGTCAAGCGACCCTGACAGAAGAGGATTCGGCGGAATCAGATGGAGCAGACTTTTCACATTCGTAGAGAACTATAACTAAGAACATTGGCAAAGAAAATAAAACTTAGATATGGACGTATAGCCGCAGCACTTAGTGTGCTCGCGGCTATCATCATAATCTTATATTTGGGTATCAGTTGGCTATTCAACTGGATTTACACTTCATGGGGGGATAAGGATGAAGTAACAGAACCCAAGGCGATTATAACTCCCGAGATGAGAGCCTGCGACACGATTATGGCACGACGGCTTGACAGTCTGATGAACATACCACAGAATCTCGACACATCACTCATTGCCATCAGCGTATATGATGCGACAACCGAGTCACAGGTATATGAATTTCATGCTGACAAGAGTATGGCACCTGCCTCTTGCATGAAGGTAGCTACAGCAGTCGCAGCCCTCAAAACTCTCGGAATGAACTACAAATATAACGTATCACTCCAGATAAGAGGAGAGATGAAACGCGACACCCTCGTCGGCACCCTCCTCCTTGTAGCTGACGACGACCCTCTCTTTGACGACTTCACTCCTCTCATCAAACAGATGAAGAGCAAGGGATTCTGCAACTTCAGGGGTAACGTAATCCTCAACCTTGCAAGAGAGGACACGCTGAAGGCACATCCTACAGGCAAGACATGGGATATTCCCTATCACAAGGCTCCTCTCCTCATGAAAGGCAGAGAACGCATCAGCAAGCAGTTTATGGCGGCTCTTTCAGCTAACGGCGTATCATTCAAGAAAGACAACAGAGTGAACTCAGCCAAGGCGAAAGGTAAATTTGGAGACGGAAGATACCACTATGTTGCAAGGATTTCCCACGACATAAAAGAGGTCATAACTCCTATGCTCATACATAGCAGCAATGTCAAGGCCGATGCCCTTTTCTATCATCTCGACTGGAAAAAGGGTATTCTTCCCCAAAGGGAAATGGTATGGGACAAGATGCACTATACCGAGAAATTCTGGAACGAGATTCTCTCCCCAGAGGACACCACGAAGTGCCTTTTCCCACGTTCTGCAAAGCCTCAGCTTGCCTATAAGGACGGCTCTGGTCTTTCTCCCGACAACCTACTCACCGCCAACACACTCGTTGATATGCTCCGCTATGTCTATAACGATGAGATGCTGAAGAACTACTTCATCAACGAGGCACTCGCCTCTCCTGCAAGTGCAAGAAGCGGTTCCCTACTGACGAGAATGGCAAGACCGGAATACAGGGACAGGATATTCGTGAAGACAGGCACTCTCGTCACAAAGGGCGGCTCGTCACTCTCAGGCTACCTTCAGGGGCGTGACGGTCATTGGTATATATTCTCTATCATCCATGAGGATTCTCCTGTGGCAGACGCCAGAATATTCCAAGACAGGCTCTGCAAGATGATGATGGGAAATAAAAGAGTAAAGAGTAAAGAGTAAAGTAGAAAGTGTAAAGAGTAAAGTAGATAGTAATATGAAAACAAAACTATTATTTCTAATAACAGCAGTTTCTCTTTCTTTTGCCTCTTGCGGCAACAAGAACGCTGAGACAGCAGAAATCGAGGATGCCTTTGCATATCCCCTTGAGATTGAGAACTACACCTTCTCCGATTCAAGCAAATACGCCAACATCAGCATCAAGGCCGTATTGCCAGTGGCAAAGGATAGTGTATCGCAAGTTATTCGTGATTCCCTTGTCAATATTATCGGCAACAGCATCCGCAGCTATCAAGGCTCACAAATGGAGGACTCCAAGCCTCTGATTGCAAAATATAGCGGTGACGAGAATGATGCAAAGAGCATGCTTGACTATTACAGCAAGGCGGTTTCCAAGCTGCTTAACTCTCAGGCAAAGGAGGATTATGACGAAAGAGTCAAGTATTGGGAAGAAGACACTACCCTCACCGAAGAACAGCGTAAGGAGTTCAAGGAGGGCGTAACTCCATGGGATTACTCAATGGATGTAACCAAGACATCAGAGGACTCCACATTCGTGGTTTTCAACGATACGGAATACGCTTATATAGGCGGTGCTCACGGCGGAGTATTCGGCTGGGGAGGCATTACTTTCCGTTTCTCTGACGGAAGCATAGTAAAGGATTTCCTAAAGGATAATGCCGTCAAGGACATGCAACCATTGCTCAAGAAAGGTCTCAAGGAGTATTTCAACGAGAATGCTGATGAGAAAATCAAAACCGATCAGCAACTCATGGAACAGCTCATGCTTCCTGAAGAAAGCAAAGGTCTCATCCCGCTACCTGCATGGACACCTTCCCCTGACGAGAAAGGCAAAGGACTTGTATTCACCTATCAACAATACGAGATTGCTTGCTATGCCGTTGGTATGCCTTCCTTTGTGCTTAGTTGGGACGAACTTAAGCCTTTCCTCAAGGAAGATATCCTTGAAGACATAAAATAAAATCCACGCCACGTTTGCCTTATAAATAACGTGAATTCGATGACATGCGTAGCTTGGTGAGCCTTGCGAACAATTTTATATAAAACTGATTTCTTAATAATTATACTGAGAAATAATAAGGGAAACGGATTTATCTGATTTATCTGATAGCTGGCGCAGTAATATTTACTCAATTTTTTTCAGATAAATCAGATAAATCCGCTTCCCTCTTTAGTTCGTTTCTTGTACATTATTTTCTCACTATTTGTCCAGTAGTTGTCCAGTCGAGACTGGACAACTACTGGACAAATACTGGACAGGTACAGGACAGATAGTGTACAAATATAGGAGGTTTCGTTAAGTTACAACCAATGTTAAACAAAGTTTGTGTAGATTCTCATTTTGTAAAGAAACCTCATTTGTTTATAAACAAAACAAATGATATGACGACAATGTGCAGTAATTGCATGAACAGGCAAGGGATAAATACTTTTGATGCCCCACCGTAACCGCAAATCAAACGCATATCTTCTTCGTACAAATCATATATAGGCAAATTGAATTGAGATAATATAGCAAATATGCAGCAAGATATGATTTCAAACAAATATAGTTTCTTGTTTCGAACCTCATTTCTGAAGAACACATAGAATATCGCAAATGTAATAGCCGTTTCCAGACACAGTTTTGACAGAATATAGATGAAATCACAAGCATTGAAACAACAATAAAGTATTAATCCGAGAAAAGTCATAGGATTAAAATTACTGTCCAATGTTCTGGAACATAGCCAAACATTTAATAATGACAATAATGCCGCAAGGATAAATTTTATGTATCGCATAGATATAAATTTATGATTAAGGACAAAACCTAACAGGTCTTGTCCTTATATACTACTTTGCTCGCTCCACTTGTTATCCACATAGCCTCAGGATGTTCCTTTACGAATGATTCTATGTGGCGAACGCGCTTGCTTTCCAATATCTCATCTACTGCGATAAGGATGCCGGTCTCCTCAACATCTCCAAAGCCGTAGTTGATAGCTGTTCCGAATAGCTTCATCGTAGGGCTCAGGTTCATATAGGCATTTACAAGAGGCGGAATGTTGAAACCAAGGGCTCGAATGCCTCCGTTAAGGATTCGGTAGTCCTCCTTGAAATCACGTCCGCAGAACACCTGTGCAAGTTCATTCTCAGGAGTTTCAAGTGCGAGAGGCTTGATAGGAGTGATGAGACCTTCCTTGTCGTCGAAATGCTTCTTGAGGAAGTATAATATAAGGTCACGGCCAAATCGGATGTAGTTAGGGTACATCGTCATCTTACCGAAATAATATTTCATATTCGGATTGATGACGGTGAGTGCGCCAAGACCATCCCAGAGGTTGTCGAGGGCAAAGAGGCTCTTAGCACCCATCTTTGAGCTCTGGTACTCGACCGTTACCCATGAACGGCCAAGCTCAATGGTTTTCGGAGCATATTCCTTGATGAATTTCTCTGAGAAATGGAACATGTGGCTTGTAGCGAGGATAGGCTGTCCCTTCTCATCGTACTGCCATTGGTCACCCATGAGGTATCTGTAGCCACCGATGATTTCCTGATCGTCAGGATTCCACACGATGAGCTGCTTATAGCAATTCTCGCATGTGTCGAACTCATCGATATCAACGCTCTTGCCAGTACCGCCACCGGCAGTACGGAAAGCGATTTCTCTGAGACGACCTATCTCCTGCATTACATTAGGAGAGTCGTGAGCCGTAACGATAAAAATCTGGTTATTGCTCTTATTGGTCATGCGGAGTTGCTTCTCAGGAGTAAGTTCGCTGATAAGCAACTCTTTAGGAATTGGTTGTATTATTTCTTCTTCCTTCATCATAACTCGGCCTCTCCCCCCGCCCTCCCCCGTAGGGAGGGAGCCGGAGCACCATAGAGGCATATTAATATATGAAACATTTATGTTTAATAGTAGAATGACCTTTCACCTTCCGGCTCCCTCCCTACGGGGGAGGGCGGGGGGAGAGGCCGCATTCTTATTTATTTTCCAAGTTCATATACCTGCTTTCTAACCCACTGAGCCCAATCCTTTGGCTTTCGGCTCTTGTCGAATGTCTGCCAAGGAATAGGCTTCCCGATCTTCACTGAGAACGTATTATGCCTGTTCTTTATCATCTCATCAGGGAGATAAAGCATTGCCACATTCACTTTCAGATGGAGTTTCTTGCAGATATTTGCTATGCGATAGAATTTATCAGAGTTCTGTCCACTGAAATGGATAGGCACGATATCACGCTGAGCCTCTACGCTCTTTGTGATAAATGTCTTCTTCCATTCCAAATCTTGAATCTTACCGTCAATCTTTCGTGAACACAATCCAGCAGGAAACAATAGCAGGTTATGTTCGCTTGCAAATCCAGTTTCCAGCATAGCGGTTAAAGCCCTTTCCCTCTTGCTCGTGGTGTTATTCACAGGGATGCAGAGAGGGGCAAGTCCCGGAAGATTCATAAGGATATCATTGACAATCAATCTGAAATCATTGCCGTATTTTCTGCCAAGGATAGCACCAAGGGCAACACCGTCACCACCACCAAGAGGATGGTTGCTGACAAAGGTATAGCGTTTTGTGTCATCCTTGTCGGGAAGGTTCTCAAAGCCCTCGACATTAAGATTCATGTCAAGGAACTTAACACATTCCTCTAACCATTCGGCACCTTCATGATTCCTACTTTTCCAGATGAATTCGTTCAACTCCTCCTGATGGACTGTCCTTTTAAGCCAGTTCACAAGGCTCTTAGGGATAAACTTCATCTTATCGCCCACTTTTGAGGCGAGAATCTTTTCGATGTCGATTGTATGTTCTGTGATAACGGCCATTTGAATGCAAAATTAACAATAAATTCTGAAATATACTCTTTTTATCCCAATTATTTAGCAATAACGGCTATTTTTAACTAAAAACAAGAGTAAAGAGTCTGTCTTCTTTCAGTATCTCATTTGCCAACTGATAGATATCCTCCACCTTGACGGCATCTATTCTCTCGTATAACTTGTCAATGCTTTTGAGAGTACCTCTGTGCAGAAACTGCTTTGCCATTGAAATTGCATAGTTTTCCCTATTCTCAGATGCGAGGGCTATCTGTCCCTTTATCTGCCTCTTGGCATTTGAGAGGGCTACTGACGAGAGAGGGGCATTACAGAGTTTTGCCAACTGACTCTTCACGAGTCTGATACAGCGATTCACATCATGCTGGTCACAGCCGAAATAAACTGTCCAGAGTATAGAGTCCTTATAGCTTGTCATAATGCTTTCCACCGTATATACAAGACCTCTTTTCTCGCGAAGCTCAAGATTAAGGCGCGAGTTCATACTTGGACCTCCAAGGATATTGTTGGTAAGGTAAAGAGGAATACGCCATTTCTCAAGATCTTTTCCGAAGGCCGTGCCAATCATCACATGAGCCTGATGAGTCTGTTGCTCATCGTCGTTAGCTCTCTTACCAGAAAGTTCCTCCTTCAGTCCTTCAAAACTCTTGTCACAGCGTATTATCTCCCCGTCCTTTTTCTTGCCAGAAAGCATTTCCAGTTTCTTTACCAACTGCTTGAAATCTATATCGCCATAGACATAGAAAACGGCATTATCTGGACGATAGAGCCTTTGCGTGAAGCGTTTGCAATCCTCTGACTTGAATCCTCTCACAGTATCCTTGTCGCCTAATACGTTATGACCGAGAGGATGCCCGTTGAAGATGCGGTTCTCAAACTCGTCATAGATTAGTTCTGCAGGAGAATCACGATAGCTTTCTATCTCATCGCATACCACCTCCATTTCCTTGTCAATCTCATGCTGTGGATAGGTGCTGTTGAAAACAATATCGGTGAGAAGCTTTACGGCTTTGTCAAAATGCTGGCGAAGGATTGCTGCATAGTAGAAAGTTTCTTCCTTGCTTGTGAAAGCATTAAGTTCGCCTCCTACCCTCTCCAAAGTATTGATAACCTGAATAGAAGTGAGGTGGTCGGTTCCCTTGAAAGTCATGTGTTCACAGAAATGAGCCAGTCCCTCTTCACCTGCAAGTTCATCGCTTGTTCCGGCAGCTACTGCATAACCGCAATAAACCACCTCTCCTTGGTAGGGAAGGTGGATTATTCTTAGTCCATTATCTAAAGTAAAAGTATTGTAGTTCATTGAAAAATACGGCATTTGCCTCCATGTAATGGAATTATTAGTGCAAAAGTATGGAAAAAATCCGAAATTGACAAATTTTCCACCTATTTTTATTAACTTTGCACTCGCAAATGGGTGTTGGGTGTTAGGTGATAGGTGTTAGTGGTCAGCAAACACTCCTCCCCAAAGCGTGTACTCGTAAAAATAAAAACAGAAAAATCATTGAAGACATTCGAAGAACTTGGCGTTAGTGAGGAAATCCGTCGCGCCATTGAGGAACTCGGTTTTGCACAGCCAATGCCTGTGCAGGAGCAAACCATCCCTTTCCTTTTGGAAAGCCAGAACTCAGATCTTATTGCCCTTGCCCAGACAGGTACAGGTAAGACCGCAGCTTTCGGTATTCCGCTTATTCAGAGTATAGACCTGTCAAGTCGTGATACCCAGGCTATTGTGGTTGCTCCAACACGCGAGCTTTGCTTGCAGATAGCCGACGACATGAAGGATTTCGCAAAATACGTCAAGGGTCTGCATATCAGCGCTGTCTATGGCGGAACATCCATCGAGAACCAGCGCCACGAACTAAAACATGGTGCTCAGATTATCGTGGCTACCCCAGGGCGTCTTATTGACTTGAAGAATCGTGGATATGCCAAGTTGGAGAATGTCCGTAAGATTGTGCTTGACGAAGCTGACGAGATGCTCAACATGGGCTTCTCGGAGAGCATCAACGAGATATTCGAGTCTATCCCAGAAGAGCACACCACCCTTCTCTTCTCGGCTACTATGTCACGAGAGGTTGAACGTGTGGCAAAGCAATATCTGCGCGACTATCAGGAAATCGTAGTAGGTTCACGAAATGAGGGTGCAGAGAACGTAAACCACATCTACTATCTTGTAAATGCCAAGGACAAGTATCTCGCACTCAAGCGTATTGTGGATTACTACCCTCGCATCTATGCTATCATTTTCTGTCGCACAAAGGCAGAGACGCAGGAGGTGGCCGATCATCTTATTCGTGACGGCTATAATGCAGAATCACTTCATGGCGACCTTAGCCAGCAGCAGCGTGACCTTACGATGCAGAAGTTCCGTAACCACCTTACCCAACTTCTTGTAGCTACTGATGTGGCCGCCCGCGGACTTGACGTTGATGACCTCACCCACGTTATCAACTATGCTATGCCTGATGATATTGCTTCTTATACGCATCGTTCTGGCCGTACTGGCCGTGCAGGCAAGAAGGGCACATCAATCGCCATTATTCACACTCGTGAGAAGCATAAGATACGTGCTGTTGAGAAGCAGATAGGCAAGGAGTTTGTTGACGGAACTCTACCAACTCCACAGGAAATCTGTACAAAACAGCTTTTCCGTGCTATTGACGAGATAGAGAAAGTTGACGTAATCGAGGAGCAGATTGAACCTTTCATGGCAGAGGTTCGCCGTCATTTCGAGTATGTTGACAAGGAAGATATTCTGAAGAAAATGGTAAGCCGCGAGTTCGGTCGTTTCCTTTCCTATTATGCTGATGCTCCAGAGATTGAAAAGCCTGTCAGCAAGAAGGATCGTGGAGAGTCAAGAAATTCTAGAGGCTCTAGATCTTCTAGGGAGCCTAGAGAACCAAGGGCCGTTCAGCAAGGCTACAAGCGACTTTTCGTCAATCTCGGAAAAGATCACGGCTTCTATCCAGGAGAGGTTATGCAATTCGTAAACCGTCATGTTCAAGGACGACAGGAGGTCGGCCATATCGAACTTATGGCAGGATTCTCTTTCATAGAGGTACCAGAGCGTGATGCAAAGAAAGTAATGAAGGCTCTTGACGGTACATTCTACAAAGGCCGACAGGTGAGGTGCAACGAAGACCATCCTGACGGAAAGCCAGCTACTGGAGGTCGCGGAAGAGGCCGTAAGAGTGAATCTGAAGGTCGTGGCCGTTCTGCTCGTGGTCGTAAGGAAGATGCCGATTTCTCTCGTTTTGAGAAGAAGAGCAAGCGCAACGGCTCTCGCAAGGATTTCGATTCTGATGTAGCAGGTATGCCTGAGACGGGCGATTGGCGTCAGTTCTTCAAGAAGAACGATGACCAGAGTCGCAGACGTGGAAAGAAGAATACCGAAGAGCCTGATTTCTCAGAAGAGGGCTGGGCACGCAGAAAGCCAAAGAAGAAGTAAATCGTAAGTAAAAGATGGTTTTGCCAACATCGTTCTTCGGTCCAGTTTCGTGGTACGAGCAAATCGCTCGTGCCTCAGAGCCTATCTATATAGAGACCCACGAGAACTTCCAAAAGCAGACTCTACGCACCAGATGCCGAATAGCAACGGCAAACGGGGTACAGACGCTTACGGTTCCTGTGTCCGGCTCGGGTTCTATCAAGGATATAAAAATATCCGACCATAACAACTGGAGGCATCTTCATTGGCAAGCCTTGGCATCTGCCTACGGTTCTTCGCCTTTCTTTGAGTATTATGCCGATGACATCGCACCTTTCTTTGAGAAGAAATGGGATTTTCTCTTTGATTACAACCTTGAGATTACCCATAAGATGTGCGAATTACTCGATATACGCACAGAAATACGCTTGACAGACGAATACCAAGGCTGTTCCTTCAATCTGCATAATGACAGCAAACCCTATTATCAGGTTTTTCAATCACGTCATGGTTTCATTTCTGACCTCAGCATCCTCGACCTCCTTTTTAATATGGGACCAGAGGCTATAATTTGTCTAATGAAAAAATAACTAACTATATGAAGAAATTACTCCTAATCTTTTCAGCTTTCCTGATAGTCCTTTGTGCCAATGCGCAAAGCGATTCTCTCCGCATCTCTATTCTTGGCGACAGCTATTCCACCTTCGTGGGATGGGTTGTGCCTGATACAAACCTTATCTGGTATTACCCAACAGAAAGCCAGTATCACCAAAAGGGTAATGACGTTTGTGCAGTAGAACAGACTTGGTGGCATCAGGTCATTATGCGTATGGGCGCTAAGCTTGAGCGCAACAATGCCTATTCTGGTGCAACAATATGCTATACGGGCTATCGTCCGAAAAAAGACTTGCCTCATGCCGACTATTCCGATCGTGCCTTTATCACTCGCAGCAACTGGCTTGGCAATCCTGATGTAATCCTCGTATGTGGCGCTACAAATGACAGTTGGTGTGGTGCTCCTATCGGAGATTATGTCTTCGGCAACTGGACAGACAAACAACTTTATTCTTTCCGCCCTGCTATGGCGAAGCTATTGTATGACCTGAAGGGTAATTATCCTATGGCTCGTATTGTTTTCATACTCAATAGCGAACTCAAGGACGAGATAAATGAGTCAGTACACACTATTTGCAAGCACTATAACGTGCCTTGTCTTGATCTTCACAACATCGAGAAACAGAGCGGACATCCTTCCGTTGCAGGAATGAAGGCCTTCGCCGATCAAGTTGTGGAGTTCCTAAAGAAGTAGATTGTGCTCAAGAAACCAATTCTTAAAACTCCTTAAAATATATGTTTTTCTGTTTGTGCGCGAGCACAACACTTGACATAAATCAAGCAAAAGCACAATTATTAATAAAAAACGTAAAATTGTTTGCGCACACAGAAAAAACTTACTACCTTTGCACTCGGAAATAAGAAACAAGCGCTGGCTTACAGCCAACCTACTTGATTTCCATCGTGCGAGGTGCTTTGCACGTTGCAATGTCAAAAGGAAAAAAGAAGGCAAACTTCCGGAAACATTCCTGAATGACATTAAGAACAAGAATTGTTTAGGTTAGTAGAATAATAGATTTAGGTTTTAGTTATTAGGTTAAAGATTGTTTGACTCTTGGATAACATAAGAATGATCGCGAGATTGTTCTTTGAATTTAGAAAAGGATTTTAGTTAAACATATTTTTCAACACGCTACAGCTCGCGAAGAGTAGTAGCGTGTTTTTTTATTCTTATTTTTCAAGTAACATAACGTGAGTTCGACCAAATTGCTGAAACAGCCTGCAAGGCTAACAAGCTAATAGCCTAGGGCATCGCCCTAGGTACATTGAAGTTTGTCAATTTCGCCCTGTAGGGGCAAAAGCATCTTTATGTTAGGGCTTTTGCCCTTTCAGGGCGTAGTCTATCTATTGAACCAATACCACAGGGCGTTGCCCTGGGCTAAGAGCAAACTTTGCCCTTTGGCTTTATTCGCTAAGGCTCATCAAGCTGTGCAAGTCCCTTCGGCCGCCGACCTCTTCGACGTTCAGGGCGCAAGCCGACAAAACAATTTTTCGCTAGACTCAACAAGCTAAAGCAAGTCATCGAACTCACGTTAACATAGGTGTAATAGTTGGTGTAATACTATTTTTCTAAAAGTTTTCAAAGCCGAGTATTACATTTTTGCAGGTTTGAGTACATCAAATAATTGTATATCAATTCGTTTACCTTGGTGTAATACTCCCCAAAGTATTACACCAGTATTACATCAAATTGCCCAAAATGGTGTAATACTTTCAAGGGTATTACACCGTATCTAACGCTCTGATACTCAAGCAAGATATCACTCATTATAACAAAAGGTGTAATACTCCCTCTAAAAACTTTGTGATTTTTTCTTTTCAAGGGTATTACACCAATATATTGCATCCGTCATGCCTTCGCTCTCCCTTCGCTATCCCTTCGCTTTAGGTTCGCTTCCCTCGATGGAGCAAGAACGGACTTGAAACGGATTTATAACGGTATTAGAACGGAGGTAGAAAGGTGAAGGGATTCTTTGTATATCCTTCCTCAGAAAAAAATTTTTCGCAACAACCCTACACCCCTACATTGACACCCTATATAACACGCATAGTTTTAGAGCGTTACACGGTTTTCAAATATGCGCAAACCCTACACTAACCCTACATCAACCCTACATTTTATATAGGTATTTATCAATAAGCCTGAATTTTTCAGGAATTCAGGTTTTGTGTAGGGTTAATGTAGGGTTAGTGTAGGGTTGGGCAATATTTAAAATCGCTGCAAGTTTTTGAGTTTCAACAAATTGTATCACCTATCAATGTAGGGGTGTAGGGTTAAAGCAAAAAAGTTTTTTTTAAAAGAAACAAGGACAAAAGGAAGGCAAATTAATCAGATAACTCAGATAAATCCGTTTCCCTTAATCCGAGGTCCTAAGCAAGTCCCTTGCAAATCCCATGTAACTCCCATTTCAAATAAGAGCTACATAAGAGCAGCATAAGAGTTTCATAAGAGGCAGGACAAAGGCTTTACCACCCTCAAAATTTCAATTATTACAATAATTTCAATTAAAAAAGGACACACATTTCCTGATAATAGAAAGCCGACACATCCAGTTTAGAGGCAAGACAAGCAATAGAGTATGCCCAAATTTAATTGTAATTATTGTAATAATTACGTGAGTTCGACGACTTGCTTTAGCTTGGTGAGCCTTAGCGAACAATTTATCCAGTTGTATATTGTTGACTATCATGTGGTTGAAAGAGCTCTGAAGGAGCGATACCTAATAGGGCTTTGGCTTTCCCTTCGGCCGCCGACCTCTTCGACGTTCAGCCCTCGCAGTCTTGAATTCGTCGAACTCACGTTAATAATTGAAATTCTATGACATAAAAACCAATCTTAGAAAAAAAGGCAAAAGAAAAATCCCTTGCTCTTATCCATAACGGAAAGAACAAGGGATTTGTAGTATCTAACATTCCTCCTTTTGAGAGGAACTGGTTAGGCTTAGAGATTTGGATTGAGAGTCTTCCAATCCTCAACAGCTGGGATGATGCCGAGAGAGATGATCTCGTCACGCATAGCCTGAAGGTGCTCGTAAGACTTCTGAAGACCTGCCATCTCATCAGCAGTACCCTTAGGTGCTGTGAAGTGAACACCAGTCTTGTCAATTGTTGTAGGCATAGCCATCATTACGTTCTTGTACTGATCGTTGTTAACGTAGCAACCTGCAGGAAGCTCGAACTTAGCACCACCCATAGCACCCTCGATCATCTTAACAGCCTGATAAGCTGGGCTCTGGAATGAAGAACGACCACGGAGCTTGATGATAGCAGAACCACCCTGAGTTGTAATCTGACGGATCTCAGCAAGACGCTCAGCAGAAAGACCGAGCTCAGCGAGTGACTTACCGTCAACCTTTACCTGAGAAGCGAATACAGCCATCTGCTCACCGTGACCACCGTATGTGTGTGCGCCTGTTACCTTATCCTGCTGTACACCGAACTCGTTAGCGAGAGCCTCCTGCAGACGAGTAGAATCGAGAGCAGCGAGTGATGTGAGCTGGTTTGGCTTAAGACCAGAGTGGATGAGAGCTGTAAGAGCTGTTACGTCAGCTGGGTTGAAGATAACTACAACGTGCTCAACGTCTGGGCAGTACTTCTTGATGTTGTCACCGAACTCAGCAGCAATCTTACAGTTGCCTACGAGAAGATCCTCACGTGTCATGCCGTCCTTACGTGGAGCACCACCTGAAGAAATGATATACTTAGCACCTGTGAATGCCTCCTTTGCGTCAACTGTATAGGTGAGGTTTGCACCTGGGAATGCGCAGTGACACATTTCCTCATATACACCATGAACACCTGGCTCAAAGATATCGTAGAGACATACGTTAGGTGTGAGACCCAACATCAATACTGACTGAACCATGTTAGAACCGATCATACCACCAGCTCCAACGATAACAAGCTTTTCGTTAGTTAAAAATGCCATTGTTGTTA
>Ga0326513_10001821_pt1 | contig 16103 bp, 13 predicted proteins | sample 2_2465_0518_D_FD_203654 | JGI IMG/M metagenome (GOLD analysis project Ga0326513, IMG submission 203654) | Bovine rumen microbial communities from UC Davis, California, United States - 2_2465_0518 | ecosystem: Host-associated > Mammals > Digestive system > Stomach > Rumen | place: USA... | reverse complement strand
GGTTTTGTTTACGACTTCGGCGTTTGCAAATCTTGTGGGACTTAATGTGTCGTCAGCATTAAATAACGTTGTCAATATTTACATTTTGATACCTTTTATAATAGTGCCTGAATTGCTGTTTGGTGGGGTTTTGGTAAGTTTCAACAAACTTCATAAGGATTTTGCTTCTGCTGACTGCGTGCCGATTGTAGGTGATGTTATGACTTCTCGTTGGGCATACGAGGCATTGGCGTTAACTCAATTTGAAGATAATCAATATAGTAAGTATTTTTATAAAGTTGAAAGAGAGATTTCGCAAGCAAATTACGATGCAACTTTCCTTGTTCCGAGGCTCAAAACGCTAAACGAAAATACTATGCGGGCTTTAAAAACCGGTGAAAATATTGACAAAGTTGACAGAGATTTAAAAGTGATTAAAAATATGATTGAAGAGATTTGCAAAGTGCGTGGTCTTCAATTTGAAAAAATAAATTCTCTTACAAAGGACGGCTTTAATGACACTGTTTCTGATGAACTTGATAGTTTCTTGGACGATTTGAAAGCAAAAGCCGAAAAAGAACAATACATAGCCGGTGAAAGAAAAGACGAAATTTATGCAGAATTAATTCATACTTTGGGTTCTCGGTCTGCGGTTCAGCAACTTCAGATGGAGAATCAGAACAAGCGTTTGGACGAAATGCTGCTTAATAAAAACGAAGTTGAAAAGATTTTGATGACCTCTGATTTCAGACTTGTTCAGCAAAAAGATCCTGCATACCATATAACACGTTTTACAAACGGACGTTCTCATTTTTATTCACCAATCAAGAAACTTGGTTCTTGGGAAATTCCGACCTTTACGTTTAATCTTGTGTTTATTTGGTTGACAACTACGTTTTTCTATTTTGCTTTGAGGTTTACTTGGCTAAAAAAGGTGCTTGATAAAATCAGTGGATTTAAAATTAGTCTTAAACATAAAAAAGATAAAAAACAGGAAACCGTTCAGAAATAATTTTGAACAAAGAAAAATGGTTAATAAAAAAAGTGTAAAAAATTATTCTGCCGTTTTTAAAAAAGGTGTATTGTTTTGTTGTGTATTGTTTTTTTCGTTCTGTTCTGACAAAGATACGGGCAGAATCAACGAAAAAATACATTTGCTAAAAAACGAAACAGTTGCATTTAGATTTAAGATTATTCCACATTCAAATGGTAAAAAGATTGTGGCAACAAAATTTTTTAATCTTGACGGCATAATTGTTGGCAGATTTGAAAACGATTATTGCAATGAAGATATTGTTTTGAATTTCTGTGATATATTTGTTAATCAAAACAAGCATATTGTTTTTCCGTTGGAAATGAAAATGATTAACAATAATTCAGAGGTTAAGTGTGTGGATTTAAAACAATATTATGTTCATAATGATTATCCTGAAATTTATGCTTCAAAAATGTCGGATTCGCTTTTGAATCAGGAAATTGGCAGATTATATTCGTTGGTTGTAAATGATAAAGAAAAGAAAATTCGGCATGAATACGGAGAGATTTCTTTCGATAGTATTGTTTTGACAAAACCGAATGATAGGGTAATGTATGAATTTAAGATTTTGAGCGATGACAATGCAAAATTAAACTAAAATATGAGGATAGTTATCGTAGGAGCATCTTCGGGTTTGGGCAAAAAAACTGCTGAACTTTTTATTAAAAACGGTTGGAAAGTAACCGTTTGTGCTCGCAGATTGGATAAACTTGAAGAATTGAAAAAATTGTCAAGTAACGTAAGTGCTGAATATTTAGATGTCAATTCTGAGGATTCTGCTCAAAAACTTTCTGATATTTTGTCAAAGGAAGGTGGGGCTGATGTTTATTTTCATGTTGCGGGTGTTGGTTGTCATAATGTAGAAGCAAATTTGGAAAAAGAATTGAAAGTTATTGAAACTAATTGTTTGGGCTTTTCGCGTTGTATTATAACGGCTTACAATTATTTTAAGCAAAAAAACGGCGGACATATTGCCGCAATTAGTTCTATTGCAGGCACAAAGGGACTTGGTGCAGCCGCCTCGTATAGTGCGTCAAAGGCAATGAATAATATTTATTTGCAAGCCCTTTCGCAACTTTCGTTTTTCTCAAAAGCAAATATACGTTTTACTGACATAAAACCGGGTTTTGTTAAAACTGACCTTTTGGATTCAAAACGTAATTATCCGTTTTTGATGACAGAGGAATATGCTGCAAAAAAAATTTACAAAGCAATAATTAAGAAAAAAAGAAAAGTTGTAATTGATTGGAAATATGCAATTATAACATTTTTTTGGAGACTAATACCCGATTTTATTTGGGAACGGCTCAAGATAGATGTCTCTGAGAATAAAAAAATATAAAAAAATTTTTCTCTTTAGGAAATAATATGTACCTTTGAAACCTGAAAAAATTTAAGAAAACAATGTTAGAACCAATCTTAATACAGCAGACAAGCGATACTCCGAAGGTGGAACTTGATATGGAAAAAGGTGTTTTTCTGTTCGAGGGAAAGTCTTTGCCGGAAGACGTTTTCAAATTTTATACCCCCGTTCAGCAGTGGTTTTCCGAATATGTCTCTCAAGCGAACAATCAGACCGAGATTGTTTTTAATCTTGATTATTTCAACTCTTCGAGTGCGAGGTTTATTGTTAAGATTCTAATCGGTTTGGAACCCCTTTGTGAGGAAGGTAAAAATGTTCATGTTACTTGGTATTATTCACAGGACGATGAACTGATGTATGATAGGGGAGTAGAACTAAAAAGCGTTCTCAAACTTCCTTTCGATGTTGTTTTAAAGTAATTATTTGGGTAATTTTAGAAAAAAAACGAAAAATCTTAAAAAAAAATATTTCATTTAAATGATGGAATCACAAGACGATAAAAAAACTGGTGCTGCCGAACTTGTAATGCAGACCCTTCAGGCGTTGAAGGACTCTAAGAATGATGAAACTTTGAAACAGAGGATTGAAGATATTAAAACAGAAATAAAATCTAACAATCTCTCTTCTCAATCACTTGAAAGTATGGACGATTCTAAACCGGAATTCTTTTTTGACTATTCAGATTTGACAAGTCAGGAGATAATTTCGGAAATGGAAAAAATTGTTAACGAAGGTGATATTTTATCTTCAAGGGCTCAAGTTGACGCTCTTAGGTCTCAATTTTATAAAAACAAAGAGGTTGTTTCTACTGAAGAAAAATCTTCTTTGGAGCAAGAGGAAACTTCTTTGGAGGAAAATAAGGAAAAAGAAATTGATCCTTTGGAGGAAAAATTCAAGGCTTTGTACGGCTTGTATCGTGAAAAAAGAAACGAACTTAATCTCGAAATCGAAAAACAACAGCAAGAAAATCTTGCCGTTAAAAAGGATATTATTGAAAAAATTGGAGCGTTGATTAATCCAGAAGGTTTCAGCCGTCAGACATACGATGAGTTCAAGAAACTTCAGAAATTGTGGAATGACACTGGCAAAGTGCCTCAAACAGAGACAAAACAACTTTCAGAGGCTTATCATGCTCAGGTTGAAAAATTTTATTATCAAGCCAAAATCGAAAAAGAATTAAGGGATCTTGACTTGAAAGTAAACACAGAAACCAAAATTAAACTTTGCGAAAGAGCGGAAGAACTTATTATTTCGCCTAAAATTGTTAACGCATTCAAGGAGTTGCAGAAACTTCATGAGCAATGGCGTGAAACAGGTCCTGTGATTGCTGACAAAAAAGAAGAACTTTGGGAAAGATTCAAACTTGCAACTTCCAAAATCAACAAACGTCATTTGGAATATTATGACAATCTCAAAAAGGAGCAAGAAGAAAATTATAAGGCAAAAACTTTGATTTGCGAAAAAGCCGAAGAAATTGTGTCTCAACCTTGCAATTCTTTCAAAGAATGGGAGACAAGGTCTAAGGAAATACTTGAACTTCAGCAGATTTGGAAACTCGTTGGTTTTGCACCTAAAAAATATAATACTAAAGTTTACGAGCGTTTCCGTAAATCTTGCGACGAATTTTTTGAAAAGAAACGTGATTTCTTCCTTCAAAATCGTGAAGAAGAAGAAAATAATCTTCAAATCAAAGAAGATCTTTGCGTTCAGGCTGAAGGTATGAAAGATTCTACTGATTGGAGCAAAACTACTGATTTTTTCAAAAAACTTCAAGCAAAGTGGAAAACAATCGGTCCTGTTCCAAGAAAAAATTCAGAAGAATTGTGGCAGCGTTTTCGTAAGGCGTGCAACGCTTTCTTTGATAATAAGAAACAGCATTTTAAGGAAAAAGATATTCAGGAAGATGAAAACCTTAAACTTAAAGAGCAGATTATTAGCGAAGTAGAAGGTTTTGTATTTTCCGAAAACGATGAAGATAATATTTCACGACTTAAAGATTTTCAGAAACGTTGGTTGCAAATTGGTTCGGTACCAAGAGCCAAAAGAGATAAGATTTTTGAACGGTTTCGTAAAGCCGTTGACGCTCAGTTCAATAAGATAAATATTGACGAGGCAAAACGTAACGAAGTGAAAATCAAAAACTTGATAGAATCAGCACAAAACTCTTCTAACGGTTTTGAAAAACTTAGAGCCGAAAGAGAAAAAATCCGTAAAAGGATTGATAATCTTCGTCAGCAGGTTGTTTTGGCAGAAAATAATTTAGGATTTTTCTCTGAAAGCAAAAGTGCTGAAAATATGATTGAAAATTTCAAGAGAAAACTTGAAAAATCAAAGTCAGAGATTTCAGAATTAGAAAAATTGTCTTCTATGCTTGCAAAGGCTATGAACGGTATTGTTAGCAAAAATAAGAAATAATGGATAAAAATACACTTATTGGAATCGTTCTTTGCATTGCGGTTTTTATAGGTTTCTCGTTGTACAATCGTCCAACGCCGGAGCAACTTCAGGCGCAAAAGCGTCAAAGAGATTCTGCAATGGCGGCGTATCAAGAAAAAATTCAGCAAGAAGCCTCTCAGAATCGTCTTAGGGATTCTGTTTTGAAATTAGAAGAAGGTTTGTCAGAAAACATAGCGGCAGATTCTGCTGTAAGGGAGAATTATGCGCGTCAGTTTGGAAAATTTGCAAGTTGCGCTTTTGGTGAAAATAAGGAAGTTGTGCTGGAAAACAACAAAATTAAAGTTACTTTCAAAACCAAAGGTGCGGCAATTTCAAGCGTTGAAATTTTCGATTATAAAACTTATTCGGGCGAAGAACTCATGGTTGTAAAACCTGACCCTTTGAATGAGATGAATATAGATTTTTTCAGCGGCTCGCAGGCTATTTCTACCAAGAAGTTGTTTTTTAAGCCTTATCAAACCGACTCTAATGCTCTCTCTTTCAGGGCTGAAGTTGATAACAATTCTTATTTGGAATTTAGATACAAACTTCCAAATGATAGTTATCTTATGAATTTTGAAATTTCGTTTCATAATTTGGGCAATGTCATCAACAAAACTTCCTCGTATATTGATTTTACTTGGAATCAGGCGTTGCCAGTTTTGGAAAGGGGCAACAAATGGGAGTCTCAACATTCGGGACTTTATTATAAATACGAAGACGAAGGTTCTGAATATCTGTCTCTTACCTCAGACGACGACAAAAAGAATCTTAACGGTTTTACAAAATGGATTGCTTATAAAGGTGAGTTTTTTTCGTCAGTTTTGTTGGCTGAAACAAACTTTTATAATGCAGAAGTCTCGTTTAGAAACGTTAATACAAACAATAATTTCAAGTTTTTGACCTCTCGTGTTGGATTTTCGGTTTCTGACACTGTAAAGTCTATGGCTTTTTATTTTGGTCCTAACAAGTTTAAAATCTTGAAAGACGTTGTGTACCAAAGAGGTGAGGTTTCTCAAGATGACCTTGGTCTTCAAGAACTTGTACCGCTTGGTTGGGGTATTTTTGGTTGGATTAATAGAATCGCGATTATTCCGCTTTTCAATTGGTTGGGTTCGTTTATTTCAAATTACGGTATTATCATTTTGATTATGACCATTATAATCAAATTGGTGATTTTCCCATTAACTTACAAGTCTTACAAATCTACTGCTTCGATGAGGGTTTTGAAACCTCAGATTGATGAAATTAACAAAAAATTTCCAAAGCAAGAGCAGGCAATGCAGAAACAACAGGCTGTAATGGATTTGTATCGAAAGGTTGGAATTAGTCCAATGGGTGGTTGTCTTCCGTTGTTGTTGCAAATGCCAATACTTATTGCGATGTTTAATTTCTTTCCGGCTTCGATAGAGTTGAGACAGCAAAGTTTTCTTTGGGCTACGGATTTATCATCGTATGATTCTATTTTGGATTTACCGTTTAGTATTCCATGGTATGGTGATCATGTGAGTCTTTTCACTCTTTTGATGGCGGCTGCTATGATTGTTTCCACAAAGATTAATTCTTCACAAATGGATACAGGCGGTCAGCAAATGCCCGGAATGAAAATGATGATGTATTTTATGCCGGTAATGATGGTATTTTGGTTCAACGATTATTCTTCGGGTTTGAGTTATTATTATTTCTTATCGAATATTATAACGATAATCCAAATGTATGTAATTCGTAGAACTATTGATGAAAACGCTATTTTGGAGAAATTAAATTCAAAAGCGGCTAAAAATGCCGGAAAAAAGAAATCAGGTTTTATGGCACGTCTTGAGGAGGCTCAGCGCAAACAAATGGAAGCCATGAAAAAACAACAAAATAAGCGTAGATAATTTTTCAGTGAATTTTACAATTTAAATCAATAAGAACATGAAAAAGATTTTATTAATTGTTGCCGTATTGTTTTTTGCGGCAAATTTGTCAAAGGCACAAGATTTTACAATAGGAGCACGTGTTGGAATGAATGTTGCTAATATTGGTGGTGATTATGATGATGGTGATGCAAAACTCGGATTGAAAGCGGGTATTGTTGCAACATTTCCGCTTGCTGACAATATTTATCTTGAACCGGGACTTTATTTTTCGCCTAAAGGTAGTAAAGGCGAATCTATAGATGGAGGTGTTACTTATAAATCTTTTTGTAATCTTAATTATGTCGAAATTCCTATTAATGGAGTTTATAAGTATGAAATTAATAGTAACCTTACAGTAAGAGGACATGTTGGACCATATTTTGCTTTTGGTATTTTAGGTAAATCCAAAGAGAAGATTGATGGTAAAGTAGATAAAGATTCTAAGGTTAAAAATTTTAATGATGGTCATAATAAAGCAGGTCGTCCAAATAAGGATTATAGTAAATTTGATTTTGGTTTCGACTTTGGTGCTGGTATTGAGTTTAGTGTATGTTATTTAGGAGTTCAGTACGATTTGGGTGTTATAGACTTTAATCGTAATCGTTCAGATAACAAAATGCGTAACGGCGTATTTTCAGTCGATTTCGGTGTTAACTTCTAAGATGAAAATAATAAAGACAAAAAAAAATCGGGACTAAAAAATCCCGATTTTTTTTTGTCTTTATATCTGAATAATATTGTTTCTGATAGCGAACTTCATCAAATCAACGCTTGATTTGAGATTAAGTTTTTGCATTATGTGGTTTTTATGCGTTTCTACGGTTCTGACAGAAATAAATAATTTATCCGCAATCTCTTGATTTGTAAGTCCATCGCCCCAAAGTTTTAAGATTTCTATCTGTCTTGACGATAAGGCTGACGAATCATCATCGTACTCATCGTTTTCGGAACTCGAATCCGGATTCATCGTGTTAATATACTTTTGAAGAAGTATTTGAGTTATCGACTCACTATAATAATCATGTCCGCCACGTATAGTGTAAATGGCTTGGATAAGTTCAGAGGCTTCGCTGTCAATCGTTAGAAACCCTTTCGCACCCGCTTTAATCGTTTTGGTGATAATATCCTCTCGCTGCGAACCCGCTACAATTAAAATTGCCGTTTTGGGAAATTTCATTCGTAAGGCAATTATTATGTCAAGGTCGTTGTGCGTGATTTCATAAAAGTTTATTATCAAAACGTTTATTATCCTTCCTTGCATTTTTTCAATCAAAACGTCCTTGTCGGTAACTGAAATTACGTTTTTGATGTCGTCAGTGGAAGATAGATAATATTCAAGACATTGAAGCGGAAGTTTATGCTTGAAAAAAATACCTGTGTAAATCATTTTTTTTATTTATTGCTTGCAGTGCAAAATTAACAAGTTTTTTTCGATAAAAAACTAAATAAATGCTAATTTTTTGACGTTTTAATTAAAAAATTCATACTTTTGAACGTTTTAAGTAAAATACTTATTAGACTATGAAGAAAAATGTTATTATATTGATATGTGCTTTAGTTTCAATTGGTTATGGTTGTCTAAAGCCAGTAGAAGAGTTTTCAAAGCCTGTTATGACAGTAGGATATTCTGAGCAGGATACTATTTATTTTAGTGAAATTTTAACTGCTTCTATAAACGTAAAATTAGAATGTCAAGAGGATTTGTACGGTTTCAAAATGTATTGTAATCCACCTCGTTGGCAGATTGATTCTTTTTTTGCTAATTATACTCATAATGCAGAATTGAATGTAAATTTTTCGCATACAAAGGGTCATGTTATAGAATCCACCGATTCTACCTATAAACTGACTTTTATGGCGTTTACCGAACATGATACAATTTATGCTAATCGAACTTTGAAATATAAGTTTGAATATCCCAAAATTGATTCTTTCGATATAGAACTTTCTGCTAATCCATCTAATCCGTGCCTTCTTGACGTTAAAAATCAATGTGCATATCGTTATACTGAATATTCTACGCATATGTATGATTTAGTTCTTATCAACGAAAGACGTCCTTTTTATACTTCGGTTGGTATATCTGGCGTGTCTTTGATAAGTCCTAATGCAGTAAGTTATCTTAGCGGATATTTTGAAGATTTGAATCCTTCTTTACCTCCATACGAAGAAGGTGCGTTGTCGTTCAAAGAGACAAAAATTGGTTATGTGCATACCACACTTATCAACAACAGTATAAAAGTAACCGCAGAAATGATTGGTTCAGAGGACGGTTGGTCGCAAACAAAAATTCAGTTAGGCGACCAAGATTTGGGATATGCTTATCACGATTTGAAACGCGGAACTCTTTACAAATGCGAGTTAAGCGATGGAAAATATATTGTTTTTCAGTTGACCAATAAAGCAAATTCAAATTCTGCTGATGCTACGGTTACTTTGAGGGTGTATTATCAAAAATAAAGCATTGATTTAGTGGAAATAATACCGCCCCATATTTTGTGTTATATCGCCGTATTGAATGGCTTTTTGAGGACATCTGTGTATACATGCAAGACATTTTACACAATGTCCAAGCCATGTGGGGCGATTATTTTTTAGTGAAATATTCTTTTCTGGACAAGTTTTTTCGCATAAACCGCAGCCGTTGCAAGAGTTCTCGGCAAAAAACTTTTTGTCGCTTAAAGTAAATTTCATAAAAAGAGGATAAACAATTCTGCCTTTCAAAAAAGGATAAGTGCCGATAACATAATGATTGTAGACTTTGTTGTTTGAAATTGCGTCGGCAATTTTGGGCAATTCTTCTTCGGCTGTTTTGAGTTTTTGGGTTGCTAATTCATCGCTATCGGTGCCGAATCCTTTCATAACGATATAATTGTTAGGCATTTGAACCGAGCAGTAAAAATTAATTTCTAAGCCGCTTTTGTGTTTCAATGCCTTAGAAAACATTTCTAACGCTTTGCCGCAATTGTCGCCGCAGACAAAAATGCAAAATACTTTTTTGCCTTGATAATTGATTTTTGTTTTTTTCAAGAATCTAAGCATTGTTTTTGATACGCCCCAACAATGCACGGGCGATACAAATCCTAAATAATCGTCTTGGTCAACACCGATTGAAAAATTTTTCAAACTTGTAACCTCGGTGTAATAATCTGCAATGTTTTGAGTTTTGGTGTTTAAAAGAGTTCCTAATTTTTGGGCAACGTGTTTGGAATTGCCTGTTCCTGAAAAATAAAAAATCATTCTTTATTAAGTTTTTAAAAAAGTGTTTATGAAATTTGGTCTGAGATTTCAAAAATTTCAAAATCGTCAGTAAAACTTTGTAACATTTTTGTAATGTCATCGCCTTTTGTGTGCGTTATAAAAATTTGACCAAATCCAGAGTCGTGTTGAATCAAATCTAAGATAGATGACACGCGATGAGAGTCCAACTTGTCGAAAATATCGTCAAGAAGCAAAATTGGCTTTTTGCCAGAATTTTTCAAAAACGAATATTGAGCCAATTTTAGAGCGGTTAAGAAAGTTTTTTGTTGACCTTGCGAACCGCAGTTTTTGAGCGGTAAATCGTCAATCGAAAAAATTAAATCGTCTTTGTGAACTCCAGAACTCGTGTATTGAAGAATTTCGTCCCTATGGAAATTTTTTTGCAAAAGGATTTCCATTTTTTCGTTTTCGAGTTGCGACGAATATTTCAAAAGTGGTTTTTCAAGATTTGAAACTGCGATTTTTTCGTAATATTTTAGAAATTCGGGAGTGAAATTTTCAACGAAATTTTTTCGGTTTTGAAATAATTTTTCTCCGTTTGAGATAAGGTGCGGATTCCACATTTCAAGCATGACGCTTTGAGTTGGATTGCCTGCAAAAGTTTTCAAAATTTTGTTTCGTTGCAAAAGTGCGCGGTTATAGTTTTGAAGTGCGCTAAGGTGCGACGAATCAAATTGCGAGAGTGTTGAATCGAGAAATTTTCTGCGTTCTGCACTTCCTTCAAACAATAGTTTTATGTCTAACGGGCTAATAATTATAAGAGGCAAAAGTCCAATATGAGATGAAATTTTGTCGTATTCTTTGCCGTTTCGTTTCATTGTTTTGCCTTTATGACTATCAAAAGAAAGCAAAATTTCTTCTTGTATTTCGTTTTCGATGTATAGCCCGCGAAGCGAAAAAAAGTCAGAACCCAATGTAATATTCTGACTGTCAGTTGTATTTATAAAACTTTTGCTGAACGACAGATAATACATTGCGTCAAGTATGTTTGTCTTGCCGACACCGTTTTTTCCCACAAAGCAGTTTATTTTTTTTGAGAAAACAAACTCTCTATTGAGGTGATTTTTAAAGTTTACGATATTTAATTTTTGTATTTGCATTTTCTACATAAAGTCGAGATTTAATTCTTTTGTCAAAACTTCGAGATTGTTGTTTTGATTGTTCAAGAAGTTGAATTTGTCGGTGTCAGTATATATAACGTTTTTTGACACAGTCTCGTCAACACGGGTAATTACTTGAATTTTAGAGTTGTGCAATTGTTGTCTGATATATTTCAGAAATCCGTCTCTAACTTCGTTGATTGCATCGTTTTGAAGCGAATTTTGAAGTGTCATTTCAAGAACGTAGTTTTCTTTTATTGTCGGGACTGAATTTGCAAAAATTGCGTGAAGTCTTGGCTTTTTGTTTTGATAAATTGCTGCCAATTTTGTCCATAATTGTGCTACTTGTTCTTGTGTAAAGTCTTGACATTCATCGTTGACGACTTGAGTGTCTTGTGCTTTTTGAGCATTCAAGGCTTCTTGTTGCTTTTGAGCCTGAATTTTTTGTATTTTCATCAAATCCTTTATGCTGACATTTGCAACGGGTGCTTGTTGAGGCTGCGAAGTAGTGGTTGTTGTTGTCGGCTGGACCTGAATATGATGAGTAGTTTGCGGTTGTGGTTGAGTTTGTGTTTGCGGTTGAATTTGCGGCTGTGCTTGCGGTTGAATAGTTGTAGTAGGTGTTGTTTGTTCAACCGAAGGCTGTATTGAGAGTTTTTGTGATGAAATATTGCAAAGTTGCATTAACATCAATTCCACTAAAAGACGTTTGTTTTTGCTGTCGCGATAATTTAGGTCGCAACGGTTTGTGATGTTAAGAGCCGTGTACAAAAACGGAATACTAACCTCTTGAGCCTGTTTTTTGTACCTTTCTTTTATGTCGGCACCAACTTCCAAAAGTTGCAATGTTGAGGCATCTTTTGAAACCATAATGTCTCTTAAATGTTGCGAAAGACCAGTTACAAAATGGTGAGCGTCAAAACCTTTGCTTAATATTTCGTTGAAAGTAAGCAGCGAATTTACAACGTCGGAATTTTGAAAATAATCTACTAATTTAAAATAATATTCATAGTCAAGAACGTTTAGGTTGTTTATAACGTCTTGATATGTAAATTTTTTGCCTGAAAAACTTACAATTTGATCGAAAAACGATAGAGCGTCTCTCATACCTCCATCGGCTTTTTGTGCTATGACATTCAGACCGTTAGGGTCGGCTTCTATGCCTTCTTTTTGAGCCAAGTTTTGAAGGTGTCCTACAATGTTTTCAACTTTCATTCTATTGAAGTCGAAAATCTGACAGCGAGAAAGAATGGTCGGCAGAATTTTATGTTTTTCGGTTGTGGCGAGTATAAATTTTGCATGAGACGGTGGCTCTTCAAGTGTTTTCAAAAAAGCGTTGAAAGCAGCCGTCGAAAGCATGTGAACCTCGTCAACGATATAAATACTGTATTTCCCGATTTGAGGTGGAATCCTCACTTTATCAATAAGTTGTCTTATATCGTCAACGGAGTTATTACTTGCGGCATCAAGTTCGTGAATATTGTAAGAACGATTTTCGTTGAATGCCTTGCAAGATTCACATTCGTTGCAAGCCTCAAGGTCGTCAGTCAAATTCATGCAGTTGATTGTTTTTGCGAAAATTCTGGCGCAAGTGGTTTTCCCAACGCCTCTTGGTCCGCAAAAAAGATATGCCTGAGCCAACTGATTGTTTTTTATGGCGTTTTTTAAAGTCGCCGTTATATTTGCTTGTCCTACAACTGTGTCAAAAGTTGACGGTCTGTATTTTCGTGCCGATACAATAAAATTTTCCATTTTTTTTCTCGTTATAAGTGCAAAGTTAAAATATTTTTTGTGTGAAAAAAAATTTTTTACAATTCAAATTGAGGGTTAAATTCGTTTAAAAAATTGTAGTAAGAAATTTTCTGTTTGATTTAAAATTTCGCACTTAAAAATTTTAAGAATAATGAAATAGAAAGTTGCTGTTAATAAAATTTTTGCAAATAATTTTGCGTAAATGTTTGTAAAAAAACTACTTAGTAGCCATGCAAAGAAAATAGCAATGCTTATTGAAACTAAAAATGGCGCAATATTAAAAAATACATTTACTATTTTTATTGAGTATATTTTATTTAAACAAAAATGTAAAACAAAGATATTCAGAATGTTGACCAAAACATAGAAAAACGCCATCGTAAGAATTCCGTATTTAAAAGTAAAAAACACGGTCAGCATTTGACAACAACAATTTATTATTGTACATATCATTACAGTCCCTGATTTTGAAAGACTTAGCAGTTGTTTTTGATATAATTTTCCGATAGGGTAGAAGGCTCCCCAAATGCAAAGGACGGTCATTATTTGTGCGCTTTCAAGCCATTTTTCGGTTATTGTTATTGTAATAAATTCTTGAGAAATAAAACCAAAACCAAACATACAAGGAAACGCTATAAAACAGGTTGCTTGCATTAGTTTGAAGAATACTTTCTGACGTTTTTCTTCATCTGTTTTGGAAAAAACGGGTTGCATTACGTTTTCGATTGCAAGTGATATTGTTTGAGTTGCGAGATTAGACCATTTGTAGGCTTGTGAATAGAATCCGACTTCTATTTTTGTGAAAAATTTTCCCAAAAGTATGGTGAAAAAATTGTCATTTAAGATTTGAAAAATGGTTGTTAAAAGTAGTTTTATTGAATATGGCAACATTTCTTTTACTGGCTTAAAATTAAATTTCCACATTGGTTTTATGGGGGCAAAATGCCAGTATAATAATGTGTTAACAGAAATATAGACAACATTCATAGCCGCAATTGCAAAGTATGTAAAGTTGAAATATACCAAACATACGGCTGAAATACCAGATAAAAAAGTTGCCGTTAAGTTGCATTGCGACATTTCTTTTGCTTTTAGGTTTTTGAAAAGATAAGCATTGTGAGCGGTCCCTAAACTGCAAATCAAAAATCCCAAAAACATAAATCTTCCTAATTTTACGAGTTCTGGCGTTTTGAAAAAATCCGCAATTAGTGGTAATGAAAAAAATAAAATCAAATACAGAATTATTCCAACCGAAAGACTTGTCCAAAAAACCGAATTGTAATCCTCTTTTGTGATATTTTTTCTGTTAGTAAGAGCCGAGCGGAAACCGCCTTCTTGAAGCGCATTTGCGAGTGAAGAAAATATTGTTAACATTCCTACAATGCCATAGTCAGAAACGCTAAGTTTGCGGGCTAAAAAAATTCCGACCGTAAGGTTCAGCATTTGTTGCAAAACATTGCTGAGCCCGCTCCAAAATAATCCTTTTGCGGTTTTGGATTTTAGAGTTTCTTCTGGCATTTTTTCAGAAAATAAAAGAGCCATTCCCCAACGAAAAGAGAACAGCCCAAATGAAAAGAAATATTTTTTGTAGCCCCATGGAGAATCGAACTCCAATTCCCAGATTGAGAATCTGATTTCCTAACCGTTAGAAGATAGGGCCAAACTTGTTTTCCTTGTTTTTGACAATGCAAAGGTAAAACAGATTTTTAAAATAAAAAAATTTTTTTGAACTTTTTTATAATGTAACTCCTCTTAAAAAGTCTTCAGTTTTCATTCTTTTTTTGCCTTCCAACTGAATATCAAGAAGTTGAATGTAGCCATCAGCACACGAAATTTTTAATATTTTTTTGTTCTCTGTGATAATTTCGCCCGCTGTTTTAACGCTGTTATCTTCTTCAAACTCCACTTGAAAAACTTTCAAACTCATTTCTTTGCCTTTTATATTTATTGTTGTAAAGGCGCAAGGGTAGGGGCTAAGACCTCTTACTAAGTTTTTGATGTCTTTGCCTTTTTTTGAAAAATCTATTCTGCAATCTTCTTTAAAGATTTTTGGAGCCGGTTTTAGAACTGTATTTTGGTCAATCAGCATATTTTGTTCTATTGTTTCAACTGTGCCTGATTCAATTATTTCTACAGTTTTTTTGACAAGTTTACTACCCTCAATCATTAATTTATCATAAAGTGAGCCTGCGTTGTCTTCTGGCAAAATGTCAACTTCTTGCTTTAAAATTATTTTGCCTGTGTCAATATCTTTATCCAAAAAGAATGTTGTAACGCCAGTTTTTTCTTCACCGTTGATTATTGCCCAATTGATTGGAGCCGCCCCTCTATACTGAGGAAGTATTGCCGTATGAAGATTAAATGTTCCTAATTTTGGCATACTCCAAACAACTTCTGGCAACATTCTAAATGCAACAATTATTTGTAAATCAGCGTTATAACTTCTTAACTCCTCCAAAAATGCTTCATCTTTTAATTTTGAAGGTTGAAGAACGGGAATATTGTTTTGTAATGCAAACTCTTTAACAGGTGTCGGCAAAACTTTACGACCCCTGCCTTGCGGTTTATCTTCGCCCGTTACAACGGCAACAACATTAAAACCGCTTTCAATCAGTGTTTTTAATGGTGCTACCGCAAATTCAGGCGTACCCATATAAACGATTCTCATTTAGTATCTTTTTACCAAATTACAACAATAATTTATTTCAATCAGTGTCGCAGAATTGCCTTTACCGAAACTACCTGCAAGAAGAACTACTTTGTCGTCGATTTCAGCAAATTGTTTGTTAAGTACAAATGACACTGAACTTTGGATAAAATCGTCAGCAGAACGGTTGAGTTTAACGCTGTGAGCGTAAACACCGTATGAGAGAGCAAGTTCGCGGGTTACGTTTTCGTTGTAACACATTGCGTAAATTGGTTTTGCACCTCTGTAAGCGGCGAGATTTCTGATTGTTGTGCCAGAGAAAGAATCGGCTATGATACATTTAGCGTCAAGTTCCACCGAAGCATGTACGGCTGTTTTTGACAAAAATTCCGAAATTTCGCTTTTTACGTGTACGGGGTGTGTATTTTCTTTGAGTTTTTCTTTTATGTGTTCTACCTCCAACGCAATTTTGCTCATTGTTTTTACCGCTTCTATTGGATATTGACCAGAGGCTGTTTCTCCTGAAAGCATAACAGCATCTGCACCATCGTAAATAGCATTTGCAACGTCTGAAACCTCGGCTCTTGTAGGTCTTGGATTGTTAATCATGGTATGAAGCATTTGTGTT
>Ga0326513_10001819_pt1 | contig 16108 bp, 18 predicted proteins | sample 2_2465_0518_D_FD_203654 | JGI IMG/M metagenome (GOLD analysis project Ga0326513, IMG submission 203654) | Bovine rumen microbial communities from UC Davis, California, United States - 2_2465_0518 | ecosystem: Host-associated > Mammals > Digestive system > Stomach > Rumen | place: USA... | reverse complement strand
CGCACCAGCGCCGAGACCGCCCGCCCAGAAGGTCAGCGCGGCGGCGACGATCACGATGACGGCGGAAAGAATGGTCGCAAGCGGGTTCTTGCCGCCCCCGCCACCGCCTCCTCTGACGCCGTGGAGAATCTCGATGCGGTCGCCTTTCTGGGGGAAGATGTGCTTCCAGTGTTCGCGGGCCTTCTCGACCCCGTTGAGCCGGACTCTGGCGTACTTGAGCAGGACGTGCCTCTGCGCTTTGTTGTACAGCTTGTCGCGGTAGGCCGACTCGATGCTCTGGAGGACGATGTCTTCAAGGCTCAACCCGGCAGGAGCGGCAAAGATGCAGGGGCGCGTGGTGTCCCAGCGCCTGCCCATGACCTCGACAACTTCGCAGTCTTTCGTTTCAGCCATCCTACGCTCCCACGGGCCGGAGGATCCGGCTCAGACGCTTCTTCCATTTCGCTATGTCGTACCGCTCGACTGCGGTGGACATTCCACGCATGACGTGGAGCATCTCGCCCTCCGCGACCCACAGGCCAACGTGGAGGTCGAGGGTGCCGAAGGAGAACACCAGAACGTCCAGAGGCTTTCTGGGCCTGTCCGTGACGTCGATGTTCCATTCGCCAGCCTCAAGCGCCTTCGCCGTCTCGCCGACTTCGCCCCGCGCAAAGGCCGAGGAATACTCGTCTCCCATGTCCGGCATGAGGATGCCTTTCTCCTCCTTCCAGACAAGGCGAACGAGTCCCCAGCAGTCGAGGCCGTCGAAGTCTCTTCCGCAGTCTTTGAAAGGGATGCCAATGTATTTCTTGATGTCCATCTACTGCACCAGATTGGGAAAATAGGCGAGGCTGAATCTCAGCCACGGGGAAGGCTCAGTTGCCGCGATGTCGCTCTTGACCGCGATTTCCACGGTGTCAGCCGTCCATGTCGCCGTCTCAAGGTCGAGTTCAGGAAAGAGCATGTCCACCACGTCCGGCGTAGCCGAATTGACCACCTCGATGGTGATTTTCGGATACTCCCGATCCACCATCTTGAGGTACTGCGCCAGTTCGCGGGAGACGTTGCTCACGACGAACTTGGCTTCGGGAGCCTGCTCGTCGGTCGAGTTGCACAGGGTGGCCTGAATCGGACAGTAGATGAACCATTTTTTCCGGCTGTATGTCCCGTAGATGGGCGTGGCGGTTTCCTTGTCGATTTTCCACAGCTTCGTTTCATGCGTGGAGAGGCGCACGTCCGTCTTCCACGACGGATGCTTGATCGTCAGCAGAACGACGTCGGTGTTCTCCGACTCCTGCTTGAATATGTCGCGTCTTGTCGTTGGAGAAAGAGGCATTACGCCTTCACCTCAGGCCAGATTTCAAAGGTCAGGGTAGTCTGCCACCAGCGGGTGTCCTTGTACGGCGAGAAGGTGCAGACGCCGTCGGACGCGGCCTTGAGACGCGCCCTGACGAGCTTCCCCGTTTCGGGGTGCGGAAGATTGAAGCAGATAGCGCCGTAGGCGATGGACTTGCAGATGAAATCTTCCAGCGTGTTCCGCTGCGCCGCCGTCATGGCGTAGGTCGCCTTGATGACCTGAGGCTTTCCGGCTCCGCGCTTCCGCACCTTGTCGGAGCCAGTGTCCATCGAGCTGCGGATAAGATTGTTCGGCACGTCTCTGGAGTACCCGTCCACCAGCGGCTTCTGCGGGAGGCTTGTGGGCCAACGATAGACTGCCATGCTACCTCCTCGTTACCTGCTGGCTGACGCCGCTGAACGACCTTGCGGCCTTGTTCAATGCAGTTCCCGTCTTCATCATCTGCTGCGCCGCCATGTCGCCGACCATGACCTCGATGGACTTGTTGCCCTGATTGTCGGTCTTTGTCTGCTGGCTGGCTTGCTGTCCCGTTGAATTGTTGATGACGACATTGACTATCGGCGCATTTGAACTGTCGGAACGGACTCCAAGGTGTCCAGACGCCGTGCGGGTCAAAGGCATCACCGCCTCCGGCCCCGCTTCGCCCATTACGCCGCCCTTTGCAAACTTTGTCAACTGCGAACCATAGGAGAACAATGTCGGACGATCTACAATCTGATTGGAGAAGCCATGCAGGCCAGTAAAGACGTCGCCAAAAGCGTGACCGTGAACGCCAGTTAACCCCCAGCCACCCGTAGACACCATGCCATTGGCGTTCATCGTGGCAATATTGCCGGAACTCAGAGCCGTACCACTCCCGCCGAAGAGTCCAGAGAACAGACCCCCGATGCCGTTCGCGATAGGCCCGATGATGGCCTGCTTGATAGCGATCCTCATGAGGTCGCGGATGATGCTGTTGGCGAGGTCGGTGAAGTCGGCCTTGCCCTTCATCACCAGATCCGTGAAGGCGTCAGCCATGCTGTCGAAGCTGCTCTGAACGAGGTCGCTGACATTCTCGGCGAGATTACCCATCTCCAAGGCGTACTTTTTCGCTCCGAGGCTGATGCCCGCCAAGACGTCGTTGCCGTTCTTGACGCGGTTCTGCAGCTCCTCCAACTCGCGCCAGCGGTCGATAAGCTCGTCTGGAATCGTCCCCTTCATCTTCTCGGCCTGAATGGCGATCAGCTCGTTCTGCTTGGCGAGGGCTTCCACTTTGGCACCGTCGAACCAAGAGAACTTTTCGTAGTAGGGCAGCTCCTTCTGCAGCTGCTGCTCACGCGCCTGCCCTTCCAGAAGCTTGCGGTACTCCTTCAGTTTCGGCGTCTGGTCTTCGACCGTTATGCCGAGCTTCTTCGCCTCCTCCGCCATGCCCTCGATGGCGGCCGCCTTGGCCTTGTACTTCTCCTCGATGTCGATCTTGGCAAGCTCGGCCTCGTTGCCTCTGAGCTGCAGGATCTCCTTGTTCAGGTCGTTGGCGTACTTCCCGCTGAAAGCCTCAAGGTAGTCCTTCTTCAGCGCCTTCATGTCCACGGACGAGCCTTTCAGCTGCTTGTCCATGTCGGCAAAGTCCTTCGCCAAAGTCTGGACGTCCTTCTGGCCCTGCATGTCGGCGATCTTCTTGCGCCAGCCTTCCTCGGCTGACTTCCACTTCTCAGCCGTGTTGTCTACGCGCTTTCCGCCGCCGCCACCCTTGCCGCCTTTGCCGCCTTTGCCGCCTTTGCCTCCCTTCAATCCTTCAAGAATCTTGTCAGCCTGCTTGTTGCTCTCGAACGCCTTGCCATAGTCTTGAATCGTGCCGTGACCAACGCCCTTGAGCGTATCGCTATACATGGCAAGGTTCGACCAAGCGTCCTTATCTCCCTTGGCATAGGCTTCCCGCATCTTGGCCTGCACAACCTTGTCTTCAGCGCCATTAACCACAGCCATGCCTCTTGCGGCGTTCATAGTGTCAATGGCCTGATTGCGAACTTCTTTGAGCCGATCAACAATTTCGCCTATCTGCTGGGCCGTCCATCCTGCGGCGGTAGCGGCCTGCTCAAACACGCTGATCATAGCATCGAAGGCGGCAGGGGAACCTCCGGCTGCAGATGCGGCATTGAAGATGGACATCGCCAGCTTGTCCTGCCATTCGTTAAGTTTCTGAGTTTGTGCAGTGACTTGCGACTGAGCTTTTTCCAGTTCCTGCTTACTGGCGTAGCCCTGCTCTTCGCGAACCCTTACAGACTTGAGTATCTGTTCATATTCGACATGCTTCTGATAGGCATTATCCAGCTTGTTTGTCACGCCGACAATGCTGTCTGAATACTGTCCACAGGAGGCAATAACGGCATCGAATTTCAGATCCTTGCCGACATCGCCCATCTGTTTGGCTATTTTCTCAAAGTTCTGCAGCTCTTTTGCCGCCTTGCCAATGGCACTGCTTTGAGCTGCCTTTTCTAGGCCATCAAACATCTTTTTTGTAGCCTTGTCCATTTCAAGGCCAAGATCCTTTGCGGCATTGACGGCATCGCCGGAATACGTTGCAAGGAGCTTGGAGATGTCGTCGAAGCCAAGGCCACAAACGTCATGCAGCTGGTTAAACATGTCGTGCATGCTCTTGATGGCATCATCCTTAAATCCAGCTTCCTTAAGACTATTTCCAATATTCTCCCAGCTTTGAAGAATGGTATCCTGCAGCTTGAGGAGACCGTCGGCGTCCTTGGAGTCTACGAGGTTCTTCATCTCCTGTTGGAAGGAGCGGAACTGCTCGAAAGCCTTGTTTCTGGCTTCGCCCATCTTGATCCACTGATCTTCAGGGACGTCGGAAAACACGCCTTGGCCTTCATCATAGGCGGCATGAATGGCGTCCTTCAGCCTTTCGCCGGCAGCGACAGTTCCCTGCTCCAGCGCATCCATCTCCTTGTTGATGTCGTCGAGCAGAGATTTTCTGATGGTTTCCGGAGAGAAGCTGGAATCCTTGTTGGCCGCTTCAGCCTGCATCCGCTTGCGGAGCTTCTCCTGAATGCTGTCACCGTTGGAGACGATCTCGCCCTTGAACCTGTCATCGTCGCCGGGTTCAAATAATTTCTCAAGGCCAAAGGCAACACCAGTAGTAACAGCAGCGGCAACAATCGGATGCCGCATAAGTGCGTTGAGGGCGATGCGGAGTTTGCCTACAGCAAGGGCGGCTCTATTAGCCCCTGCGCTCATGGAGAGGCTGAACGCCTCAAACAACTTCATCTGGCGTGCAGTTGATTTAAAGGACACGCCAAGCGCCATGATAATGGAATTCAGCTTGCCACCGGGAACAAGAGACGATGCAATCCACCCTGCAAGGGCAGCTTTCATAAGGTCTTTAATTTCATCGTGGAACTTGACAATTGTTCCGGTTACGCCACTGAATACGCTGTTGAAATCTCTGGCTATGTCGGCAAGAGCGCCAGTGTCGGTCATGTCCTTCTGGAATTTTGCCCATGTATTGCCGATTCGGGCCATCTCGGCCTGCAGCGTATGGGAAGCCTGCCTTGCTCCGGTGGCATAATGCGCGTTCACCTCGCGGGCAAACATCAGGAAATGCTCCAGCGTGACACCGCCCTGCTGAAGCATTTTGTCAAGTTCCTGAGTGCTGACGCCGATAGACTTGGCGAAAAGATTGACGGCACCGGGCATGCGTTCAGCCAGCTGCTGCCTTAATTCTTCAGCGGAGACCTTGCCTTTCGAGATCATCTGGGAGATGGCAAGGAAAACGCCTTTCGTTTCGTCGCCAGTAAGCTTCATGGCGGCGCTCATGTTGCTGAACGCCTTGAAGACCATGTTGGCTTCAGCTTCAATCGGCGTTCCCTGCGCGGCCGCAAAAAGCTTTTTTGCGCCTTCCGCCGTGTCCATGAAGGACAGGCCCAGTTCGTCGGACACCTGCCTGACGTACTCCAGCTTCTTCTGGGCCATATCGGAGGTGCCGTAGATGGCTTTGAATGCGACTTCGACGTTTTCCAGTGACATAGCCGTCTTGACGAAGTCCATTGCAGTATGAGCGAAGCCGAAGGTCAGCCAGACTTGACCGTAGCCAATCAAAGCCTTGAAGGCATTGGAGGTGTGGTCGAGAGAGTCGCGCACCTTCCAGATTTCCCTCGCAGAGACTCCTGCGGCGGCGGCAAGGTCACGAAATTCCTTGGCGTACTTCGGCAGGCGGCCATGAAGCTGCTGGAAGGCGTCCACGGCCTCCTTGGCCTTCGATCGGGCCTCGTACTGCCCGAAACTTCCGGCGGCGGCACCAGTCTGAGAGGCGTATTTGTCGTACTGGACGCGATACTTGCTGGGCTGAACCCTCGCGCCCTCCTGCCATGTTCCGGCCTCCTGCGACAAAGCTCTGAGCCTGTCCGTCCTAGCGGCAAGAGCCGCCATTTTGCTCTCGGTGGTGACGGCGGCGCTGACGATCTCGCTGTAGGCGCGGATGATGTGCTGCTTGGCCTCCTCTATTTCCTGAGGAGAGCGGATGCCGAGCATGTGGTATGCGCCGTGCAGCTTTTCCTTGTAGCCGGGGCCATTGAGTTCAGCCTGTAGAGTCCTCATGCCCTGCGTCATGGACGCAAAGGCACGCCTGACGTCCTCGCCAGTGGAGGCGGCGCTTGTCCTGACGCGCTCGAAGGCGGCCTGAAGCTTCTGCATCTCGCCTCTGATGTCGGCGGTAGACCTGACATTGAGTACGCCGAAAGCTTCAGCAACGCCGGGCTCCTTGCCTGCATGGGCGGTCATCTCCTCCCGAAGCCTGCGGTAGGATTCGACCATGCGTGCATGGGCGCGGAGTACGTCGGAGGCCGTGGAGCTGGCGCTGGTCTTGATCTCCAGATAAGCCTGCGCGATTTTCTTGGCTTCAGCCCGGTACTCGGCGTCGGTCTTCATTCCAAGGACGTCGAGAGCGGCGGAACGTCCGGCAGGCTTGTTCAGCACGCCAAGCTCGGCGTAGAGAGGCTCCAGCTTCTTCTCCAGCCCTGTGAAGGCCCTCTCCAGCTCGGCGGCGGAAAGATTGCCGTGCTTGGCGAGGTGGTCGAAAGCGGCTTCAAGGGCCGCGATGTCGCGCTTGATCTGCTGGGTGGAGCGGACGCCGAGGGCGCTCATCGCCGTCTCCATCGAGCCAGCGGTGTCTCCCATCTTCTTCTGGAGCTTGGCAAGCTCGGCGTCCGTCAGCCCAGCGTACCGCTGGATCTTCTTCAGTGCGCCGGAAAGCTGCTCCCGCCTGCCCACCTCCGCCATGCGGTTGGCAAGATGCTGCATGGTCTGGGAGGAGACTTCCGCCTTGGCGGCGAGGTCTTTCAGATCTGCAATGGCAGGGGCGAGGAAGCCGCCGCGAGTGCTGGCAATCCTGCTGACGTCCTTCAGGCCACGGGCAAGCTCTGCCAGCCCCTTCTTGAAGAACTTGGGATCGATGGCGTTGTTGAACTGGTTGGCAAGTTCGCGGCAGCTTTCCTTCGCAATGCCCCGGACTCGCGTCATGTCTCTCTGGAATTCAGTGTAGTTGCCCCGGATTGCTACGTAAAGCGTCGCCGCCATTCTCTACTCCCGCTCTTTAATTTTCCGCGCTTCATTGCGCGATATCACTGCCTCAACGGCTCTTACTTTTTTCCACAAAGCAGGGGAAGTGTCAAAGCCGTAGTCTTCTGCAATAGATCTCAGCACATTCCAGTCAAAACCAATAAAGCCACCCATGCCGCCGACGCGGATTTGAGTGGCCCCTGCTTGGAGAAGCTCTACGGCCTCTCTATTTCCGTCCAGAATGTCTGGACAGCGCCCTTCGCATGAAGAGCAGTCAATTGCTTCACCCCTCTGGCGGGCGGCTTTCTGGCAGGTGTCGCAGAATTCTGCACCATCGCCAGAAAGCCACTCCCAGAGGTCAGCTAGTTTTTTTCCTCTTCCTCAATGCCGTAGGTTTCCGCGACGAGAGCCTTGTTGAGCTCAAGAACGTCGGGGAAGGGAAGGCTGTCGAGAACTTCCTGCTTGAATCCGGCGCGGCCAAGAGTCTCGAAAAGGAGATCCCAGTTTTCCTCCTTCGGAAGCACCGCGAGTTCGCGGACGTCTTTGCCGACAAGAGGATGCACGTCGAATTTTTTGCCGGAAATGGAAAGAGTTACGGTACGCATAAAATGTCCTCCGATGCGTGTACTTAGTATTCAGCGACGTCGTTCTTGAGGGTGACCTCGACGACGGTGTTTTTCGCGTGGTCGTTGTAGTAGGCAACAAAGGGGTACTGGGTTCTGATGCCAGTAGGGCCTTCGACAGTCGGGCCTTGATACTGGATCTGAACTTCAGGAAGAAGAATGGCGAGGCTGTTGTCCTCGTCTATGGTAAACTTCAGCTCCAGCGACATTTCCGTGGAGTTCTTGGCCTCGTTGAGGAGAGCAAGAGAGGTGAACAGGCAGGTCACGTTGCCAGTGACGGACATGATGCCCTCAGGAATGTCGTAGAGTTCGCCAGCGGTGCCGAGAGTGCGGGTGTCGGTGTCCAAACCGTTGTCGATGGTGATGTCAAATCCGGTGCAGACGCCGAAAACTTCGTCGTTTTTCTTGAGACTGGCCTGGAAATTGGAGAGCCGCTTCAGCACCACGGATTCGGTGTTGGCATCGCCGTAGTTGGTGGTGTCGAAGGTCGCCATCTTGCCAGCCATCGACAGGGTGGCGGTGAGTTCCTCGTCGCCTCCGGCGGTAAGCTGGAGGGAGGAGACCTTGCAACCGCTGTAGTGACCGTAGGTGGCGGGGCTGGTGCCGTAGGCGCACTGGATAAGCGCGGACGGGGACTCGTCGGCGGGCTTGAACACATGGGTGTACGCCGTGCCGGAACCAGTGGTGGTCGGCTGTCCGAAGAGCAGCTTAAGCCAGTAGCCGAAGGCGCGGGTGCCGACAGGCACCACGATGTCGCCGGAGGTTTCCACGTTGCCGTCGAAGGGCATGTCGGGGTCGCGGCGTCCGCGAAGGGTCTGGGCGCTGTTCTTGTTGCGGGAAACGGTCAGGCCAAAAGAATTGATGGGAAGGATGACGGGAGCCTTCGGGCTTGGCGCGACGCCGAAGGAAGGCTCGAAATCGAGCATACAAGTAGTTTTGTAGCCGCGTGCGACTTTCTCAGGCATGTCCTACTCCTGTTCAAGGTACCAGATGTCGTATTCCATGATCACCCGGTAGTGGTTGGTTTCCTTGATATACTGGTCTTTGTCGCTCTGGAGATGGGCTCCCCAGACGGGGCCAGTCGGGGGAACTGCCTTTCTGACGGCCTTTGCGAGGGCTTTTGCCTCCTCGTAATTGCGCCCAAGGCAGTCAATCTGCATGTTGATGTACTCTAGTCCGGAAAAGCCGGAAAGAGTGTTTGCGGGCTGTCCAGAGATCCTCCAGCAAACCACTATGGGAAGCTTGAAGTTGTTTGGAACCCGCATCATGAAGATCTTCTCGCCGACAAGGTCTTTCAAGCCTTGATCTGCAAGGAGAGTCTCCAAGAAATCAGTCTCAAAGTCAACTCCGCATGTCGGCATTTAAAGCTCCATTGCACCGAGACGCGCCATCACTTTGTCCTTTGCCGGACGCATAAAGGCATGCGGAGGGACAAACATCGGCCTTCCGCTTTCATCCAGCGCAGGGGTGCCGTCGGCGTGAATCATCCAGTGTCCGTACTCCACAAGGTGGGCGTGGGGACGCTTCGCCCGGACAAGCCAGCCGCCTTCCTTGAAGTGCGACGGCTCGACATCGATGCTGGCACGCAGATGCTTGTGGGGATACCAGTCGTCGGGCCAGCCGGACAGGTTGCGCCTGACGTCGGTAGACTTGTCAGAATCTGCAAAACCCTCCGGCGGCTGGGACTGCCGCGCTATATCGGCAACCTCTTCCGCGATGTTCTTCAGCACCTCGTCAACAAGCGGATCAAGCCAGTTCTTCACGCCCTGAAAGTCTTCCAGAGAGACCATCGTGTACTGGTGATGCGTTGGATTGTGGACTTTTGAATATCTAGGCATTGATGTCCGCCTCCTCCATCTGATCATAGGAATTGAGGAAGCAGTATAGCAGCATGTACTGCTTTTTGTTGTCCGGCAGAACGGCTGCAATGTTGTAGATCTTGCCGTCTGAAGTCTTCACGCGCCAAGTGAGGGACTCGACGTCGGCAGCATATCGGCATCTCAGCCGGAACTGAAATTCGGAAATAACCTGATCGCCTTTATACTTCTCGCGGCCAGTGACGCCCTCGAAGCTGCACCAGCTCTTCCGGACGTCCTGCCACTCTTCCAGAGGCCCGCCGAAGCGGTCGTGGCTGACCACCTGCCTCTGATAGGTGATGCGGTTGCGGAACTGGCCCGTCTGGCCCATCAGAAGCCCCCGTGGATGATATATGGATCAAGCAACGCCATAGAGTAGTCGCGTCCTAACTCGGTGAATTTCAACCCAGTATTGAACATAGCATGGCTTTCACGCTGCTCGTACAGGGTTGAAACGCGGGTCTTGATCCATGTGATGACGGGTTCAGGCACGACGCCTCCGGCAAACGCCGTCACGGCAAGCGTCCCTGCTTCAGGGAATCCGTCCAGCGGCCGGATGACCGCCGGACGGATGTGCCTTCCTTGGGAGGACGGCATGGAAACTGCATAAAGGTCGAGATCGACTTCCTCTCCATCGACTTTGACAGACGTCAGGCCGGAAACGGGCAGGACAGGCAGAACGATGTCTCCGTCGGCGGGAAGCTCCGCCGTGAAGAAGACTTTTCTATGGGCGAAGACGCGGTGGCAAATGTCCTCCGCCTCCTGCGTGACGCCCCTGATCAGCTGCCCTATGAGCTCGTCTTCATCGTCGCCGTCAACGCGGGAGAAAACCTTCATTTCCTCCACGGACACGGCGAGTTCGGTCGGCTCTTCTTCGTCGATGAAGAATTCCATTACTCTTCCTTTGTCTTTTTCGCCTTCTTCTTCGGCGCTTTAGCCTCTGCATCTCCAGCAGTCTGCGCCGCTGGCTCCGCATCGTCGGCTAAAACACCGCAGTCGCGGGCGAACTTAATCTCTATTTCGTCTTCAATGACGCTTCCAGCGGGGTAGTCAACGGGCTTGCACCCGTTCCGCCAGAAGCGCCAAGCTTTTTTCAGCTTGGCGCTCATGGCTTAACTACCTTACGCTTCGCACTTGAGGAACTTGAGCGCCTCAGTGTTTGCAATCATGGAACCCACGCGCTTGGTGGTATAGAAGCCAACAAACGGCTTGTGAGTGTAGGGATCACGGAGAGTGCGGATGCCGATGCGGTCAAAAATCCAGTAGGCGGACTTGAAGTCGCCGAAAACGACGGCAAGAGCATTGGCACCAAGAGCGGGCATGTACTCGTTCACCACGAACGGATAGCCGAAGATGGTGGCAGGCTGGCCCGCCTGCATGGACGGCTGCCAGATATACTGGTTGTAGTTGTCCTTGAACTTGCGGATTTCAGCAAGAGTGGAGGTCGCCATCATGAAGCGGCCGTTCTGCCTGTGGTGGCTGCGGGTCGCATAGATGAGGTCGAGAAGCTTGTCGGCAGGCGTGGTGGCGGCGAAGCCGTCGGCCTTGCCGGAAGCGATGTACTGGAACTTGCCGAAGTCGCGGACGCCGTCGGCCTCGGCGGTCATGGTCGCGGTGAGCAGGCCGACAGGCTGCTTGTCGGCGGCGGCGCCGTTGAGGAAGGCGAGAGCTTCAGCCTTGGCAAAGGCTTCAGCGACGTCGAAGGTCAGCTCGGCCTGCACGTCGAAGAACAGGTCATCAAGAGCCTTCTGCGTGGTTTCCGGATATGCGTAAACCTCGCCGAAGGTCGGCTGGATCGTGGTGAAGGTCGGGGTGTTGGTGGCAGGACGGGGGTCAGTCTCGCCAACCCAGCCATAGTCGGTGCCGCCGAGGTTGACCATCTTGCGGTAGTCTTCGGTGGAGCAGGACACCACGCGGCAGATCTGGCGCATGGGAGACATGTCCTGAACAAGGCGCATGATGTCGCGATCCTGCTCAATCGGCACGGCATAGCCGCCCTCGGAGGGAGTGCCGACATTGATGGCGGTTTTGCGTTCGCGGAGGGATTCAAGGCCAGAATCGTCGCCCTTACGCATCCATTTGTCGAAAGCGGCCTTATGCTCGGCGTTGAAAGCCTTGGCCTCGTCCTCGGCGGAGGGGGCGGCGGCGCGGTTGGCCTTCTTCTGGATATCGTCGATGACGGAACCGAGCTTGTCGAGTTCGGCACCGATCTTGTCCACCTTGGCATCCAGCTCGGAATGGGACTGGCCCTTCTCGATGGCGTCGAGACGGGCGTCATTGGCTTTCTTGAATTCCTCGAAGGCGGAACCCTGCTGCTCGATGAGAGTCTTGAGTTCGTCGGACATAGTTTACTCCTTTCCGCGCATTGCGGAAATGTTTCTGCGGAGAAGCTCCGCAAGTTCAGACGTATCGTCCTTCGCTTCTGCATCCCGCAGAGACGTGGAGCTTGAAAAACCCTCTGCCAGAATCCGCTTCGCCTCGGCACGGCTGAAGCCTGCATCCCGCAGGGCGTGTTCAGCATCGCGGATGGAAAGATCTTCAGACTTCACCTCGCCGATGCGGGCTTCGCCGTTGGCGGGGAAGGTGACTAAAGACAGCTCGACAAGGTCAACGCCAGTGATGTGGCGAATAGTCTCGCCGTCCGTCTTCTCGTCTTTAAAGTCGGTACAGTAGAAGCCAATAGACATGCCGTCTATTGCGGGCCTCGGCTGCATCTTCATCAGAGTGTAGAGTTCGCGGCCTCTTTCGGTGTCGGCAAGGACGCCCTCGACATACAAGCCGTGATCATCCTCCTTCATTTCCGTCCAGACGCCGACAGGGGTCATGTCTTTCGCGGTCAGCCCCCATCCGCCATGCTGGGAGAGCATGGCAGGCCAGCGGCCGGAAGACTTGAAGTCAGAAATAGTCTTTGCAAAAGCGCCTTTTTCGATGATGTCGCCGTAGGAGTCGATGTTCCCGAAAACGGCACCGTACCCGCTGAACTTCATCAGGCCGTCTTCGGCCTGCGGTTCGGCAGATTTTATTTCAAGACGGCACTGCTGCCTATTCATTTTCATCCGTTGTCTCCTTGGAGGGCTTTGCCTCCTCCACAAGATCCTGCGGTTCAGTGCCGGGTTCGACCATGTTCATGGGAACCCTATGCTCGTCGCCGCCCTCGTAGGGATTCATGTCCTCCAGTTCGCGGATCTCGTTTGGACTCAATGCACCAACATTGTACAGCTGCGTGTAGAAGCTTGCCCTGTCAGCGGAAGCACCGCGAAGCAGGGCATTGACGTTGAACTTGAAATAGAAGCCCTTCGAGCGTTCTGACTTCGTCAGAAGCCATTTATTTGCGCTCTTTTCAAGGCATGAATACCACGGGCCTAAGGTATATACAACATGCTGTATGCTCTTCTGCTCCACAGAAGCAAAAGTTGCAGTCTTGTCTGCATAGCCGATCATGACAGGATCCACGCCGAATGCACGGCATATCTCCTCAACCTGATAGCGCCTGCTCTGATCATACTGGCTGACGTCGTTGGTGGCCTGAATGGCCTGATATTTCATGTCGGCACCCAAGACGGCTACCTTGCCGGACTCGGATGCGCCGCCGAAGGTGGACTGCCAAGTCTCTCTGAGAGACTTCCGCTGATCCTCGTTCAGGCGCTGGGCGACCGTGAGGATGCCGCCGATGCGGGAGCCGTTCTTGAAGGAGGTAGCGCCATGCCCGTCGAGAGCAAGTGCCAGCCCTATGGCGTCCCGCGCCATCTGGACAGCCGACAGGCCCCGCACGCCGTCCCAAGCAAGCCATTTGATGTGCCACATGTCCTCGGCGGGGATGGTGACGAACTTCTTGTCCACAGTCTGGATGCTGTAGGAGACCTCCCAGCCGTCGCGCTGGATGGTCACGCTGCCCGGAGGGTAGGGGAGAAGCTCCAGAACCCGCCCGTCGGAAGACCTGTTGATCCAGACAAAGGCATTTCCGGTCAGAGTCATGTGCAGCATGACCATGTGCCAGAATTCAAAAGCCGTCTGAAAATCGTTTGGGGCCGTGTATAGCAGGTCGTAAAGCGGGTGATCCACTGCGGGATTGCGGATCTCGCGCCTCTGCCTGAACAGACGGAACGGCACCTGCGCGACCCCGTTGGCAAGAAGGCGGACGCAGGCCAGAACAGTGGCGCACTCCAGCGACCGCATCGGGGTGATGGGTTCGCCGGAGGCCGAAATGGACGCGGAGCCGAAAAGCGAGATAAAATCGTCGTATTGGAACGATTTCACCTCTTTTTTCGCTTTTTTTCGGAAAAAATCGAACATAATCACCATACTTCGGCGAAGAAATCGCCCTTTTCAGGCTCTCCTCCGACTGCGCCGTTGATCGCCATTGCAAGGGCCACAATGCCGTCTATGCGGCCCGTTGACTTAATTTTGTCAAATTTCCGGTTCCCCGAAGGATCCTGCTGGACTCTCACATTGCTGGCGCACATTGTCAATACAGGATGCATCCCGTGACGCAATTTTCCTTCAGAAAGTGCATCTTCAAGGGCTTCAACAGCCGGATTCATGTCTTGGTAGCCTTGTCCATGCATGATTAAGCGGAGACCGCCGGGATATGGATCCTCTTTTCCGTCGATCCAGCATTCGACTCCTGCATTGCGGAGAGCCCTGATAAGGTCGTCAATGCGCCATCTGTCGAACTTGATCCCGGCAATGTGCATCTTTTCATGAAGTTCCTTGATCTGCCACGCAACAAAATCGTAGTCGATGGTGCGGGTCGGCGTCGTATGCAGGAAGCCCTGCCTCGCCCAGAGGTCGTAGGGTGTTCGGTCGCGGTCGGAACGGTCGGCAATGCCTTCCTTCGGCGTCCAGAAATGGCTCATCACGTGCCACACGCCGTCGCCGTCGCGGCATACCAGCTCCAGCGCCGTGAGGTCATTCTTGGCGGACAGGTCGAGACCGCCGTAGACAGGCAGATCCTCGAAGAGGCTTTCGTCCGGTTCGCCTCCGCATGCCTTCCAGACAGAGGGGGTGATAAAATGGGCCGCACCGTCAACTCGTTGATTTAAATAGAGATTCCGGAAGGCCGCTTCGGCGGAGGGCATCCTTTTCGCCCTTGCCGCCGTCTCCCTGATTTCGTCCAGAGAGCGGAAGTCTCCCAACGCTGGATTGGCCTTGTACCAGTTGGCCTCGTCCCAAGGGTCATCCGACATGGGGACTTCATAGACAAAGGCTTTCGTCTTGGGATCGTCGATTTCCCCGGCGTTGACCTTCTTTCCGTAGTCCACCAGCTCGGACAAGACAGCCATGTCGGACGACGCCTGCGTCGAAATGACCCACACTAAAGGCTCCTCGTGAGCGCCGCGAGAGGTCATCATGATATCATACAGCTCTCGGTCGGCTCCGAACTGGGCCAATTCATCAAAGACGATGAAGGACGAGCTTTTGCCATGCTTGCCGTGCGTCTCAGCCGATAAAGCGACGTATTCAGAGCCGGAAATAGGGTCGAAAATCTTCTTGCGGGACTCCACGATGTTGAGGCGCTGGCTTAATTCATCGTCCTGATAAATCATGGCGGCCATATATTTAAAAATGATGCCTGCCTGTTCTCTGTCGAACGCAACGGAATACAGCTGCCCATTCCTGATGGCCTCTGGCCCGCAGAGATGGGCAAGGCAGAGCCCGGCTACGCAGGCCGTTTTACCATTCTTCCGCGCCAAGGTAAAAATAGCCTGCCTGCAAAGCCGTTTCCCGTGTTCGTCCACGGGGTCGTAGACCTGCCTGATGACGTCTTTCTGCCAGTCGCGAAGCTTGATCGGCTGGCCCACCAGCATGCCGTCGGGAGCCTTCAAGGTCTCGATGAACGCAATGACGCGCTCCCCACGGGTCACTGAATGGCCTCCGGCGTATCTTCAGCGCCAAACATGAGTCCCGCACGGGCACTTGCCGTCTCGCTGGGACGCTTTCCGGCAACGGATGCCTTGCTGTTCTTCTCCCGTGCATTGACGCACAGGCGGAGCTTGACCGCCAGCATGCCGAGCGTGTTGGACGAGGCCACAAGGACGTCGTGCCAAGGATTGCGCTTGATGGCTCCGGTGGACGTCTCGATGACCTCGCCCTCGGCAAGGAGGCGGGCCTGCGCCCTTTCATGGCGATCCCACTCGGCACAGTACGCCTGCACCAGAGGCCAGTCGCCTGCAAGGAAATAGTCTTCGGGATACTGGGCCACGATTCTCTCCCACAGCGCCTGACCGAGAAGGCCGAGCGTCTGCGGAGGAACTCGCTTCTTCTGCTGCTGTCCGGCCTGCGCCGCCATCTTCATGGCTAGTTCAGGCTTCTTTCCTCTAGCACCCATTACTTCGTCTCCATCGTGTTCCACGGATGCATGGGATCCACGGGCATGCCGCTGGTGTCGCACCCTCCGAGGTAGCCCCCATGTTCCTGCCGCTGCTTGTGGCTGTCATGGCACCGTTTGCAGAGTGCCTGCCAGTTGCTTTCGTCCCAGAAAAGGTTCCAGTCGCCCCTGTGGGGCTTGATATGGTCAACAATGGCGTCGGCTCCGCGAAGGGGCTTCCCGCACAGGGCGCAGAATGGATGAGCCAGCAGAAACGTCCTGCGGGCGACCTGCCATGCCTTGCCATACATGCTGTGGTGCTGACCCATTTTCACCCTCTATTTTTGTTTATTGAACAATTCTGGGGAGCTGTAAGCATGCTTGCAAAGTCTTGTCAATTGGATTATCCCCTTTTTTCACCAGAAATTGTGCAAAGAAC
>Ga0326513_10001818_pt1 | contig 16113 bp, 11 predicted proteins | sample 2_2465_0518_D_FD_203654 | JGI IMG/M metagenome (GOLD analysis project Ga0326513, IMG submission 203654) | Bovine rumen microbial communities from UC Davis, California, United States - 2_2465_0518 | ecosystem: Host-associated > Mammals > Digestive system > Stomach > Rumen | place: USA... | reverse complement strand
CCTGTGTTATGCCAAACCCTTGAGTATTGCAAGCAGAACGGCATTTCAACCCTGCTTGTCAGTGAGCTGTCAAGGATGGGTCGTAATGCCTTTGAGGTTCTTGCCTCTGTTAAGGAACTGCTTGACAGTGGCATCAACCTCTATATCCAGAAAGAACAGTTCAACTTGCTTGGTGAGGATGGTAAGCCATCCCTGTTTGCCCCTATTATGCTCGCTACGCTCTCGACCTGTGCGCAATTGGAACGTGAGAACATCACCTTCCGTTTGCAGTCAGGTCGGAAGCAATATGTAGCCAAAGGAGGACGATTGGGGCGAAAACCGGGTTCGGTAAAGACTGTCGAACAGAAACGAGAAGAATATAAGGATGTCATAGCCCTGTTAAAGAAAGGCTACGTCATTCGCGATGTGGCGAAGCTCACAAGAAAGAGTGTGAGTACAGTGCAGCGAGTGAAGAAACTTTTTGGCGGTGAATGGTTTGATCTGAGTGGAAGCAAGTGATGAAGAAGCGAGCCGAGAACGTAGCGTATAGTTAGAGAACATAAGATAGTTAAAGGAATTAGTTTCGAAAAAGGACTCTATAAAACCTTTTTGGCGAGTTTATCAATTGTCAAGCATACACCAACTATTATCAGACTGTTATAGACGAAATCCAGATGGGCAAGAATCAGATGACAGGCTGATTATAGCACATAGTAAGGATAGTGAAATGATGAATAAAATAGCAATAATGGCTATTTTTTGCCCCGAAAATTTTAAAAAAATTAAAAATAAGGGGTAGTACAAACCTTTTTTTACGATTTTATACTTAAATTTGTAAAGTCAAAACGGACCTTCTGCGGTTTTTCGGAGCCAATGAGTGACAGCCGTGAGACCAAGAAGGCGTTAAACCGTCTTGTCCTCTTTCGTTAAAGTTCTGGAAAACATTATACAGAGAGGCGGTCGACTTTAATGCTCATCTCGTGTAATTTGATATCCCTTACACTGCTCCATGTGTGTGAGGACATCAATTCACAAGCATGGGATTATAGTTATCTGTTAGTATCTGTAAGGTCTATTCCTGACACACAACGAACGGCAGCGGGAAGACTGAACTCCATGCTTTTCTTGTCCCTAAAACTATAATGCTGCAATAATGGAGTGAGTGGCGAAGTAGAACTGATAACTAAAATATTGCAGATATGGAAACAAAATTGTCTTTAAAAGCTCTATTTGAGAGCAATCAGGAAAAGTTGGCAGAGAAATTATCACAATTCGTTCTGCCAAAAGATGCTGTTAATGTTCAAAACACTGTGCAGCAGTATCTGAATGAGCTATTTGACGGTGATGGAGAATTTAGGCAGAATCTTACACAGTCTGAGGACTACATCCTTCAGGCTGCTATGTCTTTGCTAAACGCTCAACAGGCTATGGTATCTGAATTCTCAACAACTTCTTCCATTAGCAGTACAACAGCTCAAGATAGCAAGGTAAATGAAAAAGTGAACACCGTTCAAAATACTGGATTGGGAAAAGAACTATTTCCACACACTATTGGAGCAACCGCCATCGGAGGTGCTGTCGGTGGTTTGGTCTTAGGAACATGGGGGGCTTTCTTTGGCTCGATTGCAGGAACGGCACTAGTTCTATATTATGCTACCACGCAACAAGATAAACCCGTACAGAAGGCGACACAAACAGTAAAGCCAGCAGAAAAACAGACACAAAAGCTGGATGTAAAAAAGTTCATCAGCATTATTTCTAATATATGTGAAAGTGTAGATTCTTTGATTGCGACTTTCCGTTCACAAATTAATAGAGTTGTTGACAAATATGAGAGCCAACCTAAGCCAACGCTAGAAAATAACTTTGTTGCAGTTTTGGAAGGTTTACAGTCTCTTGTTGGCTATAAAAGAACTCATGATGCAACGGAGGATAAGTATATTCCAAAATTGCAGCAGCGAATTGAAGATTTGGTGGAATTATTAGATAATTATGATCTTGAAGTTGTTGATTACAATGAGAATAACAAATCTTTGTTTGAACAAACTGAAAGTGATAATGTCAAGGAACCTAAAATGGTTTATCCTGCAATTGTGAAGAAAGACGAAATAGTAAGAATGGGCAAAATGTTTGTTCCTGTAAAATAATAAGTAATCATTAAACATAGAATCATGAATAAAGATAAATATAAAGACATAGAGTTTGTCATTGGTATAGATCTCGGCCACGGCGAAACTTCCGCGGCAATTTGTCCTATTCAATGGGATACACCAGAAAGCCAACTGGAACCTGTCAAGGATTTGGATATGGGGTCAAATCGAAAAGTAATTCCATCAGCTATTACCATCATGAAAAATGGTGATGCATATATTGGAGAGAGTGCATTTAAATCGGATCATTTACAGAATGCTGCTGAGTCGTATTTGTGTTTCAAAAAAATGCCAGAAAACATTAATGGTGAAGCAGAGCAAATCATGATTCGTTTCATGCAGGAAGTATATAGGCTAATCCGTGAGCGTAATTCTGCCATGCTAACAGATACAAACCATATTGTTGCTATAGCTACTCCCTCAGGATGGCCAAAGGAGGCTATGGAACTTTATAAGGAAATGGCGAAAAAGGCAGGAATGCCAATAGAGTTTGTTACAAAAGAGTCTAGAGCAGCATTTGTAAAAGCTCAACACGATGCAACATCTGGATTAGGTAGAAGTATTGATAAGGGAGCTATCGTATTCGATATGGGATCTAGTACGCTTGATTTTACTTTTATGAGCAAAAATGATCGTGGATCTTATATGGATTTTGGTTATGACTGCGGAGCTTCTTTTGTTGAAAAAATCATGTTCAGCGAATTGGCAAAGTCAAATGACATTATTGAACAATTTGCGAAGAAATACCCCAAACTTACTGCAGTTCTTCTTAAGAAGACAAGAGAAGTTAAGGAACAAATATATTTTGATCCTGATTCAAGGGTAAAAAAGATTGTTAACTTTGAAGAACTCTTTGAAGATGAGGATTTTGAAGATGAGAGATTCAAAATTAAGTATGAGCCAGGTGAATTAAACGAATTGTTGAATAAGGAAGGCTATATTGATAAGATAAAAGATGCCATGATAGACTTCAGGCAGAACCATATAATGAATGCTAAAATATATGGTGTTCTACTTACTGGAGGAGCTTCACGAATGGACTTTATTAAACAACTTGTTGTTGATTGTTGGGATGTAGATGAAACTCAAATTTATAGAGATCAGGATCCGTCATTGACAATATCTCAGGGTGTTGCAGAAGTTGCAAGAGTTGACATATTGACTACTGGTATGGATGCAGGGCTGGGTGATGAAATCGCAACCTTAGTAAAAGGTGACACTATCTATGATAATTTTGTTGAATCATTTGGACAAGACTTGTATGATGGCGTAATTGAAGCTATGGATGCAACTTTGGAGAAATTTAGGGACTCTTCAAATGACATCTCACTAAATAAACTCCAGAAAGACATTTCTTCATCAGTTTCCAAAGCAATATCTGCAAAATCTAAAGATATTAAAACTTATATAGAAAAATCTATAAATGAAGAGTCTGTAGATATTCGAAATAAGGTTGAGAATGTTGTTTCATATTATACTTCACAAGGAATAGTAATAGAGACTCCCAAAATAAAAATATCAGATGTTAAGATAGATGGGATAAATCTTGATAGCCTTGTAGAAGAAATAGCATCACAAGTTGCTGACAGCAGTGGAGGCTGGGGTGATTATATAACAGGTGCGGCAATTGGAGGTGTTGTAGCAATGCTGCTTAGTGGACCTCTTGGTTGGATCGCGGGAGGTGGTTATTTGTTATATAAGGGCATCTTTGGTGATTCGGAATCTGAAGAAGAGAAGAAAAAAAAGGCGATGTCCAAACCGCTTGATCAAGGGAAACGACTTGAGGTTTATAGTTCGATAATAGAAAAAAGTGATGAGATATGTTCGCAAGTAGCAACAAATATAAGAAATGCTCTTGGAACAAATACTTCCATTCGAAAAGCAGTAAAAGACGTTTCTAAATCAATTTTAGAATCATATGAAGATAATCTTAGAAAAGCTCGTATTTTAATTGACTAATTGAATGTTATGGATAATCTGCTAGAAAGAACAGAGCCTGCGGCAAAGTTGCTTGCAGCTACAGGTGTATCTCAAACTTTGTCGTTTTGCATGGAACGTAAATATTTGACAGATATTTGCGAAACTGAAGGTAGTCACGTTTTTACTTTAAAAAACATCCCCAATACATTAAAAGAAGAAGCATCATGGATTGAAATCCTACAAATTGGAAAACCTGTAGAGAAGTCATCTGAAAGTTGTTTTACAGCCATACAGAAAATACTGTATTCTTGTTTTCTTCCAAAAGAAACACAACTCTTATTTCTGATTACAGGTGATGGAATCGAAAATAAACTCTTTCTTGGTGTTCGTAGTCTTTCTGAACAAGTTCATTCCAAGAGCATGGCAAAATCTCTTAACGAGTTTATGAAGGGGACATGGCCTGGGTTGCAAACAGAAGTTGTTTCTGAGAAAGATGGTGTATTGGCAAGATTTAAGAAAGACATCGAAGAGGACAATTATTCATTTTTTTACTCTTTTACTGGAATTCCCTCAATGGAAAGTCAATATAAATCTGTTTATCCAGCTACAGTAGACAAACTAATGGCAGGAATGACAAAGAGCAAAAAGTATGCTTATCTTGTCGTAGCAGATCCTGTTGAGAATGAGGATGTTGAATCGATGCTGTTCCAGTGTCGAGAAATGAATGGCCAGGCAGAAAGCTTGAAATCTATGAATGTGACTAAAGGTTTATCAAAAAGCCTCAGTGAGAGCATTAGTCACACCATTGGCACAAGTGAATCAACTACAGATAGTACATCCCAAACAGAAAGGAAACTGAACAACGTTGGTAAAGCCGTAGCTTTTGGAGCTGCTGGTTTGGGACTAAGTGCCGCAGCTTCTTTCTTTCCAGCTGCTTCAGCTGTTGTTGAAAGTACAATGGCTTCTGCTGCTGCAGGAGTAATGGGTGCTTTTGGTTTAGGCTCTTTGCTGCCTATGTTTATGAAAGAAAAGCAAATCTCCCATTCAACTACATCTGGTACAAGCGAGTCAGATACAAATTCTCAAACAAAATCGTTAAGCAATTCAGAAAGTATTAGTCAAAATATTGTAAATAAGCACATAGAAGCAGTTTCTGAGAAACTATTCTACCATTCTCAGAGATTAGAATCTGGCAAAGCAATAGGTTTATGGAAAGTTGGTGTATATTTGATAGCTGATAAAAAATCAGATATACAAGGAGGCGCAATGCAACTTAGATCTATATTGAGTGGTCAAGAATCTATCTTCGAACCTATAAGAATCCATGATATTACTTCTATCATGGATAGAGAATATAATGGTAAACCAATAAAAAATAATACGTTGGCGAGGATATCTTCCCCCAATCTAATGGTATGTAATTCTGAAGGAAAATTGTTTGATCATCCTCTTGGTGAGCATTACAAAGAGTTGAAAACAGTTCTTACAACAAAAGAACTATCATATTTGGTCAACTTCCCTCTGCGTTCTGTTCCTGGTATCAGCGTCATAGAGAGTTCACCAGAATTTAGTCTGAACAAAGAAGCGGCTCCTAATGGTAATAGCATATCATTTGGAAATCTCTTATATGGAGGATCAGAAACCAATATAGAATATAATATCCCGACAAGCATATTATCTCGTCATGCGTTGATCTCTGGTATAAATGGTTCTGGTAAGACAAATACAGTTCAAGCAATTCTCAACTCCATTGAGAAAACTCCATTCTTAGTTATTGAGCCAGCAAAAACAGAATATGTCGATTGGGCACTGGAGTATAACAAGAACAATCCAGACAATCCTATTGACATATACATTCCGGGCTGCTCGAAATACAAAGGAGGCTTTGTGCCAAAAGAGTTAAAACTTAATCCGTTTGAAATTGTATGGTTGAACGAGACTCAGGAGCCTAATGTGCTTTCTCATATTGACAGGGTTAAGTCTGCCTTTGCTGGAGCTTTCCCGATGTATGATATTCTTCCTGTCCTGATGGAGGATCTTATATATACAGTATATCAGCAAAAATCTACTGATTGGCTCGGTAGTGAACCTGTATTCGGTAAGTCTATCGCACCAACGCTAAATAGTATGAGTGTATGTGTTGACAAGGTTATAGAAAACAGACAGTACGAGGATAAGGTCCAGCGTAACATGAGAGCATGTCTAAACACAAGAATTGACAGCCTGAAACGTGGATGGAAAGGCCGTATGCTGAATGTCACCAAGTCAACTCCCTGGAATGAACTATTTGACAAACCTTGCGTTGTCAATCTGTCCTATGTAGGTGATGATGTTGATAAGGCATTTATAATGTCTGTCATACTTCAATATCTGTATGAGTATAGAAACGCCCTGGCAGAAATTGGAAAGATAGATTTTAACAATGTTGGATGCGATCACCTGACTATCATCGAGGAAGCTCATCGGGTTATGTCCAAGTGCGACGATCCAACTCTTCCACAATTTAAGTCGGCTATGATGTTCAGCAACATGTTGTCTGAAATACGAGCCTATGGTGAAGGTATGGTTCTGGTGGATCAGGTTCCGACAAGGTTGATTCCTGATGCTATAAAGAATACCAACTTGAAGATTACTCATAGATTGGTTGCCGAAGATGACTGTAAAGCTATTGGTGAATCTATGGGACTCTCTGATGAACAGCGTAAGGTTATAGCAAAGCTTATGACGGGGCAGTGTATCGTTTCAAGTTCATTGTCAACAGAAGTCTATTGGATAAAGGCTAATAAGGTAAAATGAACATAGAGGACATAGAAAGAAGTACTGAATCCATAAAACGTGAAGAGTTTGAAGGATTGTCAGAAGCTCAATCTGCTTATCTGAAGGAATTGGATATTCCAGCAGACAAGTGGGAGTCCATGAATGACTCTGAGCGAATGGAACAGATGTCTACCATAATTGGCAGGTTTTCAGAAATGGACTTGCCTGCCAATTATAATTTGAGAGAGGGTATAGGCAAACTTTTCGGACCCAAAATCAAGGATTATTTTGAGTCCATCGAGGCACCACATGACCATATTCAAATAGACGAAATTTCAGAATTACTTGGTAATTGCGAAGATCTGAATTTTGAAAAATGGAAAAGTTTGGAACTCGGTGAAAAAGTTGAGTTACTTAATGACCTCGAAGAAAAAATTGCCCAGATAGAGCATCGACCTGCTTGCCCCATCTACTGTAATGAGTATATGGGCAGTATTGAAGTAATTAATGGCAATGTTTATGGTCACTTTGGTGGTTATAGTCCTGTAACGAAGGATATAAATCTCAACTCCGAACTATTTACAAGCAAGGATCCTTCAGTCTTTAAAGAGCTAGTAAACACAGTCGTTCACGAGGGCCGACATGCATATCAAGATTACAACATTCATGTGTGCGAGGTACATCCCAGACACAGCGAGGTGGTTAGTTGGGCTGAGACAATGGGTGATGGGAAATGGCAGTATTGGGGTGATTGCAGCACCGAACTTGGCCAAAGACTTTATGAACAACAGTCAGTGGAGATTGATGCGAGAAATTTCGCTGGCGATGTAGTGAGTAAGATTGAAGATAAACTGTTTGCATAATGAGAAATAAAATATATGAAATATTAATAGAGAACGGATATAGCGAAAAATCTGCAAATCTTGTTCTCAATGAGTTGGCTCAGCTGTCTGCTCCACTTAATGATTGTTTAGTAGAATGGATAGAGACGGGTAACTGTAAAGACTACGCAGTAGATGGTTTTTCGATATTTGATTTCCAGAAGAACAGGAAAATGAAATATCCAGCTGCTTTACTTACAATGGATTGGCTCATTAAAGAACCTGAGAAAGCCAAAGAAAGTCTAAAAAAAGGTTTACGATAATGGCTACATTCACATTAACAGCAAAATATCAGTCAACTAGGACAGGTGGCTTCCATATTGACAAAGGCGATCAATTCGTTATTCATATCAACATGGCAGGTATCACTCCGATTAATTTGTTTAATAATTCACGTTGCAGAGACCAATTGATTAAACAATTCAAGATTAACGGAATTGATTTGCCACCCACAGACCCCCTATATAATAGTCCTGGCGCATGGGATATAAAGATGAAACCGTAACGGCAAAATGGCTATGAGTTACAACAAAAAGGATGTTCTTGATATTGCCACTAAACTTGGAAGGTTAGTTAATGGTGGTGTCATCGGTTATTACGCAGGGGGGAAAACCTCTGAAATAATGAGTCAGACTATTCCAGAACGGTTACTCGATGTTGTAGAAAGACACAAGAAAATACAGTTGGGGGCTAGTCTGGCTCAAAGTTTTGTTCCTGGAGCAGGTGTTGCTGCGATGACTGCTGCAACTATTTCACTTTGGAAGATGTATTATGACATTAATAGCGTAATTGGCATAAAGATAAGTGAAAATGCAGGTAAAAGTTTAGCGTCTGCTGTTCTCACAAACTTTGGCTCATTTGGAGTACAGGGCGTGGCCACCGCAGTCAGTGAGGGAGTGAAATTTATTCCGTTTGTTGGTTGGATGGCTAGTGCAGGGATAAGTACAGTAACAACCACGGCGATAATTTATGGTGCAGCATATGTCTACCTAAAAGCCCTAACTACTATGTATGAGGCAGAAGGGAAGTTAGATTTGAATTATCTAAGTTCATTATTGACTAACAATGATGAACAAGATGATGAAGATGATGATGAACAGGAAGGCGTTGTTCCTCTTAGCCGCTCTACAGTAAATAGAATAAAGCAAATTATAGCAAGTTGGCTTGATGACTTTGCAGTCGAAGATATTGTGTCCACAAAAGATTTAGAAGATGATTTAGGTTTAGACGATGAAATCAAGAAGGATATTATTGATGAACTAGAAGAAGAATTTGATGTTGAACTATCCAGAGACGTTAGCGATTATACCTTTGTGGATGATTTTATAGAAGCAGTAACAGGTGAAAGCATATGGGATTGCGATAATGATTACGAAGGTGATGAGGTTATTGATAACAATGACAATGATACCCTCGACCGCTTTGAATCTTTCTATGAATCTTATGTCAAAGGCGAATACGAGGACATGAAAATGGTCAGACTTGCCAACATGTTTGAGAATGAAGCAGAGAATTGCCCTTCTGAGGGAATCAAATCACAGTATTATTGTATGGCTGCTGTAGTTCGAATGGAATTCTATATAAAAGAGTGGCTTGATAATTCATTCGAGAATTGGCCAAAGGAAGAAAATGAGTTAAATGAGTTGTTAATGAATAGTATTTCAGCTGGCCTTGATGATATACAAAAGTCTAGAGAAATACTTCCTGATGACAAAGAATATCTCCTTATATATGAGATTCTTGCAATGCTTAAATATTTCTTTATTGATTGTGAGGATGACAAAGATAAGTTCATTGGTACTTATGGTAATGCCATAGACGAATACAAGGATTTTGAAGATAGTATGTTCAATACAGAATGGCTTATTGGGTTATTCAATAGAGTATATGACGCAATCCTTATGGGGCTAGACCTCAACGAATCTAACTAATTTAATGAGAGGGATTCAGAATGAGCGAGATACAGACTATTCAAAGCAAGATATACCTGATACGAGGCCAGCGAGTGATGCTTGATTGGGACATAGCTGCCATGTATGGTGTGGAAACTAAAGCCCTTAGTAATGTTGTTAAGAGAGATCAAAAGTGTATTGAAGATGATGACATTAGTTTTGTCTGATGAGAAATGAAATGTTAACTAATAATTGTAAAATGTGAACCCCTATGAATATTTTGAAGATATCAGAATCATTGAATAAGGCATATCGCAGGAATCCGATAAGAAAAGACGATATGTTAAAGTTTCATAAGGCTCTAAGAGTCTATTTTACAAGTGTCAAAGGATGTGGCCAGGAAAAAAACAAGGAGACTTATCTTAGGGACTTTCTTCGTGAAACATTCTATGGCTCTAACGATATTAACAAACCGAATGATTCTGATATAGACTGGGCTGTTAGATTTGAAGGGCAAGATAGTCCTGTTGGCATTATTATAGAAGATAAGACACAAAGGAACAAACAAGAAATGATAACAACTGATGACCTTAACCATAAGGCCATGCACCAGTTGATATATTACTATTTGGAAGAAAGAGTAGGTAGAAGTAATGTTGATGTGCGCCATTTGATAGCAAACAATATGTTTGAATTTTTTATTTTTGATGGACAGTTGTTTGAGAAATATTTCTATCAAAATAAGAAACTTGTAAAAGATTACATCAATTTCAAGTCCGGCGTATCAAATATTAAGGGAACAGATAATTTTTATGATTATATAGGAGAGAACTACGTTAAAGAAATCCAAGACGAGATACCGTTCACTTATTTTGATTTGCAGAAGTATGCATCAGCTATCAGTCAAGAGCACCCAAGCGATAAAGAATTAGCGCAATTAGCACAGTTATATCGTATATTCAGCAATGTCCATCTGCTGAAACTTCCATTTCAGAATGACAATAACTCACTTAATACGGGATTCTATGTAGAACTTTTGCATATCCTGGGACTAGAAGAAGTAAAGGATAAGGATACGAATAAAACCATTATCCGTCGTTTACCAGCTGGTAAAGCATGTACTGCTTCTCTTATAGAATTGACCATTAGCCAGATTCGTAAAAAACTATATAAAATCAGTGACCGAACAAATTACGGGCAAACGGAGGAAGAACAACTGTTCAACCTAGCTCTAGAACTGTGTATTACGTGGATAAACCGAGTACTGTTCTTAAAATTATTAGAGTCTCAGCTGTTGAAATATCACAAAAATGACACTAGTTATCGATTCCTTACAATCGAAAAGATTAGCGATTTCGATCTACTGAATTACCTGTTTTTTGACGTTTTAGCCGTTGATTATGAAAAAAGGAAAGAGTATGGTATTAAGGAAGAATTTGAAAATGTACCTTATCTGAACAGTTCACTCTTTGAGGAAACGGAGTTAGAAGAAAAACTGGTAAACATTAATGCCCTAATGCAAACAGAGGAGCTGACGATTCTGAATCAAAGCATACTTAGGAAATCGGGAGGAATCAACCCAAAGAGGAAACAATTGCCAACTTTAGAGTATCTGTTTGCATTCCTTAATTCGTATAATTTTGCTAGTGAGGGTGATGATGAAGAAATACGTGATAATCCCAAGTCGATTATTAGTGCTTCTGTGCTAGGTCTTATTTTTGAGAAGATAAACGGTCACAAAGATGGTGCAGTCTTTACTCCTGGCTATGTTACAATGTATATGGCTCATGAAGCAGTCAGACGAACAATTATACAGAAGTTCAATGATACATATAAAGATTGGCATTGTAAATCTCAGGTTGATCTGTGGAACAAAATAGACAGTATTAGTATTCAAGAAGCAAACGCTGTCTTTAATACCATAAAGATTTGTGACCCTGCTGTTGGCTCAGGACATTTCCTTGTGTCCGCTTTGAACGAACTGATTTGTGCAAAATATGATTTGGGAATACTGGCAGATAAAGAAGGACGGATTGTTAAGAAGAAAAACTATAAGGTAGAGATAGAAAGTGACGAGTTGATTGTGTCCGCACTTGAAGAAGGTGAATCTGAACTTTTCTGTTATCATCCAGGAAATGATGAAGAACAGCGTATTCAAGAATTGTTGTTTAATGAAAAGCGGACTATCATTGAGAACTGTCTGTTTGGTGTTGATTTGAACCCGAATTCTGTAAATATTTGTCGTCTTCGTCTTTGGATTGAACTTTTAAAGAATTCATATTATACGGCAGAAAGCAATTATGAACATCTAGAAACTCTACCAAATATTGATATTAATATTAAATGTGGCAATTCTATTGTTAGCAAGTTCCCTCTAAATGCTATGATGAATTCATCTGCATCTGTAAAAGAATACAAGAAGGCTGTTTCTGACTATAAAAGAACTGCTAATAAAGAAAAGAAGTATGAGATAGAGAGGATTATTAATGAGATAAAATCCCAAATTAGTTCTGGATTGAGAACAGAGGATGCGGAATATAAAGCTTTGACAAAATTGGAAAGTCGTTATTATGATTTGACTGAAAAATTTTCAGAAGACCTTTTCGGCTATACAAAGAAGGAATTAAGGGCTAGGAATAAAGAAATCAAATCTCTGAAAGTAGAAATTGAAAAAAAGCGAATAAGCATCGAAGAAAAGAAGAATAACATTGCCTTTAAGGGCCAGAACCCATTTGAATGGAGATTTGAATTTCCTGAGATTTTAGACAATGAAGGAGCATTCATTGGCTTTGATTGCGTTATTGGGAATCCTCCATACGGTCTTATCAATAAAAGGCAGAACAAGAGTGAATCCATATCCGTAAATTCGGAGGTACTGGACTTGTTTAAGAAATCTGACAAGTTTAAACCTGCCCAAGGAGGGATGCTTAATATTTTTAGATTGTTTGTTGTTCAAAGTGTTTGTCTTTTAAAAGAAAATGGTTTTTTCTCCGAGATTTTTCCATTATCCTTTGCCTGTGATATAAGTGCTCACAAATTACGTCGTTTTGTTCTTACAAATTGCTCCATTATTTCATTGGAAGCTTTCCCAGAAAGAGATAATCCACAAAAACGAGTATTTGAAAACGCTAAAATGTCTGTTTGCATTTTAAATATGTATAACAGAAAAGACCCTTCTTGTAGTTTCTCCCTACGAATAAACAAGGATAAGCATATAGATACATCCGCTGAAATTGGATTGTTGTCATATGAAGATATTGAGCGAATGGATAGCCAATACTTAACCATCCCCCTGTCAGACAGTATAAGTCTTGAACTGGTGAAAAGAGTGTTTGCTAAAGCTAACAGGTTTTCTGAATTTGGGAAATGCAATACAGGTGAGATAGATATGACCTTTTGTAAAGATGCTTTTACAAAGAATTGTGCTGATATGCGCATGATAAGAGGAGCCAATATAGATAGATATGTTGTTAAAGACGCTATGAGTCAAGGAGAGACCTTCTATCTTAATAAAACGATATTGAATTCAATAAAGGATATAGATTGGGAACTCTATACGAAACCAAGAATTGTAATGCAGGGTATTACAGGTGTTAATGAAAAGATTCGTTTAAAGATGGCTATTTCTGAAAATGCATTTTGTGCAAATTCAGCGAATTATTGTGTGTTTTATGGAGATGAGGATATTCATTACTTTCTTGGGTTGCTTAACAGCAAACTCTTAAACTTTATTTTCAAGCAATTCAGTACTAATAGCAATGTAAATGGATACGAAGTTGACAATCTTCCTATTATCAAAGAAAGAGATAATATTATCTCGGAAAAAGTAAAACAACTTTATCAAGAGAATGATGAATCTGTTCGTTATGAAATTGAAAAGCAAATAGACAAAAGAATATTCCAATTATATGGTCTTACTTATGAAGATGTTTTAATCGTAGATCCGAAAACGACAATAACCCGCGAAGATTATGAGGGAAGTATCAGACTACCTTTTGATTAGAATATGCCTAAGAAGTATCCTGAATTCCATAACTTTGGCGAGTATCTGTACTATGCCTATGCCAACCTTCAAATGCTATTTGTAGCATTGAAGGAGGGGAAACCGAAGTATGATAGACTTTGCTTTATGATTCGTGCAAAGGCTTTCAAGGCATACAAGGAAGGACGTTGGAACATTCACGACCTTTTTGAGTCTAATGTTGAGAAAATCAGAAACAACAATTTCTGTTGGTATTGCGGCAAAGAGATGGATCCATGTAAACTCACAAAAGACCATGTTTTCCCAAGAAGCAAGGGAGGTGGTAATGATATGGACAATATCATAATGGTTTGTAAGGAGTGTAATTCCTCTAAGGGAAAGATGGATTTGTTTGAGTGGTACTTTACTATCAAGAAGAGGTGGCCACCTGTTTATATACTGGTTCACTATCTAAAAAACATCTATCTCTACAGTATTGAAAATGGTCTAATGGATAAGCACTCATACGAGTTAGATGCTATGGATTTGCCATTTAATCACCGCTATATACCTTTGGATTATCCACAGCCAGAGGACTACTGGCCTGAAAAGTATGAGGATAATACACAGGATCAATAGGATATGTCAAGAAATTGGGGCAACGAGATTGCCCCAATTCGCATTTTACACACCTCGTCCACGCCCATGACTATAGTTTTGGCCATATAGTTCCTTCGTGCGTAGTTCTTCAAGCGCACTAAGGGTACCGTCCTGCCAATAATACTCAACCATGGGTTTAGCTTTGTCCCAAATATCCACGCATAACTGATTTCTGTCGCCACCATCGAAGGCAATGAAGGCTTCGATAATATTGGCCTGTTTTTGGTTCAGGTGTCGCTGGAATGAACAGTTACCCATCTCTATCACAGCCTTGACAGCTGCATCAAATAGCTCTTCGCGCTTCTCAATTTTCTCATGGTATGAGTCCCAGGTTCCATCAGCGATACGCATGGCATCCTCATGGAGGGGCTTCAAATCCTCAAAATCAAGATTATAGTCAGGGTCTGTCTTAGCCATCATCTTGGCATACTGGAAGGCATCCATAACGTAGCTCTTTCGTCCTTTCTCCGTTTTCTCTCCACTCATGGCTTCCTGAATTATGTCTTTCAGGTCCTTGGTGAACTCCTTTAAGCCTTTCTTCCACTGGTCAAATATGATTTTGACCACCTTCTTGAAGTTCAATGAACAGAATGCAAAGATAAGATCGCGCAGGACTTTAAGCCTATCCAACAGATCACTGTTGGCTTTCTTGGTGTCAGACAGTTCTTTTTCAAGCATCTCGATTCGCTCAACCTTAGTAATCTGCTGGCGATTTCCCAAACCAAAATCCTTCATGATGGGATTGCCGTTCTTATCGTAGGCCAGTCTAGCTTTCTCGAGTTTCTGGTCATAGTCCACTTTCATATTAGCTATGGATGCATCATAATTCTGCTTGGCCTCATTCTTTGCTTTCTGAACGGCCGCTTCCTTGTCAGCTTGGGCCATGGCTGCTAGTTCTTGCTTTTCTTCTTCAAGACACTTTGCATATTCTTCCCATGTCAGAGGCTTGTCGTTCTTGTCATCTGCCACCCAATATAGGAGATCACCATCCTTGTCATGGGCTGTCGTGGCTTGGCGAAGTTCTTTTTCATGGGCTGCTTGCTCATCCTCCATTGCCTTCCTGACAGCGGGACTAAGACCACTGTTCAGAAGTTTGTCGAACATGGATGCCTGTGCCAGTTTTTCGATTTCGGCTTTCTGCTCTTCAAGTTCCTTCTGGTTTTTCTGCTTCTTCTCTTCCTGCTTCTGGATAATAAGGTCAGTACGCTCCAGATGTTCTCGACCTGTTTCGGCTTTTCGCTGGCCTCGTTCCATCTCCAATGTCTCAGCTGCCATGTCCTGTAATTGTTCCATGTCCTTCTTGTCGAGCTTGAAGGACTTGCCCGTTTCATGGTTCATCCAGTCCCAGATGATGTGCGCATGAAGATTCGGCTTCCATGTCGATGGATCATCAGGATTCTCATAGTGGCCTTCATCCCTGTGAATGTGGATCTGGATAGCTCTTACGCCCCACCTCTCATGTACTCTCTCGGTGTACTTCTGAAGGTCGTCCATTGTGGTGTCAGGCTTGATGTTGACAACACTCTCACGGATGGGACTGCTGCCGTTCCGTTCTTTGGTCTTTCCGCTCTTGGCAACATACGGAACCTTCTTCTCTTGCATCTTGCGCCCGGTCTTCTGCTTCACTAAGACCTTGATTGCGTCATAGTGCTGCTGGAGGCTGATGCCCTTCATGTCAGGTGCGACATATGATTCGTTGTTGTGGCTCAGATCGGTTCGCACATACAGTATGCGTGGATTGAGCGAGGCGATGTAGTCTGCGTCCCGCCTGTTATGGCGTTCGCTTTGCTCAATGTTACACGGCTTGATATGGTCGGATGCTTTAGCAATTTCACTCATAGCAATTGTAATAATATGAATTTATGAAAATCTGATTTTTATAAATTTGTATATTATGCGATTCTTCCAAAGGG
>Ga0326513_10001815_pt1 | contig 16119 bp, 31 predicted proteins | sample 2_2465_0518_D_FD_203654 | JGI IMG/M metagenome (GOLD analysis project Ga0326513, IMG submission 203654) | Bovine rumen microbial communities from UC Davis, California, United States - 2_2465_0518 | ecosystem: Host-associated > Mammals > Digestive system > Stomach > Rumen | place: USA... | reverse complement strand
GCCTCGGCCTGGTTGTAGGCTGCGTTGGCCTTGACCGCGTTGTCATTTGCTGTCGCGAGGGCGTTGCTGTATATTGCAAACTGCTGGCTCTCTATCTTGTGCAGCTCCTCCTGTTTGGCCTTGAGGTTCTCGAAGTGCTGACGCTCGGCTTCGGCGATGTTGCGCATGGCCTCGTCGATGCGCTCCTCCTCCTGTAGCAGGGCGTTCTGCTCGCACTCCAGCTCGCCGTATTCGGGAGCCTCCGGGGTGGCGGCGTTGATGCCCTTTATCTCGCTGGGGATTTCGTCGAGACGCTTCTTGAGGCGGCGGTGTTCGGTGGCTATGGTGGTGAGCCTGTCCTTGATTGTGTTGCCCTGTCCGAGTCCGTCGAGGACGGCCTTGAATGCGGGGTTGGTCTCCGCGATGTCCTCCGGGGTGACGTTGCCAATCATGCGGGTCAGCTCCGTCAGCTGCTCCTGCCACGGAAGGCTGGAGAAGTAGTGGGGGTTGGTGAGCATCTTGAACATCCGCACTGGCATGATGTGTTCCTCGATGCGCTTGTTCCACTCGTTGACTCCTATCTCTGCTCCGTTCCAGATGCAGGTTGTGCTGTTCCCTTCAAAGACTGGCTCCTTGGCGCGGGCTTTCTTCACCCATTTCTCTGTGAGGCGGCGGGTGAGTTCCATCGTCTGGCCGTCGTCGGTCTTGAGCCAGATGGTGACCTCATGGTTGAGTTTCTCGATGATGTTGCCGTTCTCATCCACGGTCTTGAGGCCGAAGGCTCCGCGTCCGCTGTCGGTGCGGTCTTGCGCGTCCTTGCCGAAGAGATTCCAAAGGAAAGCGTCGAAGATGGTGCTTTTCCCGGTGGCGTTGGCTCCGCTGATGGTGGTGCGGTGGCCGAGGGTCGCGTCATAGTCGCGGATGCCCTTGATGTTTACGATTTTGATTCTGGTCAGTTCCATTGTTCTTGGTATTTATGATTTAACAAATGTGTCTGTCGTAGGCCGCGTCGAGGTCTTCCTTCTTTGCCCGGTACTGCTGTCCGAGCTGGCGGATGCAGCCGTCGAAGATGCCCTTCTTGCGGTTCCTGTTGAAGGTCTTTTCTGTCATGCCGAGGTACTCTGCCATCTTCTTGAGGCCGTAGATGTAGCGCGGTTCCTCGGCTTTGATTTCCGGCTGCTCGCTGCATTGGATTCTTATTTCGTGGCGGCTCCACTCCTCTGCAATGAGGGCGCGGAGGTCTCCGGCGGTCATCATGGCCAGCGGCTGGCTGTCGGGGATGGCGTAGGCTGGTGTGTTCATATTACCTCCTTCCCGGTCTTCCGGGCTTTGATTACGATGTACTGCACCTGCCAAGACTTGAGTCGGAGGCTGGCGGCGACGCTCTCGTAGGCCTCCATCGGGCTTTTATCCGATTTGCGGCGCAGGGCGTTGTAAGCGTCCAGCACATCCTTCTCCAGTTGCTTGCGGGTGCTGCTTGTTCTGCTGGGTTTTTCTGTCTTTTCCATTATCTTGATTTTAAAGGCGGTTCGGAGTAATTGCCCGGTGCAAATGTGGGTAGATTAATCTTTCCTCTGTTACATTGTATGTTCTTGATTTGGATTAATTCTTTGGGCTACAAAGACCTCTCTCCTCCCCGCCTTGGTGTTACTTTTCCTTGCTGTTTACCATCCATATCATTGCTGCGTAGGCCGCCGTGGTGAGCAGGTGGTCGGGGCGGTGCATGAAGATTACCGCGTAAAGGCAGGCGGCTGCAAATGCGCCCAGCACAACGTTGGCGGCGATGCGGAGGGCTTTCTTGGTCTGGGTGTAGGTGATTGCTTTCATCGTTCTGGTTGTTATTGGTTATTAAAACTTGAATTCGCTGTCGGAGTAGTCCTCGGTCTCCCGCTGGTCGAGGTCGCTGGTGCTGTCCCATGCCTGTGTGAGGCTCCAGCCCATCAGCTCCGTGAGTGCCATCACGAAGCCCCGGAAGGCCTGGCGGTTCTGGAGGATGGTGCGCGGCTCTGCTCCGTCCTCGGTGCGGGTTGTGGTGATGCCGTCGTTGGTGAGGGTGATGTGTCTCCCTGCGGCGGTGCGTATCTCGACGGAGACCTGTTTCGGCTCCTTGGTGGTGGTTCTGTTGTCGTTCATTGTTCTTGTCCTTTTTGGATTGGGCGGTGCGGCTGGCTCTCGCCTGTCCGCATCGCGAGCCGCCTTTGCGGGCGGCGTTTTATTGCTACCGCAGGAGGTACTCTTCCCAGATGTCCTTGAACTGCTGGCCGCTGTATTCCGCGAGTTCCTCGCTCTTGTAGCAAAGGCGAGACCCGAAGTTCGCATACGCATCCGAGAAGCCGTAGTTCGTGTTCGCATACGCAAGCCCGGCATTCGCGCCGTTGTTCGCGCGGCCACCGAAGAAGACCGCACGGAAGTAGGGGTACCAGCGGTACTCACCGCCGTTTCCGTCCTTGTCCTGGTACTTGGGTCTCCAGCCTTCCGGCTCCTCGTTGAGGGCGGCTGCTATGATGCGCAGCTTGGTGTAGGCCACAATGTCCTTGTTGTCCTTGAGGCCGATGCTGGTGGCTCGGTATTCCTGCACCAGTTTGCAGTCCTCTCCGAGGTAGGCCACCGCGTCGTCGAGGGTCTTGATGCGCTCCCGGATGTCGATGCTGCTGTCATGCAGTCTGTCGGGCTGCTGGTTCTGCTCCTCCTCAATCTTGGAGGCGGCCTCCATGATGTCCTCCACGGTGCAGCCGAGGTCTATGAGGCTGCGGAGGGCTTGTTCTGTCTTGTTCTGTTCCATTGTCTTGTGTGTTTTTAATGTTTTGAGTTTTCTGTTCGCGTAATGGCAGGAGGCTATTCTGCCTTTTCTTTGGCTTCGTCAATCGGAGCGTCCGACTGCTCTGCTTCCTTTTCCTTCTGTGCGGCTTTTGTTGCGAGAAGACAAGCGTAGAATACTCCACGGTCGTACATTTCGACGATTCCGTCATCTACTGCCTCTCTTTTTACAACAAACTCGGTTTTTCCGTTCTTGAGTTCTTGTTCCATGCCGCCAAAGGCCAGCAGGTTAAGCATACCCATCATAAAATTGCCCTTGCAGGACGTTGTTACATTGTCAACATCGGCGTGTTCGCGGATGTACTCTTCAGAGATTTCAAAAGTGATTTTTACCATATTTTTTTTATTTTTATAAGGTTGTTATTATTTATTACTCGTCGTCTTCGTCTGTGGGGATGTAGTCCTCTTCGATGTCGTGGCGGCTCAATCCTCCGTAGGTGTAGCCGTTGTCGAATGACAGGATGATTGGGCTGTCGTCGTTAAACTCTTCCAGCAGGGCTTTCAGCTCTCCGACGTTCATCGTCTTGCGTATCTGCCGGGGGGCGTAGCCGTCCTTGCGGGTGCTGATGATTACTCTCTGTTCGGGTTTGTTCTGGTTTTCCATTGTGATTATAATTTTGTGGGTTTCAAAAATTTTTGTACTTTTGCCTTGTCGTTTTGTATTTGATTTCTATTGAATTTCGATGCAAAACTAAAACTTTTATTTGATATGACAAAATAAAAGTTTGATAAAAATAAAATAAAACTTGTAAATGATTGACAATGAAAGGGTCAGAACTTAAAAAAATTTTACTGCGGGAGGGGTACACCCTTGCTGATATCGCCTCTCGGATAGGTGAAAGCCCGCAAAATTTCGCCGCTATGCTTGCTGCGAATGATGTTAAAACAGGAACCCTTGAAAGGGTCGCCAATGCTATCAAAGTAAACCTTTATTTCTTCTACGCTGATGAAAAATATAAAAATCTTGCTCCGCGTCCAGATATTCCGGCTGTTGGAGAGGTGGTTTCTTTGAAAAAATATGAAGAAAAGGTTGAAGAGTGCGCCCTTCTTCGTGCCGAGTTATCTGCCTTGAAGGAGGCAGTTTCTGTTCAATCGGCAAGAGAGGGGGCTGCCTCGTCTATTGGTTCCCTCGAACCTGCCCACATTTAATATTGTAATTGTTATGAAGAAGCTGTCGTTCATTCTTGTGGCCGTCTTGATTCTTGCCTCCTGCGAAAAAGACCCGGTTGCGAACTCGAAGCATCGATTTTCTTCCGAGCAGCAGAAAGCCGTGGAGACCTTCGTTGGCAATTGGGAAGGCGTGGCCACCTCCTATTTTACAAAGCCGGACTGCCTGTCATTTGGCTGGCACTCCGACACAAATGTTGTAATGTATAAGGATGATTATCTGCACGGGCGCGTTGAGGAGTTCGAGTATCAAGGCGAGGTCGTCCTGCGAACTGCGGAGTGGGTGGATGGTGTCTATGATTATGTGGATGTCCCTTGCTGGTATTATGTGTCTCCTCTGGCATTGACGATCGACCTCTATCGTAAGGACGACCACCGTCGTATTTGGAAATATTATGATATTGAGTTTGTCTCCGCGTCTCAGTTTAAAGTCCGTTATGTGGATGGGTATAATTCTCCGTGGCTCACTCTAAACAAAATAGAAAATGATTAAAGTCTCCGTCTCCCGTCTCTATGGTGTCCGGTCGCTCTATGCGACGATGCCTCGCCGTCTGTTCGATGCTCTGGAGGCCGCTGCGCTCTCCGGGGATGATGTCGCACTTGTTCACGCCTCCGATCTGCTGGAGGTCTTTGCTCCTGCTGGCTGCTGATGGTTCGTTATAGCACACGCCTCTCCCTGTTCCCTCGTCCGTCGTCGGACGGGTCTCTGGCCATCCGTCTGCGGGTGTGCTGGTCGGCTCATCGCGTCGATGTCTCGACGGGGCTGTCGGCTCCCTCTCCGTCGGTGTGGGATGCCGAGAGGCAGTGCTTTGTTTCGTCTTTTCGCACCGTGGCGGGCGTTCCTGCCGTCTCCCTTAATCGCCAGTTGCGCTCCGTGGTGGCCGCTGTGGATGATGTGTTCGCGCGTTTCGATCTGGAGCAGCATCGACCTCCTTCTGTGGAGGAGTTGCGCTCCGCCGTCGCCATTGCCCTCGGTCGTGCTGTCCCGTCCCCTGCGTCGTCTCCGGAGGCTTCCTCCGAGCCTTCCCTTTATGATGTCCTGCATCGCTTCGTGGCCACAATGGGAACGCAGAACGGCTGGGGTGAGCGCACCCATTTCAAGTTCACCACGCTGGAGTACCACCTTCGGGAGATTGACCCTTCCGGCTCTCTGCGTCTCTCGATGCTCGACGAGGAGTGGTTGCGCGGGTTTATGGTTCACCTGTCGAAGGTCGGGTTGCATAACACTACGGCCATCAAATCGCTATCCATCCTCAAGTGGTTCTTGCGTTGGGCGGTTTCCCACGGCTATCCTGTGCCGCCGGACTTTTCGTCTTTCCAGCCTCGGCTGCGTGGTACCGAGCCATCCGCTCAGCAGGTTGTGTATCTCGAGTGGGACGAGCTGATGGCGGTGTGGTCGTGCGACCTCTCCGGGTCTCCTCATCTGGAGCAGGTGCGCGATGTCTTCTGTTTCTGTTGTTTCTCCGGCCTGCGGTGGTCGGACGTGTCCCGTCTGCGGCGCGAGGATGTTTATGACAATTATATTGCCGTGGTGACCAGCAAGACCACCGACGCTCTGCGCATTGAGTTAAATGACTGGACGCGCTCTGTCTTGGCTCGCTATGCCGGGCGTGAGTTCCCGGACGGTCTGGCTCTCCCTGTCGTCTCGAACCAGAAGATGAATAAATATTTGAAGGAGGTAGGCAAGGCTGCCGGGCTTGATACCCTGCACCGTGTGGTCTATTATGTCGGATCGCGGCGCGTCGAGGAGGTGCTGCACAAGTGGGAGCAGTTGACGACGCATTGCGCCCGGCGCACGTTTGTCGTCCATTCCCTCCGGCTGGGCATCTCTGCGGAGGTGATTATGAAATGGACGGGTCACTCGTCCTTCAAGTCGATGCGTCCCTATGTGGCCATCGTTGACGAATTAAAGGCCGAGTCTATGGCTCGGTTCGACAATATAATGCCAAAGCCCGACGCTGGTGGTTCTTCGTCGGGTTCGGGTGCGCCGTGAGGCTGCACCCATTCCTGCACCCATTTTCGTGGGTGCGCGTGTCCTTTGGTGGCACGTTGTTGTTAGTGGGAGTTGGTTACTCTCGGGCGGGATGGTGGGCGTATTACGCAGAAAAAGCGGACACTTGGGCGTGTATGTCCCTCTGTGTCCACTTTCGGTTTGACTCCCTCCCGGGGTACAAACAGCACTGATATTCAGTGCTGTTATTTTTATGTCACCCATTTTGCACCCATTTCGGGCTTTTTCTGGGTTCAAAGGTCGGGGTTTTCGGTCATCTTTACGACGGCAATCTTGCAGCCGTAGAGCCGGGCAATTTTGGCCAGCGTGTCAATGTTGACGGCGAACTTTGCCTCTTCGATGCGCTCATAGTTGCTCTGGCTGATTCCGATTTTATCGGCTATGTCCTGTGTCGTCCACCCTTCCTGCTCCCGGTAGAAGCGGAGGACGTTTGCAATTTCCTGTCGTGCTGTCATTGTTTATCCTTTCCCTGTTGCTTGTTGCTGTTTGAAGTTGTTTTCCCACGCAGAGTGCCATTGCTGGCAGTCGTTTGGTGCCGCGTATTGCAGCTTTGTCATTGTTATGCCTCGTTCCGGACACCTGTAGCTTCTTGTGGCGATGTCGTAAACTGCACGCTGGCAATAGTTGCAGCTATGCGCGTTTTCCGGATCGAGCGGCATAAATTTGATATCGCCCTGCGTTGTCATTGGTATCTATATATATTAAAATGTATAATGGCCAGCGTGATGGTGTCGCTGTGGTACTTGTCGAAGAGCGGGTCAATAAAGGAGGTGAAGTCCTGCGCTCTGGTGAAGCCGTCGTTCTTGGCCAGCGTCTCCATCTCGACCGCCTTCCCATCCACGGTGGCCGTGTAGGTTGTGATGCTGTGTCGGTACGGCAGGACGCAGTGGGTGTCCTTCTTGATGATCAGCTGGCTTACTCCGGTCTCCGTCGCTGGTATGTCCGTGATTGTTTCCTGCGGGCTTCGGTATGGTTTCTCTGTCCATTGCCGGACGCTGAGGGTTCCTCCTTCGGTTGTAAGCTTTGTTATTTTCTTTGCCCAGTACTCGTAGTTGTCCCGGCAGGTGTGTATTTTCTTCCCGGCTCTCACGTTGTCGGCGAAGTCGGTTGTCTGTCCGGCCTTCGGGTGTCCTTCAAAGAACACCTTGGTTAGCATTACTACGGTCTTCATTTCAGCACTCCTTTCAGTCTGTTGATGGCGGAGTTGATGCTGGTCTCCACATCGATGAAGTCCGAGGTTATCGGTGTCTTGATTTTGCTGGCCGTTTTGATTAGGTAGTTGGCCTGCTTGTATTCTTCTCGCAGGAGGCCTCGGACTGCCTCCTCGCTGAAGTATGCCGGGCTGTGGTCGTGGATTTTCTCCTCGCTCCATATTGTTTGTCCTATATAGATTGTTTTCGGGGTGTTCATTGTTTGTCTCCTTTCTGTTCTGGTTGTTCGTTTATTTTGGCCACGTCGGTGGCAATCTGCGAGAGCAGTCCTATCACCCAGTTCGCGCTGAACTCTGCCGTCCCGAAGGTCGCGAGTTGGTCTTGGATGGTGTGGATGTTGGCGATTACCTTCTCCTTGTTCGTCATTGCGGCCTCCTTTCGGTTGGCATATTTTGGATGCCGAAGTAGCCGTCCTGTCCGTCGGCTCGTTCTTCCTTGGAGCAGGGGGCTGTGCAGCACTCGTCTGTCGGCTTCTGGTCTTTCTTATGCACCCACAGGAGGCAATGGCGGCAGTTGTCTTTCCACTTTTTGCTGCCTGTCGGGTAGAATGTGAGGGTTCCCCACTCGGTGGACTGGTAGTGGCTCTGATCTGGGGTTGTTCCGAAGAGCGAGAGTTGGCTGCTCATTCCGCATCTCCTTTCTCCCCTGCGGGCTTTGTGATGAAGCGTGGCTTGGTCTCGTCATAGAGTGGCTGGAGGTTTTTCGCGCTGCGTTCCCATATCTCGCCCTCTCCCATCGGCTTGATAATGCCGTCAGCCATCTCTTCCGGGGTGTAGTCGGCGGCTATGAGGTAGCCGTGCTTGATGCGGTCGAGGAAGTCCGCGAGGTCGGTTTCCTGCTCTGTTCCGTTCTTGCGGTTGGTGACCTTGATGGTCACGGTGGTTCCTTCGATGCGGATGATGTCGAACTCGCACCCGCTGGCGGTCTCCACGCCGTGGACTCCGGGGTGCAGCTCTGCTGGCCAGTTGGCTGCTGCCTGTCGGTTGGCTTCCTCTGCCTCGCGCTGCCATCTGGCGGCGTTCTCTTTGGCTTGGTAGTGACGGATGTAGAACTGCGCCGTCCTTTCGTCGCTGATGCCCATCTGGTCGAGGCCGAGCCGTTTCAGTTCTCTCTTGGTTTCCTTTGATAATGCCATTGTTGTTCTGGTTTTATGCCGGGGAGTGGTTGGCTCCCCGGCTGGTTGGTTGGTTATTCAAATATTCCGATTTGCTTTGCTATGGCGAGAGCCTCTTTCTTGGTGTCCACTCTCTTGGGGATGATGGTTCCGTTCTGCGACTTTCCGAATGCCTTGCTCCGGGAGCGTACCCATTCGTAGTCGAACTCTCCGACCGGGTTCCGTCTCCTGTCCCACAAAATCGCGCCGTAGGCGATGCTCCAGTAAGTGCCGCCACCGAATGGCATGTAGTTGCCTTTGTTGTCGCTCCAACTCTGGCAGATACGTCTGGCCTCGAAGTAGCGTGTTCCCTCCCGGTTCACCATGATGATGTTGTATGGGTCGTTCACGGCCATTGTTGTGTGGAGTTGCTTTCTGTCTTCCCGCAGTTGCTCCTGTATCTCCTGTGGTAAGTCGATTAGGTTCATGCCGTGTCCTCCTATTCGTTGTCCTCGTCGGTGTCGTGTTCCAGTTCCCAGTCGGGGTTGTCGCTCTTGAAGATGCGCCACGCCTTGTTGAGTCGGCGGCGGTCGTACTTGATGGCTTCCTTGACCTCGTCCAGCTCTGTCTCGTCTGTGATGGTGTATGGCTGGCCGTCCACGTCCGTTACCTTGACGCGGGTCTTGAGGACTTGGTAGGTGTATGGCTCTGCCGGGCTGTAGCCGATGATTGTGCTGTCAATGTATGGCAGGTCGCTTTCTCCGCTGGCTTTGGTGTATGCGGCGAGGTCTGCGTTGAACTTGTCGATGGCCTTGGTGAGGCTCTTGGTCTGTCTTTCGGTTATCATCGTTGTGTCCTCCTTATTTCTCGATTACTTCGTACTCTTTAATCATTATGTCGACGCTGTCTGTGCAGCAGTAGATTTGGTAGCTGCACTCTGTCTCGGCGCACTTGGCGCATTCCTTTGCCATCTTGATGGCCTTGTCGAGATTGTCGGTGTAGAGGATGCAGTCCTCATTGTTGTAGAGGACTTGGTACTGGGGTTTTCCGGTCTCTTTGATTCGGAAGTTTGAGTTGTAACTTTTCATTGCTGTTGGGTCGTTTTTTGGCTGCTGATCCGCAGGTGTTAAGGGTTTGTTCTTGGCGGGGCTGTCTGTTCCCCTTATTTTGTGCTGCAAAGATAACACCTTTATTTGGAATGGAAAAGTTAAAAATGCAATTTAATTAAAATATTTTCAATGCGTTACGATTATTTGCTGATACGCTGCAAGTTACAATTTTACAAAATCGCATATTTTTCTCCAGTCATCCTGTCATCTTCTCTGCAAAATGCAGATTTTGAGTGCTTTTTCTCTATTTTTTGTTATATTTTTGCGCAAAAAAGCAAGGGGCGCGAGGCTTCTCCGGCCTGCGTCCCTCGACTCCCTTCCATTATGATGGATGGACTCTGCGATTCATCGTCGCTTGATTCTGTAGATGGCGTATCCTATCGCGCCAATGGCTGCGACGGCGAGTAGGGCTATGAATAGTCCCCCGGCTCGGAATACAAATTTTTGCCACGCTGTCAGCTCCTTCTCGACCTCCTTTATCTCTGTTGTCGGTACCGGGGTCTCGTCGTGGTGGTAGGTGCTGTCGCTCTTTATCGATTCCAGTTCGCGTATCTTCTGGATCAGTTCGGATTTGAGAATAAGTATTGCCCGCTCGTTGTCCTTGAGCTTGATGCCGAGGCTGGCGAGCAGTGCGCTGTCGGCTTCGTTGGTTTCCCGGACGATCGTCTCCGTCTCCTTGATTAGGGTGTCAGTGGTTCGGACGGTGTCCCTCTGGACGATGCGTGTCGTGTCGTGAAGGTAGACGGGAACTTCCCGGATGACCTCCTTGGGCGTGTGGCAGCTGGTGGTGAGTGTGGCAAAAACAGCCATTATCAAAAAAAACAGCCCGTATTTTGCCACGCCTGTGATTGTCTTTTTCATTGCCTGCCTCCTTTCCCGTGTTCGCGGCAGGCTCCGTCGTCGCACTTGTGGAACTTTCCGTCCTTGGAGCAGCGGCAGTAGTTTCCGTCGGGCTGGATTTCGCCGTTCTTGCAGTTGCCGCAGCATTTGTTCTTCTGCTCTTCGTTCATACCTTTCCTCCTTCCTTGAACTTGACAACGCGCCCGTTGTTGTATTTGAGCGTCCCGTAGCCGATGGATTCGAGCCTGCGGAGCCATCCCTTGAGGAATTTCCTGTTTGTCGGCCTTGCCACGCAGATGCGCTCGAAGTAGGCAGCCCTCTCCGCCTTGATTTCTTCAAAGAAGGCCTTGGGGTTTTGCGCGTTGAGCGCACCGAGGGTCTGCTTGCCCACGATTCCGTCCTGCGTGACACCGAGCATCCTTTGGGGTATCTTGATGCCGTATGCTCCGCTCCCCCAGACCCAATCCACGAGGATGTTGGCCAGCGATTGGCTCTGGATCTGGTCTGCCTTCCATCGGTTCCAGTAGTTGTTCTTCATTATGCGGATTGCGTCCGCGTCCGTTATCTTGCGGAGGTCGTCCACATCGATGTCTCCGTCTCCGTCTTTGTCGTAGCCCTGCTTCCTCCACGTGGCGATGGTTACACCTTTGTTGGTAGCTCCGCCAGCGTCGTCCTTGTCGTTGACAAAGCCTCCCTCGAAGGAGAGGATGAAGGGCGCGAGTATTTCTATTTTTGCCATTTTCTTACTTGATTGAAAAATAAACAATAAGGTGGATTGCCGTTGCTATGGCCGCTCCTATGGCTCCTGCTGCGCAGTCGAGCCAGTCCCACGCGCTCCAGTCCCACTCCCACATCGGGCGCGAGTCTCCGTTGGCGTGGTGTACGTCCTTGAATTCCATTCCTCCGATGCATCCGATGCCCATCAGCGCGGTTCCGAAGATGGAGACGATGAAGATGACGAGGAGGTGTTTCCACCTGTTGCTTTCAAATAACCATTTCATTGTGTGTCTGTTTTTGGTGTTGTTGTTCTTGGTTCTTGAATTTCCCCGCCAGCGGGAGGCCTGCGCCCTGTGTCGGTACTCGGTAGGGTCGGCCTCCGGCTTCGGCTGGGGTGTTGTCGGTTAGTAGCCTGTGGGCGGTGTGCGGTCGGGGCATCCCTTCTTCTCGCACAGCTTGAGTTGGTTTGCGGCGATTGTCACCTTGAGGGTTGTGATTTCCTCCTGCTGGGCGTTGTACTTGTCGCGCCAGTTTCCGATGTCGATGTACCGCTCATCCACCTGCTTGGTGAGTTCTGCGATGCGCTCGTCCTTCTCCCGGTTGGCCTCCTGCCTTTCGTCGGCGAGAGCCTTCCAGCCGTCACAGGCTTTCTGTAGGTTGTCGAGGTCTGCGCTGCGGGCTTCCGCCTTGGCCTTGCGTATTGCGCTCGGCAGGGTGAAGATGGCGACGATTGTGCCTCCGGCTGCTGCAGAAATGATGAGGTTAAGCCATTCCATTGCCATTGCGTGGGGTCTCCTTTATTGGCTCCGGATGGTTACGCGAGGTCTGCGGCCACCATCGCCTTGATTTCAGCGACGCGGTTGAGCCACGCCTTGTAGTCGTTGATGGCGGTTTCGTCGTCCTCGATGTCAAGCATCACGGCGTTGTAGCGGTTCACCAGCTCGAACTCCTGTGTCTCGCTCTTCTCCTCGCGGATGATGAGGCGGGTGATGGTGGCTCGGTCTGGCTGGCCTCCGAATTCCACGTAGTCATAATCGTAGGCCGTGCGGGTCTCGGTCTTGCCGTCCTGCATCTGCTCCTCGCGCTCGACTTCGCGGATGTTGTAGTTGTAGCGGTGTCTGTTGGGTGCGACCCGCTCGATGATGGCAGGTCTCTGGTTAGAACTCGATTTCATAAGTTGCTCCTTTCGAAAGTTTGTTAATAAGATGTTTTGAATTACAATGCTTCGCCCATCCCCACCAAGGGGCGATTGCATTGCGGTAGTCCCGCTCGCTGATCCGGTGTCCCTTCCTGTTGAGGAGTGCCACTTTGCGGGCGAGGTTCTGCTTCACCGATTTCCGCATCAGTGTGTGGGTGTGCCGGAAGACGTAGCCCACAAAATCGACCCCACGTGCGTCTGTCGGGAAGACTTGATAATTGTCTTTGATTTCCAGCTTGAGGCTGGTTAGAAATTCGCGCATCTCGCGCAGGAGTGCGTGCAGCTCGTCCTTGCTCGCTCCGAATATGACGATGTCGTCCATATATCTGGCGTAGTACTTGACGTGCTTCTTCTCCTTGAGCCAGTGGTCGAGGGGCGAAAGGTAGAAATTGGAGAAATAGCGCGACGGGTCGTTCCCTATCGGTATTCCTGTCTCTCCCTCGGTGCTGTCTATCAGCTCGTCCAGCCACGCCAGCACCCTTCTGTCCTTGATGATGTGGCGGTGCAGCTGTTTGAGTATGTCGTGGTTGATGTTCGGGTAGAACTTGCGTATGTCTATTTTGAGGCAGTACCGTGTCCCTTCCGGGTCTTCGCGCAGCATTCGCTTGACGGCGTTTGCGCAGGCGTGTATTCCTCGTCCCTTGATGCAGCTGTAGGTGTCGGCTGTGAACTGCCGGACATATATCGGCTCCAGAATATTGATGAAGGCGTGGTGCGCCACCTTGTCCGGATAAAAGGGCAGGCGGCTTATCTCGCGCTCCTTCGGGTCTTTGATTGTGAAGACGAAGTATGGGCTTGTCTTGAACGTCCCGGCGATGAGGCTCTCCTGCAAAGCACGGAGGTTCCCCTCCGGGTCTTTGTCGTATTCCTTCATATTGACCGTGATTTTCTTTCCCAGCCTCGCCTTGTGTGCCGCGAGACGGAGGTTGTCAATGTCTACGATCTGTTCAAATAGTTGCCCTTTCCTGTTCATCTTCCGGGTGTGTATATCGGTTGTGTCTGTGTGTTGTCTTTGCTACTTTCGGGGAGCGTTCCTCTGCCCTTTCGGGAGTACCAGCACCCCTTGTTGGTTCGCTGTTGTTTTTTGCCAATGCGGGCAAGGCAGTCTGTCGGCGTTATGTTGGTTTTGTTTGTTGCGATTTGGTTGTAGTATTGGCGAGACCCGTAGTTCGCATTCGCATTCGTGAAGTCGTTGTTCGTGTTCGCATTCGCAAGCCCGGCATTCGCGCCGTTGTTCGCGTTGCCACCGAAGAAGACCGCACGGGTCTGACAGACCTACCTGTTCCTTTCGCTGGCGTTATTCGAAGAAGTAATGGTTGCCGTTGGCGCGGAGCGTGACCTTGCGCGGGAAGGCGTTTCTGCGTTTTATCTGGCGCATGACGTACTTGATGTCCTCGCAGTTCGTGAAGAATTTACGCGCCTCGCTCTCCGGGGCATCCTTGCTCGGCTTTACCTTGATGAGCATCTTGAAGCCGTACTTGGTCTTTATCTCCTCGTAGAAGTCGATGAGCCAGAAGGTGGTGTTGACGAGCTTCTGCTGCGTGGTCTCTGGGCAGTTGAACTGGCGGCGGCTCGCGTCGCTGGGTATCTGCAAAAACGCAAGGCTGCCGTCGTCGTCGCCCTCCGGGATGGGGATGGGTTCCTCGTCTTCGGGTTCCGGCTGGCGGGTCTCCACCTCGCCTGTGATGGGGTTGACCGGGTCAATCGGCAGCGCGGGCTGCTGCTCCTGGTTCTGCTTGTTTTCGGTTTCAGTCATTTTTCTGTTTTTCTTGTTTTTGTCGTTTTATTCCCCCGGAGGGGGGAGGCGGTGGCGGTCTCGCGCCACGCGCCTCGTTGGTTTTTCGTGTTCGTTGACGTGCCGTGTTTCGTGGTTCGCGCTACGCGGCAGCGGGGAAGTAGCAAAGGCGAGACCCGTAGTACGCATTCGCATCCGAGAAGCCGGCGTTGTGCGAGCGCGCACTCGCAAGCCCGGCACCCGCGCCGCTGCTCGCGTCGCCACCGAAGAAGACCGCACGGGTACTGCTGTTGGTGATGTAGAAGTAGTCGCACAGGTAGGTGGTCGCGCTTGTCCCGGTTCCTCCTGCTTGGTCTGGTACCATCTCGCCGTCCTCTCCAAAGAGGTGGCGTTTGGCATAAACACTGCTTGCCGTCGGCAGCGTTCCTTTCAGCACATAGTGGCTGTTTTTGCTGCTCGCCCAGTTTGCGTGTTCCTCCAGCGGGCAGACGTAGAAGTGCGGTGTGGCGACCTCGTCCACCGTCTCGCTGACCATCATTGCTCCGTCGCTCATCTTCCAGATGTGGCCGAAGGGGTTTTCAATGCCTCGGTAGCTTGGGACGCTGAATGTGATGAGGGTGCTGTCGTCGCTTGCGGTGACGGCGTAGCTGACCGTGCCTGTGGCGTTGCCGAGGCTGTTGGTCACTCCGCACGGTACCATCGGGTTGTAGGAGTTGTGGGTGTTCCACGTTCCGCTGGCGATGGTGGTCACTCCGTCGCCGAGGCCGCCTTGGTGGTAGCCGTCGGCGGTAAGTTCGGCGTTGTAGGCCGCTTGGCTGTTGAGGGTGGCGTATTCCACGCAGAAGAGCCAGTACATCGTCTTGTGGGCTTCGTAGGCGTACATCTCCCAGCCTGTGCCTCTTGCGCGGGCGTAGGTGCGGAAGTTGGTTGTGGAGATGTTCGTGGCGGGCATACCGAGCAGGGAGCGGTAGGTTCCGTCCCATGCGCTGGTGTTGTTTCCGCCTCGGTACTGGGTGGTGGTGTTGACTACCGATGCCAGCTTGCTGTTGGTGCGGTCGAGTGCGGCTTCGTATGCCGAGATGTACATCTTCGGCACCTTGGTGAAGCCGTCGATGGCTTTGGAGGCCAGCAGGACGCGGCGTTTCGTCCCGATGACGACAAAGCGGCGGTAGTGTTCGGGGATTTCGACCATGACCTGCCCTGCGGCTCCCGAGAGGTCGGCGGCGGTTCCGTCTTCCTTCTTGGTGCTGTCGCTGGCGTGGAGATAGGTCACCGTGCCGTCGTCCGTGACGAGGCAGCGGCGCATTCCCCTCTGGACTGGCAGCTCTTGGTGAAGGTGCGGGCTGCCGATGCGCGTGAGTGTCGGGGTGCTGTTCTCGGTGTCCCATTCGACACCGTAGTAGCTGTCATACCCGCCGCTGGCGGTGTCCCCGATTCCGATGATAATTCCCATTGTGATAATTGTTTTTAGTTAATAACTCCGTTAATAGCCCCACTTGAGGTCAACGTCTTGGCTGCTGGCTTTGATGGCCACGAGTATCTCCGGGTTCCAGCCGGGAGCGATGTTGGTCGTCACCCACTGGTTGTTGCTGGGGTTGTCGCGGTCGAAGTTGCCGTATGGCAGCACCTCAAGCGTCACGGCGGTTTCCCTGTCGTTCTTGACTTGGAATGGTTGGCCGTCCATGACAAAGTTCTGGTCTTGGTTCAGCGTGATGACTCCCATCTTGCTGACCTGTGCGCTGACTTGCATTCCGTCTCTGTTGTTCATTGTCGGTGTGTGTGTTTTGGTTATTAATTGGCGGCTGCTCCGACCCCTCGGCTGGCCGCGTTAGTTTCTTACGATGTCCGGAATATTCGGGATGGTTCTACATACTTGTTCGTCGAGCTGCTTGTGTGCGCAGATTGTCTTACTCTCCGGGAAGTCCGGCGTTTTTGGGTATGCCGATTTCATAGATGTAGTCCATTGGCCTATGCGGGTGTTCCAATCCGTCATCTCTGTGTAGATATTACTGAGCAAATCACGGATGTCCTGCATCGATTTAAATCGTGAGTTCACCTCTGCTATGGTCGGCACGTCGCTGTATTTGGCGAGCTTGACGAACTGCACACCTCCGAATTTCACGTTACCATTGGTGTCTATCTGCATCGTTACGTTCTTGATGTTGATGGTTCCGGTGCTTGCGTCGATGGTGATGTTGCTCACGTCAGTCTCCGTGTCTGCCACCTTCTTCCTCAGTCCTCC